>Ga0315906_10000746_pt1 | contig 50625 bp, 37 predicted proteins | sample LakEriMetagenome_4_FD_203526 | JGI IMG/M metagenome (GOLD analysis project Ga0315906, IMG submission 203526) | Freshwater fungal communities from buoy surface, Lake Erie, Ohio, United States - Buoy 2 MA122 | ecosystem: Environmental > Aquatic > Freshwater > Lake > Lake biofilm | place: USA...
GGCCCGGCGCTGGTGATCGCGCCCACCTCGGTGTGCGGCAACTGGGTGGCCGAGGCCGCCCGCTTCGCCCCCAGCCTGCGCGTGCTGAGTTACGGCGAGGGCGACCGCGCCGAGATGCTGCAGAGCTGCGGCCCGGGCGACCTGGTGGTGGCCAGCTACGCGCTGACGCAGATCGAGGGCGAAGCCTTCGCCGCCCGCGAGTGGGCCACCCTGGTGCTGGACGAAGCGCAGGCGCTGAAGAACGCCGCCACCAAGCGCGCCAAGGCCATCGGCACGCTGAAGGCCGACTTCCGGCTGGCGCTCAGCGGCACCCCGGTGGAAAACCGCCTGGCCGACCTGTGGTCGCTGCTGAACCTGCTGAACCCGGGCCTGCTCGGGTCTGCCGGGCAGTTCACCGAGCGCTTTGCAGGGCCCATCGAACGCCAGCGTGACGAAGCCGTGCGCTCCCGCCTGCGCCGCCTGATCAGCCCCTTCCTGCTTCGGCGCACCAAGGCGCAGGTGCTGGCCGACCTGCCCCCGCGCACCGAGATCGTCCACCGCGTGGAGCCCGGGCCCGAAGAGCGCGCCTTCCTGGAGGCCGCGCGGCGCAGCGCCATCGAGCGCGTGGCGCAGATCGACAGCGAGGACGCGCAGGCCTCCTTCCACGTGCTGGCCGAGCTCACGCGCCTGCGCCGCGCCGCCTGCGACCCGCGGCTGGCCGCGCCCGAACTCGGGCTGGTGGGCGCCAAGGCGCAGGAGTTCGAGCAACTCGCCCTCGAACTCGTGGCCGGGCGCCACAAGGCGCTGGTGTTCAGCCAGTTCACCGACTTCCTGGACCTGCTCGCGCAGCGCCTGCAGGCCGTGGGCGTGGCCTACCAGATGCTGACGGGCAGCACGCCGGCGGCTGAGCGCACCCAGCGCGTGGCCGCCTTCCAGGCCGGCCAGGGGGACCTCTTCCTCATCAGCCTGAAGGCCGGCGGCTTCGGCCTGAACCTGACCGCGGCCGACTACGTCATCATCGTCGACCCCTGGTGGAACCCCGCCGCCGAAGACCAGGCCAGTGGCCGCGCCCACCGCATCGGCCAGCAGCGCCCCGTCACCGTCTACCGCCTGGTGACCGCCGGCTCCATCGAAGAGCGCATCATCGAACTGCACCGCCACAAGCGCGACCTGGCCGACGGCATCCTGGAGGGCCAGGACCAGGGCCGGCCGATGAGGGCGGCGGAGTTGCGGGAGTTGTTGGGGGAGGCATAAGCAGGGTCAGGGAGAGTAGCAATTTGCTACTATTGCGCCATGTACACGGTGGAGTATTCGAGAGAGGCGCTGCGCACATTGATGCACATGCCGCGTAACGTGAGGGAACTGATCCGCAGCAAGATCGAGGCGGTTGCTTCCAACCCGCTGGGTCGGCATGCCAACGTGTCGCGACTGCAGGGGCGTCCCGAGTACCGCCTGCGGGTTCAGGATTGGCGGGTCATCTACCGTCTGGTGGACGACCGAATTGTGTTGTTGGTCATCAAGATCGGCGCAAGGGGACAGGTGTACGAATGAGCAGGGTTCAAGTGATCGAGCAAGACGGCAAGCCCGCCTTCTATGTGGTGCCCGCGGCTTTGTGGGAGCGGATGCGGGACGCCTCCGAGCAGGCTCAGGATGTGGCCGATGTCGAGCGCTTCGACCGCGAGGACGAGGGCCTTCGCTACCCCAGCGCCGTGGCACACGCCATTGCCGAGGGAGTTGCACCCCTTCGCGCCTGGCGCGAGCACCGCGGCATGACCAGCCAGGGCCTGGCCGATGTCGCAGGCGTCAGCAGGCCCTACATCAGCCAGATCGAGACAGGGCGCCGCACTGGCACGCTGGCCACTTTGCAACGCCTGGCTCAAGCCCTCGCCATCCCCGTTCAGGCGCTGGCACCGCTATGACGCTCCATCTGGGGGACCTGCGCGCCCTGTACCCGGCGCCCAAGGAGCGGGCCCTGCGCAAGGAACTGACCCGCCTGGACCCGCACTGCCGGCGCTTCATCGGGCTCTCGCCTTTCGTGGTGCTGGCCAGCGCGGGCGCCGATGGGGCCCTGGACGCCTCGCCGCGCGGCGGTACACCGGGCTTCGTGAAGGCGCCGGACGAGCACACGCTGTTGATCCCCGACGCCCCGGGCAACCACCGCCTGGACACGCTGGAAAACATCGTCGCCACCGGTCGCCTGGGCCTGCTGTTCATGATCCCGGGCGTGGACGAGACGTTGCGCGTGAACGGCACGGCCGAGCTGTCCACCGACCCGGTGTTGATCGAGCAGGTGGCCGACGAGCGCCGGCACCCGGTGGTGGTGATCCAGGTGCAGGTCGAGCAGGCTTACCTGCACTGCGCCAAGGCCTTCATGCGCTCGCGCCTGTGGAGCCTTGAGGCCCAGGTGGAGCGCAGCGCGTTGCCGACCATGGGCCGCATGATCAGCGAGCAGACCGGGTTGGCCGGTGCCGAAGAGACGCAGGAGCAGATGCTGGCGCGCTACCAAGTGGACTTGTGACTTGCACGCCGATTGAGGCAGCCCATGACCCCAGTGGCCCCACGGCCGGCACATCGTTCGCATCTGGCCAGAAAGATCGATAATCCTGGCCAGGAGTTCCGCGAAGCCACCCAAGCCCGAGAGTCCACCATGCAGGTCAACGTCCTCGAAGCCAAGAACCGCCTGTCGGAATTGCTTCGCTCGGCTGTGCGAGGCGAGGAAGTGGTGATCGCCAATCGGGGCCGTGGCGTAGCGAAGCTGGTGCGCCTGGAAAGCGAAGCGGCCACCGCCCGCGCCGAGCCGGGGCACGCGGCGACCTTTGTGGCCTGGCTGGAGCAGCACCCCCGGCCGGAAGGCGCCACAAAGCTCTCTGACGCCCAGCGACATGCCGAGATCCAGGCCCGCATCGAAGCGCAGCGATCGGCATGGGAGTGATCTACCTGGACAGCTGCCTCCTCGTCTACGTCATCGAGGACGACCCGGCCTTTGGCCCGAATACCCAGCAGCGGTTGACCCGGGCGGCTGACGCGGAAGATGCCGTGCTGGCGATCTCACCCCTGGTCCGGCTGGAGTGCCTGGTGGGCCCGATGAAGTCAGGCGACCGCGCTCTGCGCCTGCGGTACGAGCGCGCGCTGAGCCTGTTGCGTTTGTTGGATATGCCGCCAGCGGTGTACGACGGAGCCGCCGAATTGCGGGCTCGATACGGTTTGCGCACACCCGACGCCTTGCATCTGGCCTGCGCGCAGCATCACGGCTGCCAGGCCCTTTGGACCAACGACGACCGGCTGGCGCGCGCATCCCACGGCTTGGCTGTGGGCTTCTGAAAGCGGGCGGCTCGCGCCCAACCCATCAAAGGGCGGGGCTGAAGGCACCGCATCACCGCACCCCACCCATGAAACCCCGCATCACCGTCATCACCCTGGCCGTGAGCGACCTGGAGCGCTCGCTCGTCTTCTACCGTGACGGCCTGGGCCTGGCCACCAGTGGCATCACGGGTACGAAGTACGCCATCGGCGCCTGCGTATTCTTCAACCTCGAAGGCGGGCTGAAGCTGGCGCTGTGGCCGCGCGAGAGTCTGGTGGCTGACACCGGCCTGCCGCCCGACGGCCCGGCGGCCACTGAAGTGCTGATCGCCCACAACGTGGGCTCCGAGGACGAGGTGCGTCTGGTGCTCGCCCAGGCCCAGGCCGCGGGCGGGCGCATCGTCAAGCCGGCACAGGCCACCTTTTGGGGCGGCTACGGCGGCTACTTCCAGGACCCGGACGGCCACGTGTGGGAGGTGGTGTTCAACCCCCACCTGCAGGCGCTGGGGTGAGGGTGCTTGAGAGCCTAGAATCCCGGTTATCTACCACTTCCGTACACTTCGTACGGAACATCAAGCCGCCAACCGGAGTACCCCGCATGGCCGTCAAGCCCATCACCCGCATAGGCCTGGACGAAGGCCGCAGCACGCTGCCCCGACTGGCCGCCCTGGCCCACACCGGTCAGGCCAGTCTGTTGACCCGTCACGGCAAGCCTTTCGCGGCCATCGTGGCGCCCGAGGTGCTGCTTGCCACCAGGCCCCGCCCGGGTTTCCTGGCGCTGCGCGGCAGCGGGCGCGGGCTGTGGGGGTCGTCTGCCTCCGCGGCCGTGGCAGACCTTCGGGATGAGTGGGACGACCGGGCTTCGTGACCGTGGCCACCCAGCGCACCACAGGTCAGAAGAAGACGGCAGCCCGTCCTGCGTCCGTCGTCACGCCGGCGCCTGAAGGCACCGTCTGGTGCGGGCTGGGCGAAGGCGACTTGGTCGTCGTGGACACAGCTCCCTTCATCTACCTGCTGGAAGACCACCCCGACTTCGCCCCGCAGTTCCAGGGCCTGTTCGAGGCTCAGGCACGAGGCCATCTGCGCATTGCCCTGTCCACCATCACGCTGGCAGAAGTCTTGGTAGGCCCCCTGAGGCATGGCCAAGACACGCTGGCCCGCCGCTACGAGCGCGCGTTGGCGGGTTTCGAACTGGTGCCCGTCACTGCAGAGGTTGCGGCCACCGGTGCGCGACTGCGCGCCACCTCAGGGCTGCGACTGCCTGACGCCCTTCAGGCCGCCACCGCCATCGAGTGCGGCGCGGTGGCGCTTGTCACACACGACCGGGACTTCAGCCGCTTGCAGGGCTTGCGAGTGGTCACCGGCGCCCCCGGCACCCGCCAAGCCTAGCGTTGCAGCTGGGGGCGCCTCACAGCGGCCGAGCCGGATTCAACCCGCACCACCGCGCCATGAACACCGCCAGCACGGCACTCACCTGCTGCATGCTGGCGATCGACACCCATTCGTCGATGCCGTGGATGTCCGAGCCCTTGGGGCCGTAGCAGGTGGAGGGGATCTTGCCGTACAGGTGGAAGAAGCGCACGTCGGTGGTGGCTGTTGACGCATGCTGCGCGGCCTCCGAGCCGGTCACGTCCCGGTGGCAGCGCAGCAATTCCTGGATCACCGGCTGCTGCATGTCCACCACCAGCCCCTCGGCCTGGAAGCCCTGGTAAGTGATGTGCCAGGTGACGCTGTCGTGGTGCGGGTGGGCCTGGTGCGCGGCTTCCAGCAGCGCCTCCACTTCAGCGCGCACCTGCGCCGGCTTCACGCCGGGGTAGAAGCCCAGGCGCATGTCCACGCGGCAGTGCGTGGGCACCGATGACGTCCACTCCCCGCCCTGGATGCGCCCGAGGTTGAAGTTGATCGGGTGCTCATGCGTGCAGTAGTGCGGGTGCCGCGCCTCGGGGGCGTTCCAGGCCTCTTCCAGCTCCCGCAGCTTGCCCACCAGGTACTGCGCGTAGTCGATGGCGGCCACGCCCGTGTGCGCTGTGCAGGCGTGCACCGGCTTGCCCTGCACGTCCAGCGTGATCCACATCACGCCCACCTGCCCGGTCATCACGCCGTCGCCCGGCTCCGGGATGATGGCCGCATCGGCCGTGTAGCCCTCCACCAGGCAGGCCAGCGCACCGTTGCCCGTGCATTCCTCTTCCACCACAGATTGCAGGTAGACCGGCGCCGCAGGCTCCACGCCCAGGCGGCGCAGCGCGCGGAACGCCAGGGTCAGGGCCACGAGGCCGGCCTTCATGTCCGCCGCGCCGCGGCCGTACAGGCGGTCGCCGGCTATCCAGGGCTCGAACGGTGGCCGTGTCCACATCGAGGCCAGGCCCACCGGCACCACGTCGATATGGCCGTTGAGGATGAGCGAGCGGCCGGTGGCCGGGCCCACGGGGGTGTGGATGCCCACCACGTTGCGCCGACCGGCGTAGGAGATCAATGAGGGCGAGTAGCCGGGGTGGTCGCGGATGCGGTCCTCGTCGACCTCGAACTCGTGGATGTCCAGGCCGTTGCGCTCGAACTCCCGGCGCATCAGGGCCTGCGCGCCAGGCTCGGCGCCCAGTAGCGAGGGCTCGGCCACCAGTTCGGTCAACAGCGCCACCGCCTCGTCGCGCTGCGCGGCCACGGCGGCCAGGATGGCGGTTTCATCGACGGGAGCAGCAGTGGCGGGTGAAGGGGGCATCAGGGGCTCCGGTTGGGGCGGACGGGGCAACGGCGCAGCGGGGACTGATTGTTCAGCGGACGATAGCGCAAGTTCTGCCCAACATGCCCGAGGCTGCGCTGCCAGGACTTGCCTCAAGGGGAGGGCGCTGCAGCCGTGGTGGAATCCGGGCAAGACCATGGCACTCCTCGATACCGACCGCGAGCTCACGCGCGACTCCTACTACGTGCACTCGGCCCCGGCCTGGGCGCCTTCACCCCCCTTGCAGGGCGAGGTGGACTGTGACGTGGCCGTGGTGGGTGCCGGCCTGGCGGGCTTGTCGGCGGCGCTGGAGCTGGCCTCGCGCGGGTTGAGTGTCACGGTGCTGGAAGCGCAGCACGTGGGTTTTGGCGCCAGCGGGCGCAACGGCGGGCAGGCCATCCACGGGCTGGCCTGCGACATGTCGGTGATCGAGGCCCAGCTGGGCCGGGATGACGCCCGCCGCGTTTTCGACATGTCCATCGAGGCGCTGGACCTGATGCGCCAGCGCATCGCCGCCCACGCCATCGATTGCGAGTGGCAGGACGGCTTCCTGAGCGTGGCCACCTCGCCGCGCAAGGCCCAGGCGCTGGCCGGCTGGGCGCAGCACATGGCCGTTGCCTACGGTTACCCTATGACCGTGGCGGCGCGTGACGGAGTGCGCCGCTGGATCGACAGCCCGCGCTACCACGGTGTCGTGCATGACCCGCGCTCCGGGCACCTGCATCCGCTGAAGTACACCCAGGGCCTGGCGCGCGCGGCCCTGGCGGCCGGCGTGCGCCTGCACGAAGCCACGCCCGTCACCGCTCTGGAGCAGGGCCCCACCGTGACGCTGCGCACGCCACAAGGCCGTGTGCGGGCGCGCCAGGTGCTGCTGGCCGGCAATGTCTATCTGCAGGGCCTGGTGCCCGCACTGGCACCGCGCATCATGCCGGTGGGCACCTACATCGTCTGCACCGAGCCGCTGGAGCGGGACCTGTGGGCGAGCCTGATCCCCTCGCTGTCGGCGGTGTGCGACACCGACGTGGTGCTGGACTACTTCCGCCCCACGGCTGACCAGCGCATGCTGTACGGCGGGCGCTGCAGTTACAGCACGGCCACCCCTCGTGACATGGCCGGTTCGCTGCGCCAGCGCATGGTGGCCACCTTTCCTCAACTGGCCGGCGCGCGCCTCTCACACGCCTGGGGCGGGTTCGTGGACATCACGATGAACCGCGCGCCGGACTTCGGGCGGCTGCCGCCGCCATCACCTGGTCATGCGGCCAACGTCTACTATCTTCAGGGCTTCTCGGGCCACGGCCTGGCGCTGACGGGCCTGGCCGGGCAGATGGTGGCGCAGGCCATGACGGGCGATGCCTCGCGGTTTGACGTCTTTGCCCGGCTGCGTCACCGCACCTTCCCGGGGGGCGCGTTGCTGCGCATGCCGGCGCTGGTGCTGGGCATGGCCTGGTACCGTTTGAGAGATCTGTTGGGGTGAATACATGGTGACCAAAGAGCGTTGTGCGACGTTTGGTGAGATGGAGCAGTGGCTGGACCGCCACCGCGTGACCGAGATCGAGTGCCTGGTGCCCGACCTGACGGGCGTGGCGCGCGGCAAGATCCTGCCGCGCGCGAAGTTCACGGAAGACCGCGGCATGCGCCTGCCCGAGGCCATCGTGGCCATGGGGGTGACGGGCGAGTTTCCCGAAGAGGGGCCCTACTACGACGTCATCCACCCCACCGACCGCGACATGCACCTGCAGCCTGACCCTCGCAGCGTGCGCCTGGTGCCCTGGGCCGTGGACCCCACCGCCCAGGTCATCCATGACTGCTACGACCGGGACGGCAAGCTCGTGCCCTTCGCCCCGCGCTCCGTGCTGCGCCGTGTGTGTGACCTGTACGCCGGGCGCGGCTGGAAGCCCATCGTCGCGCCCGAGCTGGAGTTCTACCTCGTGGCGCGCAACACCGACCCCGACGTGCCGCTCAAGCCCCCGGTGGGCCGCAGCGGGCGCAGCGAGACCTCGCGCCAGGCCTACTCCATCGACGCCGTCAACGAGTTCGACCCCCTGTTCGAGGACGTCTACGCCTACTGCGAGAAGATGGAGCTCAACGTGGACACGCTCATCCACGAGCTGGGCGCCGGGCAGATGGAGATCAACTTCTTCCACGACCACCCGCTGGGGCTGGCCGACGAGGTGTTCTTCTTCAAGCGCACGGTGCGCGAGGCCGCGCTGCGCCACGACATGTTCGCCACCTTCATGGCCAAGCCGATTGCTGGCGAGCCCGGCAGCGCCATGCACGTGCACCAGAGCGTGGTGGACGCCGTGACCGGCCACAACATCTTCAGCCGCGAGGACGGCCAGGCCAGCGACGAGTTCCGCTGGTACATCGGCGGGCTGCAGCGCTACATCCCCGCGGCCATGGCGCTGTTCGCGCCCTACGTCAACAGCTACCGGCGCCTGTCGCGCTTCACGGCCGCGCCCATCAACATCCAGTGGGGCACGGACAACCGCACCGTGGGCATCCGCAGCCCGGTGGCGCCGGCCTCGGCCCGGCGGGTGGAGAACCGCGTGATCGGCGCCGACGCCAACCCGTACGTCGCGCTGGCCGCCACCCTGGCCTGCGGCTGGCTGGGCATCCAGCAGCGCATCGAGCCCTCGGCCGAGTGCAAGGGTGACGCCTACCTGGGCGAGTACCAGCTGCCGCGCAGCCTGGGCGAAGCCCTGGCCCTGCTGCGCGCCGAAAAGGATCTGGCCGAGGTGCTGGGGCAGGCCTTCGTCACGGTGTACACCGAGGTCAAGGAGATCGAGTACGCCGAGTTCATGAAGGTGATCTCGCCCTGGGAACGCGAACACCTGCTGCTGCACGTCTGAAAGACTCCGCCATGACCACCGTCATCACCGCCACCACCCCCACCGCTTCGGCCCCTGGCTCCTTGGCCCCGGCCGAGGCCCGCGGCACCACCGCTGCCCGCACGGCCCACCGCACCAGCAACCGCACCACGGCGCAGTGGCAGCAGGCCGATGCGGCGCACTTCCTGCACCCCTTCACCGATTTCCAGGGCCTGGCGCGCAAGGGCGCGCGCATCATCACCCGCGCCGACAACATCTACCTGTGGGACAGCGACGGCCAGCGCATCCTGGACGCGATGAGCGGGCTGTGGTGCGTGAACGTGGGCTACGGCCAGCAGGCGCTGGTGCAGGCGGCCACGCGGCAGATGCAGGAGCTGCCCTTCTACAACGCCTTCTTCCAGACGGCCACCATGCCGGCCATCGAACTGGCCGAGCTGCTGGCCGAGGTGGCGCCGCCGGGCTTCGAGCATGTGTTCTTCAGCGGCTCGGGCTCCGAGGGCAACGACACCATCGTGCGCATGGTGCGCCGCTACTGGGACGTGCTGGGCCAGCCCCAGCGCCAGATCATCATCAGCCGCCACAACGCTTACCACGGCTCCACCATGGCCGGCGCCTCGCTGGGCGGCATGGCCGGCATGCACGCGCAAGGCGGTCTGCCCATTCCCGGCATCACCCACATCCAGCAGCCCTGCTGGTGGACCCAGGGCCGGCCGCTGGGCCTGGAGCCCGAGGCCTTCGGCCTGCAGGCCGCGCAGTGGCTGGAGCAGCGCATCCTGGAGCTCGGCCCGGAAAACGTGGCCGCCTTCATCGGCGAGCCCGTTCAGGGCGCGGGCGGCGTCATCATCCCGCCGGCCAGCTACTGGCCCGAGATCCAGCGCATCTGCCAGCGCTACGGCATCCTGCTGGTGAGCGACGAGGTGATCTGCGGCTTCGGCCGCACCGGGAACTGGTTCGGTTGCGAGACCTTCGGCTTCCAACCGGACCTCATGACCTTCGCCAAGGGCGTGACCAGCGGCTACGTGCCGCTGGGCGGCGTGATGGTGGGCGAGCGTGTGGCGCGGGTGCTGATCGAGCAGGGCGGCGAGTTCGCCCACGGCTACACCTACTCAGGCCACCCCGTGGCCTGCGCGGTGGGCCTGGCCAACGTGCGGCTGATCCAGCACCTCGGGCTGGTGGCCCATGTGCACGACGACGTGGGCCCCTACCTGGCGCAGCGCTATGCCGAGGTGCAGCACCACCCGCTGGTGGGCCAGGCCCAGACCTGCGGCCTGATGGGCGCGCTGGTGCTGGTGCAGGACAAGGCGCGCGGCACCGCCTTTCCCGAGGAGCTGGAGGTGGGCATGGTGTGCCGCAAGCACTGCTTCGCCAATGGCCTGGTGATGCGCGCCGTGGGCGACCGCATGATCATCGCCCCACCGCTGGTGATCACCCGCGCGCAGATCGACGAGATGATCGAGTTGATCCACCGCTGCCTGGACCTGACACTGCAGGAAGTGCAAAGCAAGGGCTGGAAGGTCGGCTGACCGCCCGCAGCCCGTCCCGCCCGTTGGAGAAGAGTTCCCGTGAAATTCAAGATGCCCCGCAATTCGCTGTTCGCGGTGCTGTTGCGTGCGCCCTGGTGGGTGAGCCTGGCCATCGCCGCGGGGCTGTCGCTGGTGCTGGCCGCGCTGCTGCCGGACGAGTACCGCGTGGTGGGGGCGCTCAGCACCTTCCCGTTCGTGGTCATCGCCGCCCTGGCGGCCTGGCGCCAGGCCAAGTTGCCCAGTGCCGCCGAGGTGGCGGGCACGCAGGAAACCGTGGTGGCCATGAGCTGGAGTGCTTTTTCCGCGCGCCTGGAAGAGGCCTTCCGCCACGACGGTTTCGAGGTCCGGCCCGGCACTGCGGCGCCTGTGGACTTTGAGTTGCAGCGCCAGGGCCGCCGCATGCTGGTGAGTGCCCGGCGCTGGAAGTCGGCGCAGACCGGTGTGGAGCCGCTGCGCGCCCTGCAGGCGGCACGCCAGGCGGCCGACGCGAGCGACGCCCTGTTCATCTGCATGGGCGGCCTGACCGAAAACGCCCGGCCCTACGCCACCACCCACGGCATCCAGGTGTGGCAAGCCGCCGAGCTGGCCCTGGCCTTGCGCAAGGGCCGCAAGGGGCTGTCGGCTTGAAGCTGAAGCGCAAGGCGAAGGCTGCCGGTGCCGGCCCGACGCCCCCTTTCAGGCCGAACGAGGAGACTCTGCCGCCCGAGGTGCGCCCGGGGCAGTCGGTGGAGCTGCTCAAGCAACTGCACATCCTCACCCGCGACGCCAAGCTCAACCAGGATTCGCGCCGCAAGCTCAAGCAGGTCTACCACCTGTTCCAGTTCATCGAGGGCCTGCTGCAGGAGCTGCCGCCGCCCAGCGCTGACCACCCTGCAGGCCCGCTGGTGGCCGACCATGGCGCGGGCAAGTCCTACCTCGGCTTCATCACCTACGACCTGCACCTGAAGGCGCTGGGCCGCGGCACCATCTACGGCATCGAGACGCGCAGCGAGCTGGTGGAATCTTCCCGCGCGCTGGCGCAGCGCCTGGGCTTCGAGCGCATGAAGTTCCTGAACCTGAGCGTGGCCGAGTCCACCGGGCTGGAGGCGTTGCCGGCGCGTTTCGACATGGTGACCGCGTTGCACGCCTGCGACACCGCCACCGACGACGCCATCCACTTCGGCCTGCAGAAGAGTGCCCGCTTCATGGTGCTGGTGCCCTGCTGCCAGGCCGAACTGGCCGCTGGCCTGCGCCAGAACAAGGCGCTGCAGCTCGCGCGCACGCCGCTGGCCGAGCTGTGGCGCCACCCGCTGCACACGCGCGAGCTTGGCAGCCAACTCACCAACGTGCTGCGCTGCCTGTACCTGGAGTCCCAGGGCTACTCGGTCACCGTCACCGAACTGGTGGGCTGGGAGCACAGCATGAAGAATGAGCTCATCCTGGCGCGCTTCACCGGCCACCGCAAACACAGCGCCGGCCAGCGCCTGAAGGCGCTGCTGCAGGAGTTCGCGCTGGAGCCGCTGCTGGCCACGCGGTACCCGGCGCTGGCGGGGTGAAGCGAATATGTAACTTCGGTTACACAAAATCCCGGGGCCGATAGGCCTAACATGGGCCCGTCGAAGGGTTGTTGCGTCGAGGCAAACCATCTTGTGGCTGCTATCAGCACGCAGTACCATCCAGCGATCCAAAAAACCACAACCCATGTCCGGTCAATTGGGCGGCTACTTCCTGATGTCGATGTCCTCGTCGGCATTGCTGCCGCTTTGGAGACCGGGCACCCCCCACGCTTTTGAGCGCACAGCTCTCTGCTGAAGGTCTTCAGCAGAGAGCCGCCGCTGCGTTCCCTTTTGTCGCCCCTCATTCACACCCATTCACCCAAGAGCCCACCATGACCAAGCCCCACACCCCCGCCCAGGATTCCCGCAAGCCGGCCCTTTCGCAAGCGGCTGAAGAGCGCAAGCTGCGCTCTGAGGCTGAACGAGGCGCCGCACGGGGCCTGCCCACTTCTGTGCTGCTGATGGGGCTGGCCGGCGGTGCGGTGGCGGCTTCGGGCCGTCTGCCCCACGAGAAGGCAGGCTCTGCCGCTCAGGATGCCACGGCCCAGGCGCTGCAAGACCCGGTGCTGCCCGGCGCGGAGGAGGCCGCGGCTGCCTCGCCCCAGCAGGCTTCGGCTGCAGCCCAGGCGTCAGTGGTGGACGGCCAGGCGCTGCAGCAGATCGTTGCCGATCTGGTCACGGAAGCCGCCTCGGTGGCCATGCCCGAAGATGCTCAGGCGGAGGTACCGGGCGCCACAGAGGACGCTGTGCTGACGGAAGGCGCGGCTGCAGAGGCTGCGGCCGAGGCTGCCGCGGCAGAAAGCGCCGCGACGCAGGCGGCCCAGGTCGCTGTGCAGGCGGGTGAGGCAGCCATGGCGGCTGCGGGCGCCGAAGGCGTAGCCAGCCAGCCGGTGCTGCTGGCGCAGGCCCAGGTGCCGGCCGCCAGCGCCGGAGCAGCCTCTTCGTCCGCGGCCACGGCTGCGGGCACGGGTGCCGGTGCTGCCACGGGCACTGCAGCCGCGGCAGCGGGAACGGCTGCGGCCGCCGGTGCAGCCATTTCCACGGCAGCGCTCGTGGCTGTGGGCGCGGTGGTGGTGGGTGCTGCCGTGGCCAGTTCAGGCAGCGACAGCCCCAGCACGCCCGAAACCCCGGCTGATAAGACAGCACCAACGCTGACCATCACGGACGACAAGACGGGCACCGTGAATGCGGCGGGTGGCAACATCACCTACACCTTCACTTTCAGCGAAGCGGTGACAGGCTTCACCGCCGATGACGTGACGGTGGCCAACGGCTCCAAGGGCACCTTCACGGCGGTGAGCAGCACCGTCTACACGCTGGTGGTCACTCCCACGGCGGGGTTCGAGGGCAATGTGACGGTGGATGTGGCTGCGGCGGCGGCCCAGGATCTTGCGAACAACGCCAGCACGGCGGCTGCGCAGAGTGTGCAGGCGGTGGACACGAAGGTGCCGACGGCGACGATCACCCTGTCCGACAGCGCCTTGAAGATGGGTGAGACGGCAACGGTCACCATCACTTTCAGCGAGGCGGTGAGCGGCTTCGATCTGACGGATCTGACGTCGCCGAACGGGGCGCTGAGCAATCTGTCTGCGGCCACGACGAACCAGAACGGCACGGTCACGTACACGGCGACCTTCACGCCGACGGCGAACATTGAGGACACGACCAACATCGTGAGCCTGGCGACAAGCTACGGCGATGTGGCAGGGAACACCGGCACGGCGGCGACGAGCGCGAACTACGTTGTCGACACCAAGGTGCCGACGGCGACGATCACCCTGTCCGACAGCGCGTTGAAGATTGGTGAGACGGCAACGGTCACCATCACTTTCAGCGAGGCGGTGAGCGGCTTTGATCTGACGGATCTGACGTCGCCGAACGGGGCGCTGAGCAATCTGTCTGCGGCCACGACGAACCAGAACGGCACGGTCACGTACACGGCGACCTTCACGCCGACGGTGGACATCGAGGACACGACCAACCTCGTGAGCCTTGCCACGAGCTACGGCGATGTGGCGGGGAACACCGGCACGGCGGCGACGAGCGCGAACTACGCCGTCGACACGAATGCGCCCACCTTTGTCAGCATGGAGGTCCATTCCAATGGCGGTGGCTCGAACCCCGGCACCATCGACTTGGTCTACAGCGAGCCGATGGCGGGTGCCAGCCTGCCGCTGGCCAGCGCATTCACAGTCACCATCAATGGGGTGTCCCGAACCGCCACGGGAGTGTCTGCGGATGGAAACAAGCTCACGCTGACGTTTGCACCAGATGTGATCACGGCAGGGGCCCTGAACCTGACGGTCAGGTTCGACGACCCCACGCCTGGCGACGATGCCACGGCCGTGCAGGATGCCGCAGGCAACGATGCGGCATCGCTGGACATCACCAGCGGCGTGGTGGCCGACGGCTACATCCGCGGTGCCCAGATGTACCTCGACGGGCCCGATGGCCTGATCCCATTGGCAGGTGTGGTGACCGACGATTTCGGCAATTTCTTCTTGCCGGCAGACTCCAACCTGGACGGTTACGCCCTGGTGGCCGTAGGCGGTGTCAACATCGACACAGGCCTGCCCAACACCACGCCGCTGAAGGCGCCTGCGGGCTCCACGACCATCAACCCGCTCACCACCTTGGTGCAGGCGGTGATGGATCAGGCCGAGGAGCAAGGGCAGCCCTTGAGCGCCGAAGCGGCAGCAACCCAGGTGGCTGGGGCTCTTGGGCTTGTACTGCCGGGTGACAAGAACCTCACCACCTACGACCCACTGGCTGCCACAGACGATGGCGCTGTCGCCGCGCAGAAAGCCGCAGCCCAGGTGGCCACGTTGGCCACGCTGGCCGCCGAAGGGAAGGAAGGTGAATCAGGCGCTGCTGATGCCGCCAAGGTGATGAGCAACCTGGCCGCTGTCATCAGCAACGCGGCGGCTACCAGTGGTGAAGGAACCAATCAGACCGTGAGCCTGTCGGACGCCAGCGTCTTGACGCAGGCTTTGCAGGCTGTGGAGGTTACCGAAGAGCGGCAGGTGCTGCTCGTGGAAGCCAACACCGCGATCGGTCAGGCCCAGGACATCACCGCCATCAGCAACACCCAGAGCCAGTTCATCGACCGCAAGGCGCCCGATGCGCCCATCCAGATGCAGGCTGACAGCGTCACGCGGGACGACACACCCGCGGTGACGGTGAAGTTGAACGTGACCAGCACCGACGGCGGTGCCGCGGTCAAGGGTGACACCGTCGTGTTGCTGAACGGCACCACAGAGGTCGGCCGTATTGAACTGTCCCAGGCCCATATCGATGCTGGCCAGGTGGACATCGACACCTCGCCTCTTGCCGAGGGCTCTCACGACTTGCAAGCCAAGGTGGTGGACAAGGCCGGCAACACCGGCAGCCTCAGCGTCGCCCACAACATGACGGTCGACGTCACGGGGCCGAAGGCTTTCCTGAGCGCAGCCACCGACAACCTGGCCGTTGGCGCCAGCACCACGCTGACGCTGACTTTTAGCGAGGCCGTCACCGGCCTGTCGCTATCGGATCTGCAGGTTACGGGCGGCGGCACGCTGTCCAACCTGAGTGCTTCGCAGACCGTCGGTGGCCAGCAGGTCTACACCGTCACCTACACCGCGCCCGCATCCGGTGGGGCAGGTACCGTGCAACTGATCGCGGAAAGCTTCACCGATGCCGCCGGGAACCAAGGCGCTGCCAGCAACGCCGTCAATCTGGCCGCCGTGAATCCGCCCGTGGTCACCATCACGTCCGTTGGCGGCGCAGACGGGGTGGTCAGCGGGCAAGCGGACGACAACCTGATCCAGGGCACCGCGCTGGATGAGTATGGGTCGGTCACCCTGGACGTAACCTACGTCATCTTCGACGAAGAATATTGGGGCTACCAGGAGTCCCTCAACCTGGGCACCGTCGAGGTCACGGACGGCAGGTGGTACTACGAGCTGACGGACGAGGACTTGATGACTTTGCCGGGGGGATTTGAACTGACCCTCACCGCATACCAAACGCGCACGGTGGACGGAACAGACTACACAGGCACTTCAGAAGTCTTCTTTGAGGTTGACGCCACGAACCCCGTTCTGGTGCTTGATGATGTTATCGCCGGCGACGACACCATCATCAACATCGCCGAGCGGAGTGCTTCGTCGGGCGTGGCCATCACCGGAGAGGCCGATGAAGGCTCTCGCGTCGAGTTGAGCATCGGGGGTGTCACGCGTGTTCTCGCAGCGAATTCCGACACGGGGGCTTGGTCCTACACGCTGACCAACGCTGATTACCGCACCTTGGCAGCCTTGCAGGGAGGTCCGTCCGTCACCGCCGTCGCTGTCGATGCCGCAGGCAATCGTTCAGAGCCGCAGACCAAGACCTTCACCATCGACACCACCGCGCCGACGCTGGGCCTGATCCGCTTGGCCAACGACGATGACAGCGGCACCAAGGCAGACGGACGCACCAGCAACCCGGCGCCCAGCATCGAGTTCACCGCGGAGCAAGGGGCTGAACTCTCGGTGGACATCAAGTCCGGCACGGGCGATTTCACAGCGTTGCCGGGCGCCACAGGCACCGCCACTGGAGCTCTTCAGTCCTTGGCGCTGGGGACCACCGATCTTGCAGACGGCACTTACCTGGTCCGGTTGAAGGCGGTCGACACTGCGCTCAACGAAACCGTTCGCACCGCCACCATCGTGATTGATGGTACGGCCCCGGGTATCACCTCAGGCCCAACCCAACAGCCACGGGCATCGCGGAGAACAGCGGGCTAGCGCAGGTGGTGTACTCCAGCGCTGCCACCGACGCCTCCGTGGTCAGCTACAGCCTGAAGGAGGGTGGAGACGCTGCCGCCTTCGTCATCAACGAACGCACGGGCCAAGTGCGGTTGACTGCCAACCCCAACTTCGAAGCCAAGTCCAGTTACGCCTTCACGGTGGTAGCCACCGACGCTGCATTCAATGCCAGCGAACAGGCGGTTACGCTGCAGATCCAGGACGTGAACGAGGCGCCGACCGAAGTGGTGCTGACGTCAGCCCTGGCACAGAACCGCATCGACGAAAACACCCCCACCACATCCCGCGTCAAGGTGGCTGACATCGCCATCACCGATGACGCGCTGGGCACCGAGACGGTCACGCTGACGGGCGCTGATGCCGCCGCGTTCGAGGTCGACGGGAGCGCGCTGTACCTCAAAGCGAACACGCTGCTCAACTTCGAGGCGAAGTCGAGCTTTGCCGTCACGGTGAACGTGGTCGATCCTGCCCTGAGTAGCAGCACACCGGTCACGGCCGCGTACACCCTGGCGGTGCAGGATGTCAACGAAGCGCCCACGGCCATCAGTCTCAGTGCGACCAGCGTGGCCGAGAACGGCTCACCGAACGCCACAGTGGCCACGCTGACGGCAACGGACCCTGACGGCACGCCCAGCGGCTTCGCGGGCCCGTTCACCTACTCGCTGGTGGCGGGCACAGGTGACGCTGACAACGGCAAGTTCACCATCGACGGCGCAGCGCTGAAGCTGACCAACCCGGCGGACTTCGAAGCCCAAAGCAGCTATGCCGTCCGCTTGCGGGTGACGGATTCTGGCGGGCAGTCCTTTGAACTTCCGCAGACCATCACGGTCAGCAATGTCAACGAGGCCCCGACGTCCACGGCCATCAGTGCGCCTCAGGTGGCCACCGGCCTTGCCTACAGCTTCGACCTAGCCTCGAACTTCAATGATCCCGAGCAAGGGCCCTTGACCTTCACGGCCACCGGCCTGCCGACGGGCCTGACCCTCAGCCCGGCAGGTCAGATCAGCGGCACCACCAATGCCGCCCTTGGGTCCTACACCATCACGGTCACCGCTACCGAAGCGGGTTCGAGCCCGCTTTCGAAGAGCGAGAACTTCACCCTCGTTGTCGCAGACATCAACGTCGTCCAGGGCACTGCAGCCAACGACACATTGACCGGCACCGCAGGGCGGGACTCCATCTCGGGCTTGGATGGAAACGACTCGATTACCGGGTTGGCGGGCGATGACGTTCTCATCGGTGACAACGGCGACGACACCTTGTTGGGTGGCGGAGGTTCCGACACCTTGCGAGGTGGCGCGGGCGATGACAGCTTGGACGGCGAAGCCAACGGTACGGGCCCAGGCATGGTCGACTACGCTGATTACAGCGACGCGCAGGCTGAGGTGACCGTCAACCTTGGGTTGAGCACGGCGCAGAACACCGGTGGCGCGGGTACTGACACGCTGGTCAACATCGAAGGCGTGATCGGATCGAGTTTCGATGACACGCTGATTGGAAGCGCCTTTGACGACGTGTTTGTGGGGAATGCGGGCGACGATTCCATAGACGGTGGTGCCGGGTTCGACGCGGTGAGCTACCGCAATGCCACGGCAGGGGTGACGGTGAACCTGGCCTCGGCCACGGGCACGGCCACGGGTACTGCGACAGGTGCTGACACCTTGGTGAGCATCGAGATCGTCTCGGGCTCGAACTTCAACGACATGATCACGGGAACTGGCGGCAACGACACGCTGCGAGGCAATGGTGGCGATGACGTCATCAACGGGGGCGATGGCACCGACACTGTGGCCTACGACTTTGCGGCCGCTGGCGTGACGGTGAGCCTCGCGGTGACCACCGCGCAGAACACCGGTGGTGACGGCACCGACACTCTGAGCAACATCGAGAACCTGCGCGGCTCGGGCTTCGGCGACACCTTGACGGGCAATGATCAGGGCAACAACGACCTTCAGGGCCGGGACGGTAACGACACGATCAGCGGCTTGGCCGGTGACGACACCTTGCTGGGTGAGGACGGTGCAGACAGCCTGGACGGCGGCGCGGGGTTTGACCGCCTGACGGGCGGTGCCGGTGCCGACACCGTCTACGGCGGTGCGGGTGAAGATCGGCTGAGGATTTTTGACCCGTCGGAGTTGGTGGGCGACGTGCTCAACGGCGGCGACGCAGATCCGATCACTGCGCCCGAGAGCGGGACACGGGACCGCTTGCAGCTTTTCAACGCGGCCACCTACGACCTGTCCACGGCTGCATCGATCGCCGAGATCGACCGCATCGACGTTGCCGCACCGGCGGTGGCGGGAACCAGCATGGTCGTGAAGCTCACGTCTGCGATGGTCGCGACGGCGGACTTCAACATGGACGGCCTGCTGGGGGACATCGGGGTGTTCGGCTATGACGGCAGCTCCACCCTTTCTAACCCTCCCTTCACGTTGGCCAACATCACAATTGACGCCACGGCCCTCACATCCACGCAGCGCCTGAACGTTCAAGGCTTGGCCAGTGGCGCGGTGGGCGGCATGAATGGCAACGACAGTCTGCTGGGGGGCGCCGGCAACGACACCTTGGCGGGTGGGGTGGGTAATGACACCTTGAACGGCAACGGTGGCAACGACACCATCGACGGTGGGCAGGGCGACGATGTGGCCCTTTTCACGGGCAACTACGTTGACTACACCGTGAACTACAACAATGCCACGCTCACCTACACCGTGACGGACAGCGTGTCTGGCCGCGATGGCGTGGATTCGATCCAGGGCGTTGAGGCTTTTGAGTTCGCCGATGGGCGTTACCTCGTCAACAACGGGGTGCTGACGCCTGACACTGGCACGGACACGGGTACGGAGACGGACACCTTCGAGTTCCAGTACACGGGCACCCCCTACACGGTGGAGTTAACGGGCCTCGGTGGGTACGAGTTGAGGAACTATCCGACGGAATACGAAGTCAGCCGCTTCCTGACCGCTGCGGCCGTGTTCCGGAACACTGCGGGCGATGGCCAGCTTCGCGTCATCGACCTCGAGACTGGGAACGTGCTGGCCGGGCGCGCGCTGGCGCAAGGCGAATTCCTGGTGCCTTCTTCAGATGCAGACACGCTGTTCCACATCGGCCAGCGCGATGGCGAGACCCTGACGATCCGCTCTTTTGACTATGGCTTGCTTGCCAACGATGCCTCGCTCTCTGGCAATCCTGAGCCGGTCATCCTGACCTTGCCTGGTGCTGTGGGCAACCTCAACATCGACCAGTACATTCCTGCGCAGGGCGATCAGCCCGGCTTCCTCAGCGCATGGAATACCCAGATCCAGGGTGGCGGGCGTTCATTGTTCCTCATCGATGACAACGGCCAAGCCACGCCGCTGGAGCTTCCGCCCGATGCATCCTCGCGCTGGATCGGCAACGCGTTTTGGCTTGAAGGGGATCTCTGGGTTTCGGCCTATGCAGAGAACAACCAGGGAAGCTTTTTCCGCCGTCAGTCGGGCCAGTGGAATACCGTCGATCAGGGTGACTTCTGGGACGCGCGCGACTTCGCGAATGGCGTCGCCACGGTGGCGCGTGATGGCGCCGATACGCTGGACCTGTTGACTCTGGGGCTGCCGGCGGGTTACGTAGCCAAGGTGTCGGACGACTCCCGCGTGGAGCGGCTGCCGGACGGTTCGCTGCTCGTACGGGCGGAGGTTTCGAGCCGCGCTGGCGACGACTACGAGTTGTGGGCGGTGAAGGACAGCGCGGGCGTGGTGTCCAAGGGTTTTGACAGCCCGGCGGGCTTCGGGCTTCGCAGCGTGCTCGACGCGGAACCTGGTGTTGTCTACTTCCAGCAACTGGATTTCACTTTCAATACGCCGGGCGACCCGGTTCAAGCCGAGAGTGGCCTGACCCTTTACCGTGTGGCGGCTACCTCCGTCAAGGCAGCAATCGCCGATGCGAGCGACAGCACTCCATTGGAAACGCTGGTGGGAGCTTCGGGCGTTCAGCCGGTTCAAGCCCTCTCCCGGGCCCAGCTGGGCGGGGGCAGACCCTTGACGACAGAGGATCTGGTGTTGTTGGAAGGCTACTTGCCCATCAGCGTGTTCAACGGCACTGATGGTAGTGCGCTGGCCTTGAGCGTCATCTACAACATGGCAACCGATTCGGAGACTGCCATCGCCAGCCGCATCACCAGTGCGGGTGAGGTCAGCAACTCGTCGGTGTTGCCGGGCCTGGTGGAGGATGTGTTTATTGACCCCGAGTATGGGCTCTTCATCCGTACCGAAGAATGGACTTCGACGTCCACGTCCACACCCACGGTCACCCCCGCGCAGGCCTTCCACGTCAACCCGGTCAGTGGCGTGCTGTCACAAATCAGCACCTCGCTGTTTGACGGCATCTCCAACGGGGGCGGTATCAGTCCGGACGCAGTCTTCCTTCCGGGTACCGATAACCCCGACACGCTGGGCGATGACTCGGCGGCGGGCGAGTTGAGGCAATGGGTTGCCGGTGGTAACGGGAACGACACGCTGTCTGGCGGAGCAGGCAATGATCTGCTCTACGGCGGCCCTGGAAATGACTCTTTGTTGGGCGGGGTTGGGAACGACGTCTTGTCGGGCATGGGGGGTGACGACCGCTTGCGGGGTGGTGTTGGGGCTGACACGATCTACGGCAGTATTGGTACCGACCGGTTCGAGTATTTCAGCCCCGACGAGCTGGTGGGTGATGTGGTGACGGGCAGTAACACGATCTGGAACGGCAGTACGGCGACCATTGCCGCAGGCGCTGACCAGTCCACCGATGACCGCATCCAGCTGCTCAACCCGGGCACCTACGACTTCAAGACTGCAGGCTCTATCAGCTTCATCGACCGTGTTGATGTGGTGTCCGGTGTCCAGGGGGCTGTACCGGGGGATTTCACCCTGATCCTGACCCCGCAGATGGCCGCCACGGCCAACCAGAACCGCAACTCGGGCTTTGGTGATATCCGTATCGTCGGTTACGACACTGCCTTCGGCAGCAACGGCCAGGCCGGGCCGACCACGGCCAATGTTCGCGTGGACGCGAGCTCGTTCACCACCAATGAGTTTCTCGTTGTTATGGGCCAGGACGGTTCTAGCGTCACTGACCAGACGACGGCCTTCGGCGGCATGCAGGGTAACGACACTCTGCTGGGCGGTGGTGGCGGGGATTACTTGTTCAGCGGACTGGGCAACGACCAGATCACAGGGGGCGGTGGTAACGACACCATCAACGGTGGTGGCGGCATCGATCTGGCCACGTACGTGGGTGCTTGGGCGGACTACACCGTCGTGTTTGACAACGGTGTGCTGACCCTGACCGATAACGTCGCCGGCCGGGATGGCGTGGATACCGTGAGCGAGGTCGAGCGCTTTGACTTTGCCGGGGTGTTCTACGTGCTCAACCAGGATCAGTTGGTGCTCGACCCCCTGTAACGGCTGTCTCCCTTGCCTTTTTCCTTTGCACGCCCCCACCTGGGGGCGGTGTGCGCTGCTGTGCTGCTGCTGGCCTTGGGGCCTGGCGGCGGCATGGCTGTTCGCGCCCAGACAGCCGCAGCGCCAGTCGCAGCCGCTGCCACCACCCCGCCGCCCGGCGCGCTGCCGCAGACCTTCGAGCAACTGCGCGTGAACACCGTGGCGGACCAGTTGATCCGCTACCTGGGTCAGGTGGTGCGGTGGGTGGACGCGCCCGACACGCGGGCCCCGACCTCGGTCTTGTCGGCGCCGGTGCTGGCGGCCGTGGAGCGCCACCCCGAGGCGCGCATTGCGACGGAGCAACGAACCGGCGCCGCCTACGGCACGCGCGAGGCGCAGGCCGGCTGGCTGCCGCAGGTGTCGGCCGGGGTGGAAGGGGGGCGGCGCAGCAATGACGCGGTGTTCAGGCCCGGCATTTCCAGCGTGCCGGCGTACGACGACAACTCCAAGGCCGTGACCTTGTCGGCCCGCCAGCTGGTATGGGACTTCGGGGCCGTGAACCACCAGATCGACAGCCGCCTGGCGGTGGAGATGTCGGTGCAGGCCCGCGCCCAGGCCAAGCGCTCAGAGCTGACGCTGCGCGCGCTCAGCGCCTGGCTGGAACTGTTCCGCACCCGTGAGGCGCTGGCGGCCAGCCAGATGAACGTGCTGTCCCGGCAGCAGATCCTGCGCTTCATCGAGGAGCGCACCGAACTGGGCGCCAGTTCTGCCAGCGACGTGCTGCGCGCGCGTGCCCGGCTGGCCGACGCACAGGCGGCCGAAGTGGCCACGCGCAATCAGCTCAGTGCGGCCGAGGCCGTGTACCTGGAGTTCTTCGACCAGGCCGCGCCCGGGCAGCTGGTGCTGCCCGAGGTGCCAGTGCTGGACGCCGCGCGGCTGGCCGATCTGGCGTCCTTGGTGAGCGCGAGCCCGCTGGTGGCGGAGGCGCGGCGCCAGGCCGATGCGGCCGAGGCTGAGGCGCGCGCTGCCGCCGCCGCGCTGCTGCCCAGCATCTCTTTCGACGTCAGCCTGCGCCGGCGCGATCTGGGCGGAGGCGGTACCCCCGGCACCGACTGGAGCGCGGGCCTGGCGGTGCGTCAGAACGTCTTCAACGGCGGCGCCGACCAAGCGCGTGCGCAGCAGGCGGAGCAGCGCGCGCGCGAGGCCCGGCTGGGCGAGACCAACCTGCGCCGCCAGCTGGAGCGCGCCTTGGCGCAGGCCGTGGCTGACGTCCAGAACAGCAGCACCGCAGTGCAGGCCCGCAAGGAGGCGGCGCAGGTGGCAGCGGTGGCTCTGGAGGCGGTGCGTGAGCAGTTTGCTTTCCGCCGCGGCTCGCTGCTGGACCTGTTGCGCGCGCAGGAGGAACTGCACCAGGCCACGCGTGACCTGATCGACGCTGTGGCCAACCAGACCTTGTCGCGCTACCGTTTCCTGCACCTGTCGGCCGACCTGGCGCCGATGTTCGGCGTGCCGGTGAACGCGCCTGCACCTGCGGTGGAGCCTTTGCTGCCCTGGCTGCCGGGCCGACGATGAGACGCCCCGCCCTGCTGGGGCGTCACGGACAATGAGACATGACTGAAGCGCGATCTTCTTCCGTGCCGCCTGTGGCGCCCGAGCCTGCCGAGCGCACCGTGCACGATGCCCTGGAGGCCTGCCTGCGTGCCGTGCTGGCCTGGCAGGAGCGGCCCATGTCTTCGGCCTCATTGCGCGCGTGGGTGGCGGGTGGGCGTGAGGTCTGGACGACCGAGACGCTGCTGGAGGCGGCCGACAGCCTGGGCTATGACGTCGAGGCTGGCGAGTTCGACCCGGCCCGCCCGAGCCTGCCCCCGATGCCGGCCATTGCGCAGACGCGCCAGGGCACGGCCCTGGCCTTGCTGAGCGCCCATGAGGAAGGGCAGGTGCTCGTCGTCGACCCTGACGCGGGCGAGCAGCCTCGGCCGCTGGCGCTGGAGGAGGTGTACGACCGCCTGGCCGGCACCACCTACAGCCTGGCGCAGCGTGACATTGCCATGACCGATGCCGTCACGGGTGCGCCGCTGGAGCGCGCCCCGCTGGGCCGCCATGGGCACTGGTTCTGGGGCCCGATCAAGCGCTCGCGCGGGGTCTACATGCAGGTGGCGGTGGCGGCGCTGCTGGTCAACGTGTTCGCGTTGGCGAGTTCGATCTTCTCGATGATCGTCTACGACCGCGTGATCCCCAATAACGCCACGGACACGCTGATGGCGCTGCTGGTGGGGGTGGGCATCATCTTCGTCAGTGATTTCATCATCCGCACCGTGCGCGGCTACTTCCTGGACCTGGCCAGCGCGCGCACTGATGGCGCGATTGCCGACGCCTTGTTCGAGCAGATTCTGGACGCGCAGATGAAGACGCGCCGCGGCAGCAGCGGCGCCCTGGCCAGCACGCTCAAGGAGTTCGAGTCCATCCGCGACTTCCTGACCTCGGCCACGCTCACCACCTTCATCGACGTGCCGTTCGCGCTGATCTTCATCGTCGTCATCTGGATGATCGGCGGGCCGATGGCCTGGGTGGTGCTGATCGCCATTCCCGTCATGCTGCTGGCGGGCCTGGCCGTGCAACCGGCGCTGTCCCGCCTGATCAAGGAATCGCAGGAGGACGGGCACCACAAGCACGCCATCCTGGTGGAGACGCTCAGCGGCCTGGAGACGATCAAGGCGCTGGGTGCCGGGGCGCTGCTGCGCAAGCGCTGGCAGGAGGCCGTGGCGCACCAGTCCCAGGTGGGGCTGAAGACGCGTTTTCTGGCGCAACTGGCCACGAACGTGGCGTCGCTTTCGCAGCAGGCCGTGCAGGTGGCGGTGGTCACCGTGGGCGCGCTGCTGATGGCCCAGGGTCAACTGGGCATGGGGGCCATCATCGCGTGCACCATCCTGTCCGGCCGGGCCGTGGCGCCGATGGCGCAGGTGACGCAGTTGCTCACCCGCATCAACCAGACCCTGCACAGCTACAAGCTGCTGGACAACTTCATGGGCCAGGCGCGCGAGCACCAGCACGGCCACAGCTATATGGCGCGTGAGAACTTCAAGGGCGCCATCGAATTCCGCAACGTGACCTTCAGCTACCCCGGCGCCGCCCGGCCCACGCTGAATGACGTGTCCTTCAAGATCGAAGCGGGCGAGCGTGTGGCCATCCTCGGCAAGGTGGGCTCGGGCAAGACGACGGTGGCCAAGCTCATCCTGGGGCTGTACCAGCCGGACTCCGGTGCGGTGCTGATTGACGGCGTGGACGTGCGCCAACTGGACCCGGCCGACCTGCGACGCGCCCTGGGCGTGGTGCTGCAGGACGTGTGGCTGCTGGGCGGCACGGTGCGGCAGAACATCGCCCTGGGCGCTGACTTCCCCACCGACGCGCAGGTGTTGCACGCCGCCCAGGTGGCGGGTGTGGACGACTTCGTGCGCCAGCACCCGCAGGGCTACGGCATGCGCCTGGGCGAGCGCGGCGAGGGCCTTTCAGGCGGACAACGCCAAGCGGTGGCCATTGCCCGCGCCCTGGTCAGCAAGCCGGCGGTGCTGGTCTTCGACGAGGCTACCAGCGCCATGGATGCGGGCTCTGAGACGGCGGTGCTGCAGCGCCTGTCGCAGGAGATCGGCCCGCGCACCTTCGTGACGATCACGCACAAGGCCAGCCTGCTGCAGATGGTGCGCAAGATCATCGTGCTGGAGCAGGGCAAGGTGGCCGCACAAGGCACGCCCGAGCAGTTCATGCGGCAGCAGCAGGCGCAGGCTGCGCCAGGCCCTGCGGGGCCTTCGGCGCCAGTGGCGACACAAGCTGCTGGCCCTGCGGCGTGACGATGCTCTACGAGATTTCATGACCGACAACTCTTCTCCCAAGCCGCCCGGCCGCGGGCCTGCACCGCTGGACCCGGTGGTCAGCGACGCGCGCGAGCGTGCGCCCCGCACCGTGGCTGGCAGCTCGGCTCGCGGCGGTGCAATCAATCGGGCCTCCGCGCTGCTGCTGTGGGCCATCGCCTTGTTCTTCGTGGTGCTGTTCGCTTGGATTGCCGTGGCGGAGGTGGACACGGTGACGCGGGCGGAAGGCCGGGTGATCCCTTCGGCCAAGCTGCAACTGGTGCAGAACCTCGAGGGCGGCATCGTCACCGAGATCCGCGTCAAGCAGGGCCAGCGCGTGGAGGCCGGGGATCTTCTGGTCTTGCTGAGTGCGGTGCAGCACGACGGCGACATGAAGTCGCGCCAGCAGCAGTTGCTGGCCCTGGAGGCCCGTGCGGCCCGGCTCATGGCGCAGGCCTCCGGCCAGCCGCCGAAGTACCCCGATGCGGTGCTGGGATCGGCGCCTGAGGTGGTGACGGCTGAGAACGCCGCGCTGCTGTCAAAGAAGCTCGAGCTGGATTCGCAGATCGAGGTGCTGAACGCGCAGATCGAGCAGAAGTCCCGTGAACTGGACGAGGCGCAGATCTCGCTGCAGGCAGCCCGCCGTACGCTGGCGCTGGGCCAGGAGGAGCGCGCCACGGTGGCCCGTCTGGTGGAGCGTGGCCTGGAGCCCCGGCTGGAGCTGGTGCGGCTGGACCGTTCGCTGGCCGAGCTGGAGGGCCGCGCTCAGGTGTCCGCGGTGGCGATCACGCGCGTGGGTTCGGCCATCGAGGAAATGCAGGCCCGCCGCAACACGGTGACGCGCCAGTACCGTTCCGAGGCCCTGGGCGAACTCAACCGCGCCGTGTCCGAGCTCAGCGCGCTCAAGCAGTCCATGCCGGCCCTGAAGGACCGGGTGGCGCGTACCGAGATCCGCGCGCCGCTCAAGGGCGTGGTCAACCGTCTGTTCATCAACACCACGGGCGGCATCGTCAAGCCGGGTGAGCCCATCGTCGAGGTGGTGCCGGCGGATGATGAACTGGTGGTGGAGGCCTTGGTGTTGCCCAAGGACATCGGCTTTGTGAAGCTGGGCCAGCCCGCCCGCGTGAAGGTCACCGCGTATGACTACGCGATCTTCGGTGCCATGGACGGCACGGTGAAGAACATCAGCGCCGATGCCGTGCCCAACGAGAAGGGCGAGGCCTTCTATCAGGTGCGCATCGAGACCGCCACCAAGGCGATCGTTGCGCTGGACAAGCAGTTGCCCATCCAGCCCGGCATGCAGGCTCAAGTGGACATCATCACGGGCAAGAAGACCATCCTGCAGTTCCTGTCCAAGCCCATCGTCGCGATGCGGGAGAACGCGTTCAGGGAACGCTGAGGCGGCACCTGACGCACAGCTGATGCCGCGGTGATGCAGCCCCCTTCAGCCCCGGCCGAGGAACCACCCTACGCCTGGGTGGTGGTGTGGGCCTGCTTTGGCAGCCTGGCCGTCATCTTCGGCGTGGCGTACTCGTTCGCGGCGTTCTTCGAGTCCTTCGCGCGGGAGTTCGATGCGCAGCGCGCCGATGTGTCGCTGGTGTTCGGCCTGTGCGGGCTGATCTACTTTGTGCTGGGCGTGGGCGGCGGCATGCTGGCCGACCGCTTCGGCCCGCGTGTCACCTGCGTCAGCGGCATGGTGCTGATTGCCACCGGCCTGCTGGGCACCAGCCTGTCGGGCTCGATGGGTGCCGTGTACCTCAGCTACGGCGTGTGCATCGGTCTGGGCATTGCGCTCGTCTACACGCCGGCCATCGGCTGCGTGCAGCCCTGGTTCACACGCCGGCGAGGCCTGGCCTCGGGCATCGCCAGCGCGGGCATCGGTGCCGGCACGCTGGTGGTGCCGCTGGTGGCGTCGGCCCTCATTGCCGCCCTGCCCTGGCGTGACGCCATGAGGCTGATGGCGCTGGGCGTGCTGGTGCTGGGTGTGGGCTGTGCGTGGTTGATGCGGCGTGCGCCTGTGGCCTCGGCCACGCCTGTGGGCGCCGGTGCTGCGGGTGGGCCCGTGGGCTCGCTTGCGGCCGTCAACGCCCCGCCGGGTCTCACGCTGCGCGAGACGCTGCGCCAGCGCTCGTTCTGGTGGCTGTACGCCGCCACCGTGCTGGCCGCCCCCACGATGTTCGTGCCCTTCGCGCACGTGTCGGCGGCCGCGCGTGATGCCGGCATCGACAACGCCGCCGCCGTGGGCCTGGTGGGCTTGATCGGCATCGGCAGCCTGGTGGGGCGCTTTGCGATGGGGGCCGTGGCTGACCGGCTGGGCCGGGGCCTGACCCTGGTGCTGATGCAGGGCTCGATGGGCGCGTCTTACCTGCTGTGGGGTGCGGCCGACGGTTATCCAGCGTTTGCGGTGTTCGCGCTGTGGTTCGGGCTGAGCTATGGCGGCATCGTCTCGCTGCTGCCCGCACTGTGCATGGACCTGTTCGGCGCGCGGGCGCTGGCCAGCGTCATCGGCACGCTGTACAGCGGCGCCGCGCTGGGCAACCTGCTGGGCCCGGTGCTGGCAGGGAGGGCGTTCGACCAGCTGGGTGGCTACGGGCTGGTCATCGGCGTGGGCATGGCGCTGTCGGTGCTGGCCACGGTGGCCTCGGCGCGGGTGGTGACCCCGCGGGCGGGAGCGGGCGGACGCGGTTGAGCGGCGTACGCTGGCGAACTCCCCCTGGAGTCCGCGCCCGCAGGCCGCAAGCCAGCGAGCTGCGTCAGAAGAACGCCATCGTGCGCACCTCGATACTCTCGCGCTTCATCGCACCGGGCGTCGTGGTGGGGTCTTCGAAGGCCGTGTGGCCCATGAAGCGGGCGCGACCATCGGTCTCGGAGTCGTAGGTCTTGAGCAGCAGGGCCTGGCTGGCCTGCATCAGGGGAAAGTAGACCCAGCGGTGCCGAGGCGAGTGCCGCATGACGTAAATCTCGCCCGTGCGCTCGCGGTACTTCAGTTCCATCCTGAGCATGTCCTGCTCGTCGTGGGTGGTGGCGTCACACATCGCCAGGGGCAGCTCCTCCACCTGCCGGTACAGGGGCTTCCACACGTTGAAAAACGCCACGCGCCGGGCGAGCAGGGCGTCTGCCTCCTCGGGCAGCAGGTCACGCACCCGCTGCGGGCCGCTCTTGACCGTGTAGTCGCTGTGCACCAGCATGACCGCCGGGCGCTGCACCACGGTCTGCACCTTCAGATCGGCGGGCATGCGCTTGCGGATCGTGTGGTCGAACACCACCACGCGCCTGGCGCCGCTGTGGCGCTTCACGAAGTCGATGATCTGAGGGTAGAAGACGGACTTGAGCTCATCGTCGTCATCAAAGGCTTCGAAGCGGGCGTCGAACTCGTGCAACTCGAAACCTTCGCGGTCTGCGCTGAAGCGGCCCGCCTGGGGCCAGCCGTCCTCGATGGTCATCTCCCTGACATCGGTGCCCGGGGGGTTGAGCTTCACCGACGGATCGGGCTCATAGAAGTAGTAGTCCGGCGGCGTGCCGTTGTCGACGGTGTAGTTCAGCGTCGCACACACTGAACGGGGCTGTGTCATGGCGGTGTCTCCGGTAGCCAGTCCGGCCTGCGGCAGCTTCTTGCGCCTGTGCCGCAGGCCGGATCTTCGCCTTGGCTCAGGCTGCAGGCGGGGTGGTGGTGAAGCCCTGGTAGACCGTGGTCTTCTTCCAGCAGGGCAGTTGTTCGACGCTGCCCGTCAACCAGCGCACGAGGTTCTGATGCCCGGCCAGGGGCAACTGCTGCCAGCCGTGCAGGTGCATGGGCGCTGCCAGGGCGATGTCGGCGATGGTGGGGCCTGGGCCGGCCACCCAGTCGCGCCCGGCCAGGCGCGCGTCCAGGATGCCGGCGAGCTTGTGGAACTGGGCTTCCTGGGCCTGCAGCACCGAGGCATCCGCACTGCCGCCCAGCAAGGGCTTGACGCAGTTCTCCACCAGGAACACGTAGCAGCTGGGGAACCAGCTGGAGGATTCCCACAACAACCAGCGGTTGATGTCGGCGCGGGTCTGCAGGTCGCGCGGGTAGGCCGCGTCATTGCCGCGCTTGTCGGCGGCGTACTGCAGGATGGCGTTGGACTCCCAGAGCACGAAGTCGCCGTCCACCATCGCCGGGACGGACGCGTTCGGGTTCAGGGCCGTGTAGGCCGGCTCCTTCTGCTGGCCGGTGAAGTAATCGACGTGAACCAGTTCGTAGGGTTCGCCGATCAGGTCCAGACCCGCAAGCACCTTGCGACAGTTGACGGTGATCGGGTCGGCATAGATCTTGAGCATGCTTGTCTCCTGGCCGCTTCCTGCGGCGCCGTGTGGGGGGAAAACCTCTCATCGCAGCAGGCCCGGGCTTCTGGCGGCCCGATCCGACACTGCCACGACCGGCTCAGTCTATGAATTGACGGCCCCGTAAGCACCTGCTCGAATGCAAACCGTTTGTATCCCGAAAGGAAACAATGGCGCTGTCGACCGACATGCTGGAAGCGTTCATCAAGGTGGCCGAGAGGCTGTCGGTCAGTGCTGCGGCGAACGACCTCGATCTGGGCAAGGCCGTGGTCAGCAAGCGCGTGGCGCAGCTCGAATCGCGGCTGAAGGTCACGCTGTTCAGCCGCAGCACCCGCAAGATCGCGCTCACGCCGGCCGGGGAGGCGTACCTGGACTTTGCACGCCGGGCCCTGCGCGAAGTGGATGCGGCAGCCGAGCGCCTGCGGGAACTGCGCAGCGAGCTCAGCGGGCGCATCCGCGTCAGCGCCACGGTCTCCTGGGGGCAGCGCGTGCTGGCGCTGCACCTGCCGGAGTTCGTACGCCTGCACCCGGCAGTGGAACTGGAGCTGAACCTGTCGGACCGGCTGGTCGACCTGGCCGTGGAGCGCACCGACCTGGCACTGCGCTGGACAGCCGCCGCCGCCCCGCCGGGCCTGGTGGTCGAGCCTGCCGCCACCGTCCGCTGGCGGGTCGTGGCCGCGCCGGGCTACCTGGCCCAGGCGGGCACCCCGCGCAAGCCTTCTGATCTGGCGGATCACGAATGCTTGTCGTACTGGCGGGAGACGTCCGACGACACCTGGGTGCTGGCCGACGCACGCGGCCAACGGCACACCGTGCAAGTGCGCGCGCGCTTTCATGCCAACGATGTGGAAGCGGTGACAGCGGCCGCGCTCGCGGGCCTGGGCCTGGCCCTGTTGCCAGACTACCTGTGCGAGCCGGCCCTGGCAGACGGCCGCCTGGTGCAGGTGCTCGAACGCTGGACCCCCCTCACGCGCTTTGGCACCCAGGTCACGCTGCTGGCCACCCCCGAGCGCCTGCGCATCGCCCGCATCCGCGCCTTGGCGACCTTCCTGCAGCAGCGGCTGCAAGGCGCGCCTTCAGCGCCGCGCAGCCGTTGAAGGGGGTGGGGCGCTGGGCACACTGCTGGGCCCGGTGCGGGTCAGCGGTGGCTTGGGACCCCTTCACGCGCGCTGAGGGTCGCCAAACGCTTCCTCAAGAAACGCCAGCACTGCCTCGCCCACGGTGGCATCGCGGCCCTGGGCATCGAGTGCGCTGCGCTCGGCGGCGTAGAAGTGGCCGGCCCCCGGCACGGTCCAGGCCTGCGACATCAGCCCCACCTGGCCGAAGTGCGCGTGCAGCCGGCTCGCCTGGCTGGCGATGTAATCCAGATCGTGTTCGCCAGTGATGAACAGAGCCGGCGGCAGCGGTTGGCCGGGCGCCACCAGGCGCACGAGATCGTCGTCGGCCATGAAGCCCGACAAGCTCACGACGGCGGCCACGGGCGAACGCTCGCCATACGCGCAGCCCAGGGCGGTGCGGGCACCGGCCGAGAACCCCCCCACGGCGATGCGTGACGCATCCAGGCCCAGCGCGTGGGCGTGGGCCTGCAGGAAGGCCACGCTCTGCGCCATGTCGTCGGCCGCAGCCTCCATGCCCGCCCACACCATCTCGGCGGTGGCCGGCGGTAGGCCCAGCAACTGGCGCACATGCGCCACGCGCGACAGCGGGATGCCCTGGGGGTTGCCGATCACCGGTGTGGCCCCGGGGTCCGGGTCTTCCTGCACCAGGCGGTAGTCGATGGACGCCGCCACGTAGCCGCGGCGCGCCAGGGCGGCGCAATAGGCTGACACGGGCGTGTTGCGCTGGCCCGCCTGCTCGAACTCGTCCTGGCGCTTGTCGCCTCGGTGAAAGGCCCCGCCAAAGGCCATCACCAGGGCGGGCCGGCTGTCCCCTGGCTGGCAATCCGAGGGCTGGTACAGGTCCAGTGTCAGCTCGCGGTCCTGCGGCTGGCTGTGGATGTGGATAGGCGCCCGGCCGTAGACCACGTCCCGCGTGATGCGCAGGCCCTCGATGGCCCCGAGGCCACGGGCGGCGCCCGTCCGCTCAGCCCCTTCAGCCCGCTCAGCCGGATCGTGATGGTGGTTCACGTGGGTCCCTCCGTCATGCAGGCAGGTTCAGATGGTCCCCAGTGCGTTGGGCGCGCGGCGTCATTCCGGCTTGATGCCAGCCTTGCGCACCACCTCGGCCCACTGTGCCACCTCGCGGCGCATCTGCGCCGTCCATTGCGCGGAAGTGAGCGCCGGCTCGATGGGCACTGAGCCGCCGTTGACGATGCGGTCCCGGATGTCGGGCCGAGCCAGCGCCTTGGCAAAGGCGGCGTTCAGGCGGTTCAAGGTGTCCGCAGGCGTGGCCGCAGGGGCGAAGGCACCGTGCCAACCCACGCCGTCGAAGGCGATGCCGGCCTCCACCAGGGTGGGCTTGTCGGCCAGGGCGGGCAGCCTGCGGGGGCCGGTGACCGCCAGCGCCTTCACCCGGCCCTGCTTGACCAGGGGCGTCATAGACACGGCGTCCAGCAGGCCCACGGCCACCTGCCCGGACAGGATGTCGGGCAGGGCCTGCATGCCGCCCTTGTAGGGCACGTGCGTCATCTGCACTTTGCCGAGCTGGTTGATGCTTTCGCCCACCAGGTGGGCCGGCGTGGAATTGCCGAAGGAGGCGAAGCTGACCTTGTCCCCGTCCTTGCGGGCCAGCGCCAGCAGGTCGGCGATGCTGTTCAAGGGGCTGTCGGGCTTGGTCACCACCAGCAACGGCACGATGGCGATCTGGGCCACGCCGGCGAAGTCCTTCACCGGGTCGTAGCCGGCGTTCTTGAACACCGACGGGGCGATGACGAAGGCCCCAGCGGTCAGCAGCAGGGTGTGGCCATCGGGCGCGCTGCGGGCCACCTCGGCCGCTCCGAGCGCACCCCCGGCGCCCGGGCGGTTTTCCACGATGACGGGCTGACCCAGGTCGTCCTTCAGCGGCTCGGCCAGCAGCCGGGCCATGATGTCCGTGCCCCCGCCCGGCGGGTAGGGCACCACCAGGCGGATGGGCTTGCTCGGAAAGCCCTGCGCGGCAGCGCCGAAAGCCGCCCCCACAGCGGCCAGAAAGAGCACACAGGAGGCAAGGCGTCGGAACCAGGTGGTCATGACAGGGCTCGGTGGCAGTGGAGGGATGCGTTGATTCTGATGAGCCGCACCATAATTGGCTACGCCATTTTTTTATAAAGGCATAAGCATTTTTGTATGCAAATACCCGTTCCCTGGTTCAGGCGGCTGAACCTGCGGCATCTGGAGTTGCTGCTGGAACTCCACCAACAGCGCAGCCTGACCCAGGCCGCGCAGGCGCTGCACATGACGCAACCCGCCGTGTCTCAGCAACTGGCTCACATCGAAGCTGCGTTGGGGGTGCCTCTGTTCGAGCGCGGCCGCGGCCTGCCGCCCACGCCCAGCGGGCTGGCCGTCCTGCGCTACGCGCAGCAGGTGCTGGAGGGCGCGCGCCGGGTGCAGCTGGAGGTGCAGGCCTTGCAGGCCGGCCACGGCGGCCTGGTTCGCCTGGGGGCCATGCTGGTGGCAGCCACGGTGTTGGTGCCCCGCGTGGTCAGCCGTCTTCAGGCCCAGCCGGGTGCCGTGCAGTTGGAACTCGTCGAGGACATCCTGCAGGGCCTGTGGCCCCGGCTGGAGCGGGGCGAACTCGATCTGGTGGTGTGCCGCATCGACGCCCGGGTGCGAGCTTCTGGCCTGCCCGCGGAGGCGCTCTATGAAGACCCGCATGTGGTGGTGTGCGGCCCTCGCCACGCGCTGGCGGAGCGCCAGGCCGTGACCTGGGCGGACACGCTGCGCCACCCCTGGGTGCTGCCACCGCGCAGTACGCCGCTGCGCTCTGCGCTGGAATCCAGCTTCAACGCAGTCGGCCTGCCGCCGCCGGCATCGGGCATTGCCTCGGCTTCGCTGTCTGCCACCCAGGCCATCCTGCAGACCACTGACGCCCTGGCCGTGATGTCCCGGTCAGCCGCGCTCCACTTCCAGGCGCAGACGCTGGTCAGGGCCCTGCCCTTGGAGCTGCCATACGACATCGGTCCGGTGGGCGTGGCCTGGCGCACGCTCGATCCCGGCCCAGCGGTATCGCGTGTGCTTCAGTCGCTGCGTGAGGAAGGGCGACGGCTCGCCCGTGGGGGCTGAGAGCGGCTCCCTTACCAACTCGCCCCGAACTGCCGGCGCAGCTCCTCGATCTCCGGTTCGCCCAGCGGCAGCGGGCCGGGCTGGCACATCAGCCACAGGCGTGCGGTCTCTTCCAGTTCCTCCAGCACCGCGCTCGCCTGCGCCGGGCTGTCGTGCCAGACATTGGGGCCCAGGCGGTCCAGCATCACTGCGCGGATGGGCGTGCCGCGCTCGGCCATCGCGCTGATGCGCCGGGCCGCGAGATCGGCCACGCGCGGGTCGCCCGGGCGGTGGTAGGGGATCAGCGGCACATGGCCCACCTTCATGACGAAGTAGGGCGTGATGGGCGGCAGGATGTCGTCGTCGCTCCACACACCCTGCAGCGTCAGCGCCACCAGGTGCGTGCTGTGGGTGTGGATGACGCAGCGGGCTTGCGGCGCAGCCTCGTAGATGCGGCGGTGCAGGGCCAGGGTTTTGCTGGCACGGTCGCCCCCGGTCTGAACGCCCTGCGCGTCCAGCCGCGCCAGGCGTGCCGGGTCCAGCGTGCCCAGGCAGGCGTCCGTGGGCGTGATCAGGAAGCCGTCGTCCAGCCGCACGCTGATGTTGCCGGCCGTGGCGTGCACGTAGCCGCGCTCGAACAGGCTGCGGCCGATGCGGCAGATCTCGTCGCGAAGCTGGGCTTCTGTCAGGTTGGGCATGGGTCGGAGTTCCTGGAGGAAGAGCACTCAGGCGGGTGTCGTGGCGCGGCGGTCACCTGTAGGCCTCGCGTCGATGGCCCACGCGGAGCACGCGCACCACGATGCGCTCGTCCTGGATGTCGCAGATCAGGCGCCAGTCGCCCACCCGGTACTTCCAGAAGGCGCCCAGACGTTCGCCGGCCAGCGCCTCGCCGATCGTTCGCGGGTCCTCCAGGGGTGCCACGCGCAGACGCAGAAAGCCCAGCAGCCGTTGCTGTACCGGGCGGTCTAGCTTGCGCAGTTCCTTCGCCGCGGCCGGGTCGAACTCAATCTGCCAGGCCAAGCTCGCGCTCCAGTTCCTCCATCGGGATGGTCTTGCGGTTGCGGCGGGCGCGGGCCTGGGCCAGCAGCAGGTCCTCGAGGTCGTCCAGATGCTCCTGGATGGCCTCGCGAGCGAGCGAGGTCTTGGTCATCCCCGTGGCCTGCGCCAGGCGTGCGAGACGTTCTTCCAGGGCTTCAGGCAGACGGATGGCGAGCATGGCGGGCTCCTTTCGGAAGGTTCAGCAACGGGCCGGGGCAGGGGGCAGGGTGTCGCCAGTCGGGCGCATTCCGTCCCGACGGTTGCTGATTGCTATACAAGTATAGCGACGGCCTTCCTGTTGGCAGGTGGGTTGGCCTTCGGGGCGCCACCACCGCTGTTCAGCCCAGCACCTCGAAGGCCCGGGTGAAGAAGTCCGTGCCGCCGAAGTTGCCGGACTTCAGCGCCAGGTGCAGGCCCTGCGGGCGCGTGGGCGGGGTGGCGTGGCACCAGGGCACGCCGGGGTCGATCTGCGGGCCGATGCGCAGGGTGTTCACGCCCAGGGCCTGCACGCAGGCCCCCGAGGTCTCGCCCCCGGCCACGAGCAGTTGCCCCACCCCGGCCGCGACCAGGCCTTGGGCCACGCGCGCCAGGGCCTGCTCCACCAGCGCCCCGGCGCGTTCCACGCCCAGTTGCGCCTGCACCGCCTTCACGGCTTCGGGCGCTGCGGTGGCATAGACCAGCACAGGCCCGGTGCTCAGGCGCGGCGCTGCCCAGGCCAGCGCCTGGCCTGCCACGTCCTCGCCAGCGGCCAGGCGCAGCGGGTCCACGGCAAAGGCGCGGTCCCCGCGGTCCGCGCCAGCGGGCGAGCGTGCGATGAAGTCCGCCACCTGGGCATTCGTGGCGGCAGAGCAACTGCCGCTCACCACCGCGCACGTGCCGCTGGCCGGGGGCAGCGCCGCCGCTTCGGGCCGGGGTGCCAGACCGTGCAAGGCTGGAATGCCGATGGCCAGGCCCGAGCCCGCCACCACCAGGGCCAGGTGGTGTGCGGCCTGCGCCAGCACTTGCAGATCGGCGTCGCCCACGGCATCGGCCACCGCGAAGGCCACGCCCTGCGAGCGCAAGGCGGCGATGCGCTCACGCACCGCGGGCACGCCCTGCGCCACCGTGCGGTGCTCGATCAGGCCGCAGCGCGCACCCCCTGACAACTGGGCCTGCATCACCCGCACCAGGTTGGCATCGGTCATGGGCGTGAGCGGGTGGTGCCGCATGGGGCTGTCCGACAACAGCACATCGCCCACGAACAGGTGGCCCTTGAACACGGTGCGGCCGTTCTCGGGGAAGGCGGGCGTGACGATGGCGAAGTTGGTGACCTGGGGTTCTGCTGCCGGGCCTGCCTCGGCCCTCGCCCCGGGCCCCGCATCCGACCCCGACTGAGACCCCAAGCCCGACCCCGACCCCGCCCCCGACCCTGCCGACGTCGACGCAGCCGCAGCCTCGGCGCCCAGATGCGCCATCAAGGCCTGCGCCACCGGGCCGATGTTGCCGCGGGGCGTGGAGTCGAAGGTGGAGCAGACCTTGAAGTAGATCTGCTGCGCCCCGCCTGCGCGCAGCCAGCGGCAGGCGGCCAGCGATTGCGCCACGGCTTCGTCCACCGGCGCCGTGCGCGACTTCAGCGCCACCACCACGGCGTCCACGTCACCCAGCCCCGCCTCCGCGGCGGCCGTGGCGGGCACGCCGATGGTCTGCACCACGCGCATGCCGGCGCGCACCAGGTTGTTGGCGAGGTCGGTGGCGCCGGTGAAATCGTCTGCGATGCAGCCAAGAATCATCAAGGATCTCCAGGTGGGTCCGCCCCTGGGCAGCCAAGGCGAAGCTCCCAGGCTCTCCAGAAGACGCCGGGCTGCCCGGACCTTGGGGGTGCTCCACACGGCCCACGGACACAAGGCAGCGGAGGATGCATTCTGGCGCCAATGCTCGCAGGCGTGCGCAGGGCTGCACACCGGCTGGAAAGACCCCAACGCCGCATCGCCGCCGCACAAGCCCCGAAGATCACACTGCAGCGCCGCCATTGGCGTGTAGGAGCATCACCTCATGAAGAACTTGCTGATCACCCTGTCGCTGGCCTGCAGCGCCGGCCTGGCCCTTGCCCACGGCTGCCCGAAGGAGATGGCCGCCATCGACGCGCGCATGGCCACCAACCCCAAGCTGTCCGACGCCGACAAGGCCAAGGTGCAGAAGCTGCGCGCCGACGGCGAGGCCGCGCACAAGGCGGGCAAGCATGACGACTCGATGAAGCTGCTGGCCGAAGCGAAGAAGACGCTCGGCATCTGAGCGCGGACACCGCTTCCCCGCGCGGGGTCCATGGCTGCGCGGGGTCCATGGCTCCTGGCCCGCAATCTTTGCGGGCCATGGTGGACCCGTTGCGGCAACTCGCTCTTGAACTCGACTTGAGATTCTGGGCAGGGAAGTCATCGGCATACTCCGCGCAGATCCACGGTCTTGCGACAGGAGGTTGGTGATGACCACCCAGGGTTTCAGCGTCAGTCACGCGGGCGACGCCCGCTTCGAGCGCGGCCTGCGCTCTTTCTTCGAGTACCGGGATCTGGGCATCCGTCAGGCCACTGAAGGCCGTGTGGTTGCGCACGTGATCCGTGCCGCCGACGGCGAAGCCTTCTCCGGCCAGCCACACCTGCACGAGACCAGCTTCCAACTCGTGTACGTGCTCAAGGGCTGGATCGAGTTCGAGTACGAAGGCCAGGGCGTGGTGCGCCTGGAGGCTGGCTCCTGCGTGCACCAGCCGCCTGGTATCCGCCACCGCGAGATCGGCCACAGCGCTGACGTCGAGATGCTGGAGGTGGTGATGCCTGGGGACTTCAAGACCGTCGAGGTGCAAGAGCTCAACTCCTGAGCGACCCGGGCGAATCGGCCCGACGTTTGGCCCGGATCACGGCACCTCGGGTGATGTCAGCCCGCGTCCAGTCTCATCAGGCCGGCATAGGCGCGCCCAGCACCTGCGCGAACACCTCGTGGTCCACATTGCCGCCGCACAGCGTCAGACCCACGCAGCGGCCGGCGATCTCGCCGGGGTTCGTGCGGGCGCGCTGCAGGGCTGCCGCCAGAGACGCTGCGCCCGCGCCCTCGGCCACGTTGTGGGTGTCGAGGTACAGGGCCTTCATGGCCTGCGCCACCTCGGCATCGGTGACTTCCACGACGCCGTCGACTTGGCCGGCCATCACCGCCAGCGCGGTGGGGTCCGGCACCCGGCAGGCCATGCCGTCCGCGAGCTGGGTGGTGACGGGCGACTCGACCGGTTGCCCTTGCGCTAGCGACAGCGCGTAGGCGCGGGCGTGAGCGGACACCACGCCCACGAGCCGCATCCTCCGGCCGAGTGCCGCCCGCGCAGCGATGGCGGCGCACAGTCCCGAGCCCAGGCCGATGGGCACGAAGACCACGTCCAGCTGCGGCACGGCCTGGAAGAACTCCAGCCACGCGGTGGCTACGCCGCGCACCAGGTCGGGATGGAAGGAGGGCACGCGGTGCAGCCCGTCGCGCACGGCCAGCGCGGCGGCGTGCTCGGTGGCGGCCTGGAAGTCCTCGCCGTGCTCCACCAGGGTGGCGCCGAAGGCCCGCATGGCCGCGTTCTTCTCGCGGCTGTTGCCGTGTGGCACCACGATCGTCGCGCCGATACCATGCCGCCGCGCCGCGAACGCGAGTGACTGCCCGTGGTTGCCGCGCGTGGCCGAGACGATGCCAGCGCAGGCCGGCTCGCGCCGCGCCAACCCGTCCAGGTAAACCAGCCCGCCGCGCACCTTGAATGCGCCCGTGGGGGTGTGGTTCTCGTGCTTGACCCACACCTCGGTGCCCAGGCGCTGAGCCAGCAGCGGCCAGGCGAACTGTGGGGTGGGCGGCATCACCTGCCGCACCAAAGAAGCGGCGGATTCGATGTCGGCTAACGTGGGCAGCGGCGCGTTTTTCATGGGCTCGAGGCATGCGGCCGCCGGGGTTCGGCAAGCCAGGAATTGATCAGGGGCATTCTGGATCGTTTCTTGCCCAATCGCCCCGTCATCTCGGCCCCTGTGCCTTCACGGTCAGATCCGCGAAGCCGTTGGCCTGCAGGAACGACAGCGCGGTGGGCCGCCAGACCTCCGGGGCCTGGGTGAACAGGCCGTGGCCGTCCTTGCCATGGGGCGGAAACTGGACGAACTCGCCGACGCCGCCTTCGGCCTTGAAGGCGCCGAACCACTCGCGCGGGTACCTGGGGCCCATCCACTGGTCGTTCTCGGTATAGATCCACAGCGTGGGAATGCGGGCTCTGCGGCCGTAGTCGGCAAACATGCGCCTGAGCTGGCTTGTGCCACAGGGTTCCTGGGGACTTGTGACCGGGTTGCCGCCGCCGCCGCCGGCAAAGTTGATGGCGGCCAATACGCCAGGCGGATTCCTGGCTGCCACCGCGATGGCCGTGGCGCCCCCGAAGGACTGACCCAGGATCAGCGTGCGGTTTGGCAGCACATCGGGGCGCTGCCGGATGACGTCCAGCACCTGCAAGGTCTGTGCGGCAGCGGCCTCGTATCCGGGTGGATAGTTCTTTCTCGTGCAGTCACCGGTGTATTCCACATCCTCCCCCCCGGACACGCCGTAGCCTATCCGCGTAGGCACCACCACCAGAAAGCCCATCGCGGCCAACCAGCGCGCATTGGTGATCGACGTGGACCGGCCGAATGCTGCCCGCTCCTCAGCCTTCGCGGCCCTGCCGTGGTTGATCAGGGCCATGGGGTAGGGCGGGGCTGCATCGCTGTCGTGGTAGACGGTCACCACCAGGTCCTGCTCGATCACCTTGCCGTAGGCATCGGTCACCTTGACCGGCACCTTGATGATCTGCTCGATCAACCGGGCGTGGGCTGGTGCGCCGGCCAGTGCCAGCAACCATGCAGCCAGAAAGGCCAGGGCACGCCGCGCCGCTGTGAACTCCGGCCTCGGTCTCTTGAAAGCGAGCCTCACCCGGGGGTGATGGGAGTTCCACTTGCTGCCCCATCGGGCGCGAAGGAAGTCGGCCATGGCCATGGTTGCTGCTCCCAGAGTTCTCAGAGGCGGACGCCTGTTCAATGTACTGCCGGCAGTTCGCCGATGCGCAGCAGCCGCTGCAAACGCGCGCAGTCCTGCACCGTGTACCTGTCCTGAAACCACCGCAGGCAGGTCGGATGCAGCGGGTCTTGCCCCAGCCCGTTCCAGCGTGAAAACTCAGCACCACTCCCACGCAGGATCTGGTCCATCGTCTGCGCCGCATCCAGCCAGGATCCCTGCAAGGGCGCCGCGTCGTACAGGTGAACGACATCCCCGTCCGGGAACGGGATGATGTACACGATGCGGTTGCGGTCATGTTTCGTTGGTCTGCCACCGGCGCAGTGGCTGCAACCGAGTTCGACCGACACCACCGTCGCCCACGGACGTGACACGGCCGAAGGCCTTGGCAGGCGCGGCGCGCCTTGAGCCTGGGACGTGGGGTCCTGGGTGGAGGAGTTGAAACTCATGGCGCAGTCTGAGCCTGGGTCACCTGGTCTGTCCAGGGTTCACTTTGAAGGGCCTTTGCAGAGTGCGATGCCTGGAGCTCAGGCCCGTCCGAGATCACCGTTCCCTCAGACTTTCCTTTCCCGCCCTCACGATCGGACTGAGCAGAAACTCGATGACGCGGCGGTGGCCTGTCTTGATTTCAGCAGTGATGTTCATCCCTGGACTGATGGCGACTGCCTTCCCATCCACCAAGACATGTCTGCGTTCCAGGGTCAAGGTGGCGGGGTAGGTGGACACGCCTGTCTTCTCATCAGTCACTGCATCGTTGCCCAGGAAGGTGACCCGGCCGGGCACTGTGCCAAACAGAACATATGGGAATGTTTCCAGCTTGATCTCTGCAACCTGATTCGGGTAGACGAAGCCGATATCAAGATTGGCAACCTGCACCAAAGCTGTGACTTCCTCGGTATCCGGTACCACCACCATCAAGGGCTGAGCACTGGTGACCACGCCACCAACCGAGTGCACTGCCACTTGCTGGATGATGCCTGACACCGGCGCCTTGAGCTGGGTCAGCCGCTCGCGTTGTTCGGCTTTCAGTCCTTCGGCCTGCAACTGAGCACGCTTGGAACTGCTGACGAACTGGCGCTCGTGAAAGATCCTGCGCGTCTCGGCCTCAAACGCCGCAAGCGCCTGCTTGGCCTCGCTCAGCCCGGCCTGAGCTTCGATGACTCTGGCCCGCTGTGTTGCCAGATCACGCTCCAGTTCCACGCGCTCCCTCGTGCGGTCCTGTGTCGCATGACTTGAAACGAATCCTTGATTGACCAACGCCTGGTAGTCTGTTTCCCTCTGACGGGTCAGAGGCACTATGGCCTCAAACTTGAGCACCAGCTCACGCGCTGTGTCCAACTCGGCGCTCTTTCTGGCAACTTCACCCATGAGCCTGGATCGCTTGGACACCACGTCCTGCCACTCGGCCTGCAGTTGCTGGCGCAGCAGTGCCAATGGCAGATCGTGCTCAATCCCCGCAGTGATGGCCACGACTCCGGTGTCCATGGCCTTCAGCAGTGCGCCTGCACGCAATTCGTCACTGAGCGCGGCCAGGTACTGCGTACGCACGCTGCTGCGGTCAGCCTTTGCCAAGGTGGGATCCAACTCAACCAGCACTTGCCCGGCGTCGACATGGTCGCCGTCCTTGACCAACACCTGCCGCACCACACTTGGCTCAAGCGGTTGGATGACCTTGGTGCGATCTGACACCACGATGCGCCCGGGCGCTATCGCCACAATGTCGACGCGCCCAAGACACGCCCAGGCCAGCGCGATGATGAACAAGGCCATCAGCAGCCACGCCAGAAGGCGCGGCACGGGATGCGGAGGCGTTTCCTGCAGGCTCAGTGCGGCCGGCAGGAAATCAAGTTCGTCAGCACCACGCGGCACACCATCAAGCCGCTTGCGCTCAGCCCACGCTGCGGCCCAGACTGCGCGGTAGCGTGCCCACAGACCCAACCCTGAGGCAGGCGCCTTGGTGGAGTGCCCGGCTGGGCCTGCGGAGGTCATGACGTCCGTCTGCCTTCTGCCGCTTCCTGTCCTTGCATTCGCCACAGGCGGGCGTACAGACCGTTGGGTTGCTGCACCAACTGAGTGTGCGAACCCGCTTCCACAATGGCGCCCTTGTCCAGCACAACGATGCGATCAGCGTCGCGAACGGCGCTCAGGCGATGCGCAATGATCAAAACAGTTCGTCCCTTGCAGATGCTGGCCATATTGCGCTGAATGATGGCCTCGCTCTCATAGTCCAATGCACTGGTGGCCTCATCCAGAATCAGGATGCGTGGGTTGGTGAACAGTGCTCTAGCGATGGCGATGCGCTGCCGTTGGCCCCCAGAGAGGCTGCTCCCTTGCTCGCCCACCACTGTGTCATAGCCTTCAGGCAGCTCACTGATGAAGTCGTGCGCTCCAGCCATGCGCGCAACACCCACCACGGCCTCCAAAGGGGCGGCAGGGTCAGCAACCGCGATGTTCTCGCGCACGCTGCGATTGAAGAGCAGGTTCTCCTGCAGCACCACGCCCACCTGCCGACGCAACTGCGCAGCGTCGATCAGGCTGATGTCCATACCGTCTACCAGCACCCTCCCGCTCTCGGGCACGTACAGCCGTTGCACCAGTTTGGTCAATGTGCTTTTCCCCGAACCTGAACGCCCCACGATTCCAAGCACCTCGCCTGGCCTGATCTCGATTGACAAGGCCTGCAGAACGGGGCTGGCTTCGGGACGGTAGCGGAACGTCACGTCGGCCAGCGTGATGCGACCGCGCAAGGGCGGGAGCTGCGCTGCTGCCGCGGCCTGGCCTGGCGGTAGCTCGGTCCGGCTGTTGAGGATGTCGCCCAGGCGCGCCATCGAGATGCCTGTTTGCTGAAAGTCTGTCCACAACTGCGCCATGCGCATGATGGGTTGCGCAACGCGACCTGCAAACATGTTGAACGCCACGAACTGCCCTACTGTCAACTGCCCGTCCATCACCAGACGGGCACCCCACCACAGTGTGGCTGCGCTGACGAGCTTACCGGTCAGGCTGATCGCCTCGTGCGCCACGCTGGCCACGTTCTGCACCTTCAGGCTCGCCGCCACGTAGGCGGCAAGCTGCTGATCCCAGCGCTTGGCAAAACCCGGTTCCAAGGCGCCCGCCTTGACGGTTTGGATCCCCGTCACCGTCTCCACCAGCATCGCTTGGTTCTCGGCACCACGGGCAAACTTCTCGTCAAGACGCCTCCTCAGCAATGGCACCACAGCGAACGTGAGTGCTGCGTACACCGGCAGGCTCACCAGCACGATCAATGTCAGCGGTACGCTGTACCAGAACATCACCGTGATGAACACCACCGAGAACACGACGTCGAGCAGAACCGTCATGGCGTTGCCGGTCAGGAAGCTCCGAATGTTCTCCAGCTCACGGACCCGGGCCACCGAGTCGCCCACTCGGCGCGCCTGAAAGTAGGCCAAGGGCAGATGCACCATGTGGTGGAACAAGCGCGATCCGAGCTCAACGTCTATTCGACTTGTGGTGTGGCTGAACACATAGCTGCGCAATGCGTTCAGGACGCTCTCGAACACCACGACGATGACCAAGCCGATCACCAGCACATCCAAGGTGGTCAGACCCTTGTGCACCAAGACCTTGTCCATCACCACTTGAAAGAACAGGGGACTGACCAGACCAAAGAGCTGGAGCATGAAGCTGATCAACAGCACCTCGCCCAGCAAGCGCCGGTACTTGACCAGAGCTGGAATGAACCAGGAGAAGTCGAACCTGGCCATGGCCCCGATCAGGCTGGCTCGGCTGGTGATCAGCATGAGCCGGCCTGTCCAGCCTTGCTCTTGCAGCGTGTCCACCTCAAGCACCTGCGGCCGCGATGCGGGCGAGCCAGGCGACTGCAGAGTTGCGCTGGCGTTGGCCTCAAAGTCCTGAATCAGTACCTTCCGGCCATCGCTTTGTGCCATGACCACAGCGAATCCCGTGGCCTCATCACCCAACCAGGCCAATGCCGGCAGCGGCGTGTGCGCCAGGCGATCGGGTGACACCCGCACCCATCGGGCCTTGAGTCCCAGGTGCTTGGCCGCCAGCAGCAGGTCTGCAGGCACGGCTGCCTGATGCGCAGACAAGCCCAACTGATGGGCCAAGGTCTGCGGATCGGCTGCAACCTGATGGAACCGCGCCAACGCGCACAGCGCAGGCAGCCCCGTGCGCGCTGTCCTTGGCGTCGGTTCGGCAACCTGTGCCCTGGCCTGCGCTTCGCTCACGTCCAGGTGGCCGCAAGCGTGGCCGCCAGCGCCGCTTGCTGGTTCGTGCTCAGCGTGGTCTGTCCTGAGGCAGGGGGTGAGAACTGTGCCATGGCACTGACCAAGGCCTCGACCTGCGTATTGACCAGGGTCTTGCCGTCGCCTGCCCTGAACAGCTCAACCTGGTATCCGGGGTCAAGGTACCAGTTCGATACCGTCAGGCGATCGCTGGTACCGATGACACTCATTTCCAGGTCATTGCCCGTGCGCCTGAACCACAGTTGACTTGAGGCCACCGAACTGTCGGTCTGAATCACGTCGGTCGGCGGTGGCGTATACGACCATTCGGTTCTTCTTCGGCCAAAAAACCCCGACCTGACCGTACGGCTGGACCAAACGCCCGGCTCGTAAGCTTCCACCACAATGTCCGTAGCGGACCCGCGCCCGAACACATACGTGTCGCCGCCAACTCCACCGTACAGGCTGTCGTTGCCCATACCGCCGTCAAGTGTGTCGTTGCCCGCGTCCCCATACAAGAAGTCCCAACCGGCGCCGGCGGACAAACTGTCGTTGCCCGCTCCGCCATTGAGCACGTTGGTTGCGCTGTTGCCAAAGATGCGGTTGTTCAGCTCATTGCCCGTTCCATTGATGGCGGCGCTGCCGGAGAGGTAGAGCTGTTCTACGTTGGCTGCCAGGGTGTGGCTGACTTGGGCGTAAACGGTGTCAGTTCCCTCATTGGCGTACTCCACGACCATGTCGCCCGGCTGGTAGACGTAATGGCCGCCGCCGCCGTAGCTGTCGCCGCCACCGCCACCGCCACCGTCACCGCCACTGCCACCGTCGCCATAGCTAAAGTAACCGTATCCGTCGTAGCTGTAGTCACTTACGTAGACGAGGGTGTCGCTTTTGTCGACGAAGTACACATCGTCGCCTTGACCGCCATACATGGTGTCGCTGTCGGTGCCCCCATCCAGTGTGTCGTTGCCCGCTCCGCCATTCAGCACGTTGGCTGCGCTGTTACCAACGACGTTGTTGTTCAGCTCATTGCCCGTTCCATTGATGGCGTCGTTACCGGAGAGGAAGAGGTGTTCTACGTTGGCCGCCAGGGTGTAACTTACTTGGGCGTAGACGGTGTCAGTTCCCTCATTGGCGTTCTCCACGACCATGTCGCCTGCGTGATCCACCACGTAGGTGTCGCTGCCCGCCGCCCCCGCCAATCGGTCCGCGTTGCTGGTACCTGTCAGCCAATCGTTGCCCATGGTGCCCGAGAACGTCCTCATCACCCGGGTGGTGGCTGCACTGCTGACGCTCTCTGGCGTGCCGTAGCCATCCACATAGCTGGCTTGAGCCGTGATGGTCATGTCCGCCTGTGCCGAGGTCAGGGTGAAGCTGGTGCCAGTCGCACCGCTGATGGCCTGTCCATTGGCAAGCCACTGCCAGCTGATGGTGCCCAGGCCGTCGGCATCGGCCAGCGTGTGATTCACCTGCAACGTCTGTCCCGCGGCGGCTAACCCACTGATCGTCACGCCGCCAGTAGGGGCGTCGTTGACGTTGGCCACCTGGGCTGTGGCGGTGGAGCCGTAGCCCACAGCGGCTTCCGTGTTGCCCCTTCCATCGGTAAAGGACACCTTCGCGCGAATTTGCTGGCCGACCAAACCCTGGTTTAGCAGAAGACTTCCCGAGGTGGCGCTGGCGACGGTCGACCAGTCCACCCCATTGGCCGAGCGCTCCCATTGATAGGACAGGGCTCCCATCCCGTCAGGGTCTGACAGCGTGCTCGCCACTGTCAGCGTCTGCCCCTGCGCCATCTGCCCGCTGATGCTGACCTGACCGGTCAACCTGGCGTTGTAGCCCGTGCCGTCCGAGCGTGCGTGCCAAACCGTGCCGTCGGCAAACTGCACTTGCTCCAGCAGCTTGCCCGCACCTGCCTGCATGCTCACGCTGCCACTGCCCGCGCCCAGCGTCAAGCGCCCGTTGGCCAGCGAGACCTGCACGTCCCGCGCCACGATGCCGGGTCCCAACGCCAGCGTGTCCGTCCCGTCACTGTCGTTGATCGTGTCTGCACCGTCGCCCAGGCCATAGCGGTACACATCGTCTCCCGAACCTCCGTCGAGCTGGTCGTTGCCCGTACCGCCCACCAAGGTGTCGTTGCCGGCATCCGCAGACATGACATCGTTGCCCGCCAAACCCGAGAGCAGGTTGTCGCCCCGGTTGCCGGCGATGTTGTTCGCCAGGTCGTTGCCGGTACCGTTGATGTCTTCCTGCCAGAACTTGACAGGCTCGATGGTGTATATCGCGTATGCGTTGGGCACATTGGCCATCTGCCGGAAGGTGGCGAGATCCACGAAGCGCGTCATGTCACTGACCTTGCCGCGGCCTGAGTCGGTCAGGTAGAAGCCCGCCAAGGCCCCGTCGGCCTCGGTGTACACGGCCCCCGTGAGCGTGACTGCGTGGTTGACCGCACCATTGCCCCTGTAGGCGTTGTCGCCCCACAGCAGCCCTGCATTGACTGCCAGGATCACCCCTCTGCCGCTGCGCAGCAAATTGGCCAGGCCGCTTTCGTTGTAGCCCGCCACCACATCATTGCGAATACCGTAGCTGTTCAGAAGGTTGCGCTGGTCATTCACACTGGCGCCACCCAACAGGTAGGCCGGCAAGCTGGGGTTGTTGACAGTCCAGTTGTTGCTGATCGCCAGGCTGACCACCTGGCTCTCGGTGGTGGGCCGCCCGGTCTGCGTGAGCAAGTTGGCAATCGACGTAAGGGCGCAGGTGCCCGTGTAGCCCACCACAGCATCGCCCTGCATGTAGTCCAGTTCGTTGCGCTTGGGGTAGCCGTACACCAGAACCTTCTTGCCATCCACCAGGCCCTTCTCTGGCTTGGAGAAGTCCAGCAGCACCAGGTTCTCCACCTGTGAGCCCAAGGTGTAGCTGATGCTCGCCTGCACGGTGTCTGTGCCTTCGGCCGCCAGTTCAGACACCACATCGCCCGTGTTGTCCACGTAATAGGTGTCGTTGCCTGCGCCGCCGATCATGGTGTCGGCGCCCGTCACCCCGTCCAGGATGTTGTCCGCACTGTTGCCGATGATCGTGTTGTTCAGTGCATTGCCTGTGCCGTGGATGTTGAAGCCGTCCAGCAGGCGCAACTCCTCGATGTTGGCGTTCAGGAGGTAGTTGCTGTTGGTGATGACGGTGTCGTAGCCTTCTGTCGCCTTTTCGTAGATCACGTCATTGACGCTGTTGACGATGTACACATCGTCGCCCTGGCCGCCGATCATCTGGTCGGCGCCGGCGCCGCCGTCCAGGTAGTCGCTGCCTACGCCTCCTACCAATGTGTCTGAACCCGCTCCGCCGTAAAGAAAGTCCTCATCGCTTTCGCCCACGCTCAGGGCTTTCTTGCCCTCGTTGCTGCCGGTGAAGCCCTGAAGGTAGTCGTCACCGTCCCCGCCGTACATCGTGTCGTTGCCCACTTGGCCGAACAGGTTGTCGTTGCCACCTTCGCCCAGAAGCACGTCGTTGCCTTCGCCGCCCTGCAGTTCGTCGCGGTCGGCGCCACCGTAGAGTTGGTCTTGCCCCAGGCCACCGATGAGCACATCGCTGCCGGCACCGCCGTACAGCACATCGTCATCGGTTTCACCCGTGCTGAGGCTCTGCTTGGCTTCGTTGCCGGCAGTAAAGCCCATCAACAGGTCGTTGCCGTCCCCCCCCCAGACCGTGTCATTGCCCGCTTGGCCGAACAGCTTGTCATCGCCCAGGCCGCCGTCCATCTGGTCTTGGCCAGCGCCGCCTTGCAGTTCATCGGCACCATCGCCACCCCACAGGCTGTCATTGCCTTCGTCAGCGATCAGCAGGTCATGGCCCGCATCTCCCATGAGCTGGTCGTTGCCCACGCCTGCAAAGAGGTTGTCATTGCCCGCGCCGCCGGAAAGCACATCGTCGTCGCTCTCGCCAGCGTTCAGGCTTTGCTTGGCGTCATTGCTGGCGGTGAAGCCCACCAGCAAATCGTCACCTTCGCCACCCCACAGGGTGTCGTTGCCCACCTGGCCGAACAGGCGGTCATGGCCCGCTTCGCCCATGAGCACATCCTGGCCTTCGTTGCCTTGCAACTCATCGTTGTCCGCGCCGCCCCAGACGAAATCGTTGTCCTGCCCCCCAAGCACCGTATCGTTTCCATCGCCGCCGTCTATGGAGTCTTGCCCCGCTTGGCCTTGGAGCTGGTCGTTGCCCACACCCCCCAGCAGGGTGTCATTGCCATCGCCTCCGTCCACCAAGTCATTGCCCACGCCGCCATCGAGCAGATCCTGGCCCACGCCGCCAGCAAGCGTGTCGTTGCCGCCCTCTCCCATCAGCACATCGTTGTCGGTCTGCCCGGCAAACAGGCTTTGCTGGGCCGCGTTACGGTCTGTGAACCCAGTCAGCCAATCGTCGCCTTCCCCTCCCCAGAGGCTGTCGTTGCCCACCTGACCGAACACGTTGTCACTGCCCGCTTCGCCCATGAGCACGTCGTGTCCATCGTTGCCTTGCAACTCGTCATTGCCCGCGCCGCCCCAGACGGAATCGTTGTCCTGCCCCCCGAGCACGGTATCGTTTCCATCGCCGCCGTCTATGGAGTCTTGCCCCGCTTGGCCATAGAGCTCGTCACTGCCCACACCCCCCAGCAGGGTGTCATTTCCATCGCCTCCGTCCACCAAGTCATTGCCCACGCCGCCATCGAGCAGATCCTGGCCCACGCCGCCAGCAAGCGTGTCGTTGCCGCCCTCTCCCATCAGCACATCGTTGTCGGTCTGCCCGGCAAACAGGCTTTGCTGGGCCTCGTCAGCAGCTGTGAAGCCGATCAGCCTGTCATCGCCTTCGCCTCCCCATAGCGTGTCATTGCCGACCTGGCCGAACAAGGTGTCGTTGCCAATCCCGCCATCCAGGCTGTCATTACCGGCGGTTGTGCCGTTGAATGCGTCGCCGAAGAGCATGTCATTGCCCTCTTCGCCGTACACCTTGTCGTCGCCACCGTAGCCCAGCAAGGTATCGTTGCCAGTGCCTCCCCAGAGGTTGTCATTGCGAACGGAACCGCCCATCAGGTCGTTGCCGCCTCCGGCCAGGAAATTGACCAGCAAGTTGTTGTTGAAGTAGCCCGTCTGTGAATAGATGCTGCTGTCAAAACTGTCCGCCCCATCCGTGCCGATCAGGTATGAACGATTGCTGTAGTTGATCTTGACCATTGAGGCTGTGAACGCGATCCAGCCCCCGTTCACGATGTAGAGGTTGTCCGTATCGCGCAGCCGTCGGTAATCGCTGTCAGGCACGCCGCCATACGCCGGAGCGGCGGGCAAGCCGGCACGGGTGGGTGCGACGGCTGAACCGGCTGCAAGGCTCTGCGGGCGCTGCCCGGGGGCGTTGATCGCCGGGGCTGCAGGTGCGCTGACCGATGCCGCCGCCGGCCGCCCGTTCCCCTGGGTGTAGAACCCGTAGTCGGCCGCCTTGATGGCGCTGCCCACATTCAGCAGTTCACCGGCCTCCATCGTGCCGTTCTCGTTCGTGTCGGCCCACAGGCGCACGCCGCTGGCCTCAACGGTGCCCAGGCTGCCGTCGCGGTTGGCGTCCAGCGCTTCCAGTTGCGCGGCGCTCAGCGCCTGGCCGCTGGTGTTCAGTGCGCGGGTGGTGCGGCTGGCAATGGAAGCCGCGTTGTCAAAGCCTGTGCTTTGGCTGTCGTAGAAGGCGCCGATGGGCACCAGCCAATCCGCCGGCGGCTTCAGGCCGTAACCCCCACCACCAGGCGTCAAGCCCGGACCCGATGGCCCGCCCAGCAACTGGCTGCTGGAACTGTTGGTGAAGCTGTACCAGTTTGCTTGAGAGAGGCTGCCCGATCTGTAGAGATTACGGCGATGTCCCAGGCGTAGTTGGAACTTCAGGCGGCGGTTTCCGCCGGTGAGTTCGAGAGAATCGAGCTTGCCAACTTGAAACCCTGAACCTGAAG
>Ga0315906_10000749_pt1 | contig 50488 bp, 46 predicted proteins | sample LakEriMetagenome_4_FD_203526 | JGI IMG/M metagenome (GOLD analysis project Ga0315906, IMG submission 203526) | Freshwater fungal communities from buoy surface, Lake Erie, Ohio, United States - Buoy 2 MA122 | ecosystem: Environmental > Aquatic > Freshwater > Lake > Lake biofilm | place: USA...
TGATCATTTTCTTTTCTCACCGGCTCAAGAATGGAACCAAGTGTTGATAAACTTCCTCTTCCAAAAACTACCCTGTCTATATTCTTAAAATTCTTATGCATGGGCTTTGGTTAAAACTTCTTCAATACAAGCGCGAACACGTGAAGCCAACTCACGAACCTCTTCTTCCTTCCAGGTACAACGCACCCCGAAGGAGATCAAACGGCCAACCACCTCCTGAGATTTTGGCAGATCCAGTGTTTTATAATCCTGCGATTGTCCGAATAAATGAATCGGTAGTTTAGAAGCTGATTTTAATGTCTTGATATGATCCCACTGATTTATGAAGTGATACATATTGATATACCAGTAATTGAATCCCGCTATACCTTTTTCATTCATCACGCGAACCACTTCTTTGGCGCTGACTGTATCCGGCAATAAAATATTTAGAAATGTTGCAGAGTCGCCATCCGGATCCGCTAATCGGCTGAATGAAACACCGGGTATATCAGCCAGCAATGAAGCGAATAATGTTTTATTTTTTCTATTAAGTCGAATCACTTCGGGTACTCTGCGGGCCTGAGCCAGTCCCACTGCCGCATGCAGTTCACTGATGCGATAATTGAACCCGATGATCGGATGTTGCTCCATCCCTCTGTTATTGCCGATATGATCATGTCCGTGATCAGAATAGGAATCGGCATGTTTATAGGCCTGCTCATCATTGGTCACTAACACACCACCCTCACCTGCCGTGGCAATTTTAAAAAAATCGAAAGAATAACAACCGGTTTTTCCAAACAAACCAACTTTCGTCCCATTATAAGAAGCGCCGTATGCCTGTCCGGCATCTTCCACGAGTACCAGATTTTTTTCTTTTACAATTTCCATGATGCCATCCATATCGGCCATGCCGCCGCACATATGCACCATCAGAATGGCTTTGGTTTTAGGGGTGAGTGCTTTGCGTATACCTTCCGCACTCAGACATAATGTTTCATCGATCTCAGCAAATACCGGAATGCCGCCGACAAACAACACGGCTTCAACTGATGCCACATACGTAAAAGGCGGAACGATTACTTCATCACCTGCCCCAATACCTGCAGCGGCCAAAGCCGTTGCAACAGCTGTAGAACCACTGGACACTGCGTGTGCATATTTAGCCCCAGTAAACTTGCAGATCTCCGCTTCAAATTCACGAGCCTTCCAGATCCCTTGTCTTTGCTGATCATGATTATAGCGGAAAAGGATACCCGTCTGCATCACATCATTCACTTCCTTCTGCTCCTCCGCTCCGAAAAATTCAACTCCCGGCATAGTATTGATTTTGAAGGGCAAAAGTAAAACTTAAATGCGAACAACGACACCGTGACACCACGACACCATGACAACAACTAAAATTTTTGGTTTTGACTTTTGACCTTTGACTTGAATTCTTCAGTACCTCAACGGATTCCGCTTGCTGATCCAGATATACCGGCGCAGATTCACCCAGAAAGCGGCAATAAAATAGAAGATAACCGGCGAGCCCATGGTGAAGAAACTGATGTAGATAAAATACTTGCGAATGGTGGTAGTGGACACCTGCATTTTCTCACCGATATAGGTACACACCCCAAACAAATTGTATTCTATAAGCTCCCGTAAACGGTTCATGTGGTTAAAGTTAGAAAATCTTTAGGATATTTCCTTGAGCAAATGACTACCCTAAATTGATAATTTGGTAACTTCGCCCCGCTAAAATAAATCAACTATGGTATTTGATCTCGACCTCATTAAGAAAGTGTATGCGGAAATGCCCGCCAAAGTAGATGCTGCCCGTCAAGCCCTGGGCAGACCCCTGACTTTAGCCGAAAAGATTCTTTACGCCCACCTATGGAATGGCGTTGAGGTCAAAGATTTTGAGAGAGGAAAAGCCTATGTTGATTTTGCCCCTGACCGCGTAGCGATGCAGGATGCCACTGCCCAAATGGCCTTGCTTCAGTTTGATACAACCGGTAGAAAAAAGGTTTCTGTACCTTCTACGGTACACTGCGACCATCTGATCGTAGCGAAAAGTGGCAGCAAAGAAGATCTTGAAAAAGCAATTAAAGAGAACGAAGAGGTATTTAATTTCCTTTCTTCCATCTCCAATAAATATGGCATTGGTTTCTGGAAACCAGGAGCCGGTATCATTCACCAGGTTGTTTTGGAAAATTACGCCTTCCCCGGCGGTATGATGATCGGTACCGATTCGCATACGGTGAATGCCGGCGGATTGGGTATGATTGCCATCGGTGTAGGTGGTGCGGATGCTTGTGATGTGATGGCCGGTCTGAGTTGGGAACTCTTAATGCCCAAACTGATTGGTGTTAAACTGACCGGTAAACTCAATGGTTGGACTTCCGCCAAAGATGTGATCCTGAAAGTAGCCGGTATCTTAACGGTTAAAGGAGGCACAAACGCCATTGTGGAATATTTTGGAGAGGGTGCAACATCGATGAGCTGTACCGGTAAAGGCACCATCTGTAATATGGGTGCTGAGATTGGCGCTACGACTTCTACGTTTGGTTATGATGAAAGCATGAGTCGTTACTTAAAAGCTACCGGTCGTGCCGAAGTAGCTGCGGCGGCAGATCAAATCAAGTCCTACTTAACTGGTGATTCAGAAGTATATGCCAATCCCGAAAAATATTTTGATCAGGTGATTGAGATCAATCTGAGCGAACTGGAGCCGCACTTAAACGGACCATTCACACCGGATCTGGCAACACCTATCTCCAAAATGAAAGAAGAAGCTGCGAAGAACAACTGGCCTACTAAAATTGAAGTAGGGCTGATCGGAAGCTGTACCAACTCTTCTTATGAAGATATCAGCCGAGCGGTAAGTCTGGCGAAGCAGGCAAAAGAAAAAGGATTAACCTTAAAATCTGAATTTACGATCACTCCGGGTAGTGAGCAAGTGCGTTATACCATAGAGCGCGATGGATTCCTGAATGTTTTTGAAAGTGTAGGCGCCAAAGTATTTGCCAATGCCTGCGGACCCTGTATCGGTATGTGGGACAGGATGGGGGCAGAAAAACAAGAGCGAAATACTATTGTACACTCCTTCAACAGAAACTTTGCCAAACGTGCCGATGGCAATCCGAATACACTGGCTTTCGTAGCAAGTCCGGAACTGGTTACAGCTTTAGCTATTGCGGGCGACCTGAATTTCAATCCGCTGACTGATACATTAACCAACGATAAAGGGGAGCAAGTAAAACTGGATCCTCCGAGTGGGGATGAATTACCCGTAAAAGGTTTTGCTGTAGAAGATGCCGGTTATCAGGCTCCTGCAGAAGATGGAAGCAGTGTAGTGATTGATGTAAAATCTGATAGCAAACGTTTGCAATTACTCTATCCTTTTGCTGCCTGGGAAGGAACAGATCTGAAAGGATTGAAGTTACTGATCAAAGCAAAAGGAAAATGTACGACGGATCATATCTCGATGGCAGGTCCCTGGTTGAAATTCCGCGGACATCTCGACAATATCAGCAATAACTTATTGATCGGAGCCACGAATTTCTTCAATGAGAAAACAGATAATGTAAAGAATCAACTTACCGGAGAATATGGCACCGTTCCCAATACACAAAGAGCTTACAAAGCGGCTGGTATTGGAAGTATTGTGGTAGGTGATGAAAACTACGGAGAAGGTTCATCCAGAGAGCATGCAGCGATGCAACCACGTCATTTAGGTGTTCGTGTAGTACTGGTCAAATCGTTCGCCCGTATTCACGAAACCAATCTGAAAAAACAGGGAATGCTCGCATTAACCTTTGCCAACAAAGCCGATTACGATAAGATCCTGGAAGATGATACAATCGATATCGAAGGATTACTGGCTTTCACACCTGGCAAGCCGTTACAAGTGGTATTGAATCACAAAGACGGCAGTAATGAAACTATTCAGGTCAATCATTCCTACAATGCGCAACAGATTGAGTGGTTCAAAGCTGGTGGTGCGTTGAATGTGATCAGGAAGGCGTTTGCAGGATGATGAAGGAAGTCAAAAGGGAAAACTTAAAACTGAAAAGTTATTAGTTATAGGTTGTTTGTTGTAGGTTATGAGTTGAAGACATTTTGAATTATCCCCCTCGTGGAGGGGGCGAAGGGGGAGGACAAAATGAAAATTAAAGATCAAATTCCTTCACTTTCTCATATACCTCCTCCGAAAGAGAAACCAACGGCAATCGCAGATAATTCTGAATAATATTTTTTTCAGTTAAGAAAGCCTTGATACCCGCCGGATTATTTTCGCAGAACATCAGATCGTATGCCGGCAATAACTGATCGTTGATTTTTTTGGCTGTTGTGAAATCTCCGTTTAGAGAGGTTTGAATCATCTTGCTGAATTCCGACGGAAAAGCATTTGCCGCTACACTGATCACCCCTTCCATTCCACAAGCAATCTGTGTCATAGCCAGTGCATCATCTCCGCTGATCACCATGAAATGATCCGGTTTATCACGAAGAATTTGCATACAATGCAACATATCACCACTTGCTTCTTTGATGCCCATGACATTGGGAATGTCTTTGGCGATCCGAATGACCGTTTCTGCTGATATTCCTCTTCCTGTTCTGCCGGGCACATTATATAACATAATGGGTTTGGGAGAATCAGCAGCTAAGGCTTTATAATGCTGATAAATTCCTTCCTGAGAAGGCTTACTGTAGTATGGACTCGCACTTAAGATAGCGGCAGCACCTTCTAAAGGAAACGATTTTAAATCTTCGATCAAGGCTGCTGTATTATTCCCGCCAATACCTACCACTACCGGAACAATTCCTTTGGTCTCTTCGTAAGCTATTTGAATGAGTTGGATTTTTTCTTCTTTGGAAAGAACGGGTGCTTCGCCTGTCGTGCCTAACACAACCAAATAATTACAGCCATTATCAATCACATGATGAATCAGCTTCTTATATGCCGGGTAATCGATGCTTCCATTTTCATTGAAGGGCGTAACCAAGGCCACTCCTGTGCCTCTTAATTGTTTGCGTAATAGATCCGACATTTTTATTAGTTTGTCGTCTCTCGTTTGTCGTCTCTCTAAAAACGATCAACGAACAACGAAAAACGAATTTTGGGTTTGACTTTTGACCTTTGACTTAATTACCATCAATCCTCCGTCCAGAATCCCATCTTCCCATACTTTTCAATTCGTTGATTCACTCGGGTATCTGGATCAATGGTTTTTAATTCTTTCAGAATGGGCAACAATACATTTTTCAGATTTGCAGCCGCCTCATTATAATCCCATTGAGCGCCGCCGGCAGGTTCTGGAACAATCTGATCCACCAGTCCGAATTTTTGCATATGATCGGGTGTGAGCTTCAGTTGTTCTGCCGCTATTTCTTTTTTCTCCCAGGTACGCCACAGAATTGAGCTGCAGCTTTCCGGAGAGATTACCGTGTACCAGGTATTTTCCAGCATGAGCACTCTATCCCCCACGCCAATGCCGAGCGCGCCACCGCTGGCTCCTTCGCCGATAATGACACAGATAACGGGCACGCGTAAACGAATCATTTCAAAGATATTGCGCGCGATGGCCTCTCCCTGTCCGCGCTCTTCTGCTTCCAGTCCGGGATAAGCCCCCGGTGTATCAATTAAGGTAATAATCGGCTTATTGAATTTCTCCGCTAGCTTCATCAGACGCAAAGCCTTCCGATATCCTTCGGGATTGGCCATTCCGAAGTTGCGCAGCTGACGCATTTTGGTATTGGCACCTTTTTGCTGACCGATGACCATCACTGTTTCCCCATCCAGTTCCGCAAATCCGCCTACCATGGCTTTATCATCTTTTACACCACGATCACCATGGAGTTCAACGAAATTGGAGCACATTTTTTCGATGAACTTTAATGTATAAGGACGATCAGGATGGCGGCTGAGCTGAACCTTCTGCCAACTCGTAAGATTTTGTGTAACCTCCTTGCGTTTGGCAACAATTTCATCTTCCAGTTTTTGGATGGTTTCGGTATAGTCCACCTTATTCTGATTTTTTTCAGAAAGGCGTGAAATCTCCTTTAATTGCTCCACCAATTCCTTGATGGGCTGTTCGACTTCGATAAACTGACGGTTTTCTAAAGCAGGCATATAATGGTTTGGGTGGTAAAATTAAGGCATATGCTATAAATAGAAAAAGAACGAGTGTTTGTGTGAAAAACTAAATAGTCAAAAATTACAAAAGCCCGGTATTAGCCGGGCTTTTGTAATGATGAAAGATTACAAATTATAAATTGACAGTAGTCGGCTTAAATAAATCAGACGGCTGCTGTTTAGGTGTATTGGAATTTGTATTTAATTCCGATTGTGGATAAAGGAAACGCTGAGGAATACTTGAACCTGTTACTGGAGTCAAGCCAAGCAGGTTTTTTGTTCTACGCACATCATTAAATTGCTCAATCTGACCGATTAATGTAATATAACGCTCTTCAACAATTTCTTTTAACAAAGATTGCTCTTTGGTTCCTCCCTGATTTTCAATACCACCTGTTTCAAAATCAGCATCTTCATATGCTTCATATTTAAGATCAAATTCATCCGCATAATAAGCACCAATATACCCGCCATCATTCATATAACTCCTGAATGAATTAAGCGCAGATAAGGCATCTCCAAAATTTCCATTTCTGGCATTAGCCTCTGCTTTAATTAATTCATTTTCTTCATAAGTCACCAGAGGGAAAGAAGTGCTTCCTCCAAAAAATCCATCTTCAGAAGGATCGCCCACCCATCCATCAAAAGCACATTGAATATTCAATTCATTGCCGGCATGATAAAAACCACCTCCTAAAATATAAAGATAATTGGCTCTTGCTTCTTCGCTTGTTTTTGTATTTCCTCTGTAATCCCCATCACTTGGATCAATTAGTTTTGGAGCATAAGCTTCTTGTGCACCCATATATGAGTCTCTGTCATATACACCAAAAGAGTAATATAAATTAAAGTCTGAATTATAAACTTCTCCGTGCGGAGCCATCATATTTTCAGACGCACTTGCAATTCCATTATTGGCCGCAGTAACCGCTTTAGCATATTCCTTTGTATGCAAATAATATCTGGCCTTTAAAGTATTAGCAACTTTAATCCAGCTATCTTTATTGCCACCAAAGAAGATATCTTTAGTACCCGGATTGATGCCGACACCAGAAGATAAATTCGTGATCGCCTGATCTAATAAAGTTTGAATACCGGCATAAACATCCGTTTGTTTATCAAAAACAGGGGCGGGATACTTAACTGAATTAACAGCCTCTTTAAAAGGAATATCGCCAAAGAGTGAAGTCAGAGTACCAAAAGTATGCGCTTGCATCACCTGGGCAATACCAATCATTAATTTATTATTAACTGCAGTGCTTTTATCGATTATGATTTGACACGGCGCAATAACACCTCGGTAAGCTGTGCTCCATGTATTATCATAATCACCGGCTGTAGTTATATATGAATTCAAACTAATATACTGACGATCTACTCCGGTAAATGACTGCGACCACATACCGGCAAGTCGAGCAAAATCACCTTCATGTAATACAATGGAAGAAACTTGTGCTCCATTTAAAATCAAATTAACAGGAGCGTCTGTTGGACTATTTGGGTTGACATTTATATCTTCAACAATTTTTTTACATGAAGAGAAAGTCAAGACAAATAACAGAATTAGTAATATGGAAATTCGTTGCATATAATGAATTGTTATTTGGATTAATAATTAATTTTAATGCTCATTAAATATGACCGTGTACTTGGATTATTAAAGTAATCCAATCCACGACCGTTACTTGGACCAGTTAAATTTGTTTCAGGATCAATCCCGGTGTATTTCGTCCACAAGGCCAGGTTTCGACCAGTTAAAGAAATATCAACTGAATTTATTTTAAGTTTCTCGGTCAACTTTCTACTCCTGATAGAATAACCCAAAGAGACCTCACGTAACCTTGTTCTGGTGCCATCTTCAATAAATTGAGATGCAACTGGCCCAAATCCTCCGCCCAGACTTTCATACCAAGCTTGTGTCAAAGCAACATTACCTGCGCCAAAATCTTGAATCGCGCCTCTAAAGGGAGTATTGGCAGCAATAGTGCCTCCCGTAAAAGTTGTGAGTGCCTGAGCTGAAACTACCTCGTTACCAACTTCTTTATGTGTGCCAAAAGTAAACAATGCCCCTTTTGTACCATTCCATACATCCCCTCCTTGTACGTGATCGATCAGGAAGGATAGTGTAAATCCTTTATAAGAAAATGTTGAACTAAATGAACCGATCCAGTCGGGATTAGGATTACCAATTACACCTTCTTCTGAATTAGCCTGCGGAAATCCGTTTGCATCTAATACCAGATTACCCTTGTCATCACGGAGGAAATCAACCCCCCAAAGAGCGCCCATGGCATAGCCCTGAACTGCCCTGGAAGAAGCTCCGGTAAAACCATCCAGCAAAATTGATTTAGTCTCTCCCATATCTACGACCTCATTAACATTACGAGAGAAAATCAGATTACTGCTCACTTTAAAGTCCCTCATATTCAACCAACTAGCTCCTAATTCTAATTCAATTCCTTTATTTTGAATAGTGCCGACATTGTCAAGCTTAGAATCAAAGCCTGTAGAAGAAGGGACTGCTGCAGATAATATTACATCCTTAGTTCTATTATTGTAATATGTCGCCGAGAAGTTAATCCTATCATTCCAAAACCTCAAATCTGTACCCAGCTCAAATTCTGATTTAATCTCAGGTTTTAAATCTGGATTGCCTCTTAGACCGCTCCGTGCATATCCACCACCGTATATGGGTGAGGAAGCATCCAAAGCAGGCCCCCATGATTCAAATTCAGCAGCTGGACCAAAATATGTATCCCATGCATACGCACCGGGAGGAACACCTACCTGTCCAAAAGATGTCCTTAATTTACCAAAAGAGATAATTCGACTTATTTTCTCAGGAAGAGCAGAAGTAAACAGATATGCTAATGAAGCTGATGGATAGAAAAATGCGTCTTTCAAAGTAGAATATCTTTCATAACGACCGGAAAGATCCAGAAACAACATGTCTTTATATCCAATATTACCCTGTGCATATAGGCCATTTACACGAGTTGTACTCTGACTGTTAAATGGTGTTCTCTGATCTTTTGCTGAATTTCCTAAATCAAATGGAGCATCCGGCAAAATAAAACTTCTTACAGAAGCTCCAATATTTTCAAGATTTCTATTATTATAATTGAAACCCAAAATACCGGTAATGTTAAAGTCTTTCACCGATTTAATATTGGCTTGCAATAAAAAATCATTGTTGACCTGAGACTCACTTAAAGTTTGCTCAGTTAATAACCCGCCATTATTACCTCCAGATGTCAGAACAGGAAAATTTTCGATTCTGCTATCCAGGTAATAATCTAAACCTGTTCTGTTGATGGCAGATAACCAGTCAGTAAGTTTAAAATTCAATTCGAGACTGGGGATAAATCTATGCACTTTTGCTTCATTGGTAATTCTATTGATTACCCAGAAAGGATTATCATAACCTGAAGCAGTAGCCTTTCCTATCGAATTTCTATAACCCACTTGTCGATTAAAGAACTTGATACCTGCTGCATTAACATAAGTCCCCTCGAAAACAGAATTGTCAAAATCCGGCGCAGTGCGTAATCCTCCTAAAAATATACCATTTAAATTGCTACCCTGTTGAACTCTGTTAGACTTTGAATAACTGTAAGTTAATCCTGAAGATATTGTAAGGAAACTGAATTTACGATCAGAATTAAAACGAATAGTTCGTCTTGTATAATCACTGCCGGCTTTTAAAATACCTTTCTGTTCCATATTTCCCAAGCTTAGAAAAAAGTTTCCCTTTTCATCCCCCCCGGAAAAAGATATATTATTGTCCCAAAAAGCTCCTGTACGAAACAACTCCTCACTATGATCAAAAACGTCTTGGCTTCTTTTACCACCGGAAGGATTTGAGGCTGTACCATTTGCTAATTGATATCTTCTTGTACCATCAGGCAATAATAAATATTCTCCATTCGGATTCAATGGCACATCGGCACCTCCAGCACGATCTGCAATTTTATCCCCCCATGAGCGACGATCATTGAACACGAATCGTCCATTGTAGCCCTGACCATAATTTGTTTGTAGTGGAACAGACTTATTAAGTACGTCCATGGAATAAACAGACTGATAAGAAATATTCACTTTCCCACCCGTATTTTTACCCTTTTTGGAGGTTACAACAATCACCCCATTAGCTGCTCTTGCTCCCCACAAAGCAGCAGCGGCAGCTCCTTTCAAAACTTCAATTGACTCGATATCATTCGGATTTAAATCATTTAATCTTGATTGTTGAGCAACGCCTTCTGTACTCGATCCAAATGTTGAGTTACTTATTGGAATACCATCTAAAACTATTAAGGGTTGAGTGCCTCCGCTAATCGTACTCTGACCTCTTATTAAAATATAGGCTCCAGCTCCGGGATCACCGGTAGATCTTGTAATATTTACACCGGCTGCTTTAGCCGTCAAACCATTAATTAAATTGGCCTCTCCGGATTTCTGAACAGAAGCACCCTTGACCGAAGCATTACTAAACGCAGAAATATCTTTTGAACGCTTAAATCCTAATGCAGTTACCGTAATAGGTGAAATTGCTCTGGCATCAGGAATTAAAACAATCGTCATATTTTGAGAAGCCGTCAAACTTTGACCAACATAGCCAACGGCAGAGATTTCAAGAGATTTTTCATTAGCAATCTCAATTGAAAACTTTCCATTTTCATCGGAAGTAACACCTTTTTTAGATCCCTTAATTTTAATGGTTGCAAAAGGAACGGGATTTCTTTCCTGATCAACAATAACTCCATTTATTTTATATCCCTGCGAAAATCCAAGGAAATAAAAAAATAATAAACACCAAACAGATAGCAGTTTTTTTCTCATTTGTTAAAGTTTTGGTTTAAAAGTCTAGATTAAATTTAACAATTCTTAATGAAATGCAAAAATATTTTCTCAATTTTTGTGTTTTATGATCATTTATTCGATAATAAACTGATTTATATCATGTTTTCCCTGCCAGTAACCACTGAATCTGCCCCTTCACTTCCGTTTCTTTTATGTTGCCTGTCCAGGTTCTCGACAAACGAAACCAGAATCGTATGGATTTGCTTAAAACTATTTTCCCGTTCAAATACGCCCGATATCCATTGCCATAAAACGCCGGCACAGAAAACTGATACAATACATCATTCTCATACGCATACACCCGGCTGTCATAACTGTCTGCTTCAAAATATTGAAACCTCACATTGAGGGAATAGGGTTTCATCATGGGCTTATAGAAGGCATCCAAAAAACATATAAAACCACTTTGTCTCATTCCATGACCTTGTCTCAACGCAAGCACTTCCACCCGGTTTCTGATCATCCACGAACGATTATACTGCCATTCCATCTGTGCCCGCCAACTGATCTTCCTGGCTGCAACTAGACCATCTTTTAGATTTAATCCACTCATGGGATCATTATACAGCTTTTCCTCATCCCTGATTCGCAAATACAATTGCGCCCTTCTTCTCACTGAATAACTCACCTGACACATATAATCCCTTCCGTGCGATGGTGCATCTACCCTGTAACGCAGCCATGGAAACTGATAGAGATCGGCATACAGATCCACCCGCCAGCCATGACGAGGACGAATCGATAAGCCGGCATAGGCGCCCTTCTCATTGGAAGGAAAAGTTGACTCGGTAAACGCATTGCCAAAATGCGACTGATAACCGCGCGACATATCACGAACCAATAATGACATATCCACCCTTTGATCCAGACTGATCATCATACCTGCAAGCATGGCCGATGATCGAAACCGATGCATTACCCATTCACTAAATAAATGCAGATTCTTGTAGGTATAAGAAGCATCTAAACTGATATTAGTGTACTGATTCCCACCGAAGGCAAATAAATTATATAACTTGTCCTGTTTTTGTTGCCATACCAATCCAAAATCATGACCGATCAGATTCAGCCCGACATGAAAATTGCTTCTATCAAAACTGAGATTCCCTCCTGAAGTAATACAACGTAGCGCCCCCTTAGCTTGCTGCTCCGAGATCGTTCGATGTAATCCCGACGCATTGATGGATGAAAAATAATTTCGGTTATCTATGGTATCTGAATATATTATTGAGGAATAATTCCGTGAAGAAGCAAAACCAGTCAATGACCAGGATCGGTAACCAGTGGTTATACCGACACCCCTATGAAAAGCAAATTCGCCCGAAGAATGATAAGGCCTTAATATAGCTCCCTGTCTTTTGATCAGCATCGGCTCCGAGCTTTTCCGAAAAGCCATCGATTGCCAAATAAGCAAACCTTGTCCCAAATTGATATGGTAATCACCCAGTACAATAGTTTTGAATTTACCCAGATTTCTCAACACCATATGCGCACTGTAAAAATCAAACCCTTTTTGCTGCACTCCCTTAAACCAGGCTTCTCCCGGATCTTTTTCGGCCAGCACGCCGTATTGGAGTAAATTTTTATACTGGTATTTATATCTCACAAAAACTCTTTCCGGCCCCCCGGGATAACGCAACATCTCCTTTTGCTTCATAGGATCATTGCTGCAACTCATCGTTGTTCCGGCCAGTATAATTTGATCACCATGCGTCCATCTCTCCTTCCATTCCTTTCTGCGTAAAGAAGCATTCCCAATATATACATAGGGTAAGATTAGTCGGATAATGGTTTCATCCCAATATGGAATAGCCTGCAATTCATAGATGGAGATCAGATCGCCGTGAATGCTTCGATGCTTTAGCAAATACATGATATGTATCTCATGCAAAAAAGAAAAGACATGCAATTCCTCTGCGCTAGCCCGATTGAGATCCAGCGGATTCTTCAACAAATACTGGTACTGCTGTATATCACCGTCATCATCCGAAATAAATTGTTCATGCTCCGCTAACTGCTCAATGGATAATTCGGATGGATTGCTTTCCTGTGCTGCAACCAATAAACATTCTTTCAGAAAAAAAATGATCATGTATAATAGCCTGCATGCTTTCATATCATTTTTCTTTTTTTCGACGGAGGGAGTCCCACAGGAATTGAAGCATAGGGGTAAAACCCAATAAAGGGTGATAAGCCATCATGATATCCGAGCGCATCGACTTCCAACACATACCGGCACCTAAAACCGGCTGACCGGTAGAAAGATTCCATCCTGCCCGAAGTCGTAAGCCCTCATCAAATGAATAAAGCACCATGCAGGTTCCAATGATTGCCCTGTTCGTTTGTTTGAGCCAGTCTGTAACAAGCAGGATTTTACGGGAGGGCCGATACCCCAATCCCATTCGGAAAACCTGGCTCAGTCCGGGTTCTTCCGCAGAAATTCTTGAACGGGTTGAGCGACTAAATGAAAAGCCTGTGACAACCTGATCCGTGAGTTTAAAAAGAAATCCGGCTTCCGCCCAGATGGTTGATGAGCGTACATAACCCGGAATATGGAGCGTATAGTGTCTGATACGAATACCGACATCCATTTGACTGCCCAGTGGCATGCCGTAGGCCAAACCGAATGTCGTTTCGTTCATTCGTGCCGATCCTATATAATCCACCTGCATACCAAATCCCCCTCGCTGAAACGGGCATTGAAGCAATCCACTCAACTGTTGCAAGTCTTTTAATGCATATCTCCGTTCACCGAAAACACCCGCACTCAGATGACCGGCACGGGAAACAACGGCGGGGTTAACTAAAACGCCGAAGGCATCTTGTTGGTCAGGGCCGTACGCACTTCCACCGGAAATGACCGACAATAAAGCATCCGGCAGTTGCTGAGAAACTGCGGTACAGGTGTAAAAGCAATGAATGAGAACAAACAGAACTCTCATGGTGTTTTTGTAATAAATGATTAGCCCGACAAAAATGCGCTGATTTATAAAATAAAATCCGTTTTAAACGATTATTTACGTTTAAAAACGATTAATGAGAATTAATTTTACACCATGCAATTACTCGAAGGGAAAAAAGCATCCGACGCTATTCTTCAAAAAATTAAAGTACAAACAGACAATGTCATTCAGGCCGGGCAGCGAAAACCCCATCTGGCCGCCATCCTCATTGGTAACAATGGCGCCAGTGAAACCTATGTGGCTTCCAAAGTAAAAACCTGTGCGCAGATCGGCTTTGACTCCTCTCTTATCCGTTTTGAAGAAAATATTTCAGAAGCTAAACTGCTGAAAAAAATTGATGAGTTAAATCAAAATAACTCTATCGATGGCATTCTCGTTCAATTACCCTTACCCAAACATATTTCAGAAGATCAGATTATACATGCCATTACCCCTTCGAAAGATGTGGATGGTTTTCACCCGTTTAATGTAGGCATGATGACAAGCGGCACACCTACCTTCATACCGGCCACTCCGTATGGCATCTTGTTACTGCTGGAACACTATCAGATACCAACAAAAGGCAAGCATGCTGTTGTGATAGGAAGAAGCCATATTGTAGGTACACCCATGAGCATATTGCTAAGCCGCAAAGGTTATCCCGGCGACTGCACCGTTACACTCTGTCATTCAGGAACTCAACATCTGAAAGAGATCAGTTTGCAGGGGGATATCCTCGTTGCCGCATTAGGTAAAACTGAATTTGTCACGGCCGATATGGTCAAGCCGGGTGCAGTGGTGATTGATGTGGGCATAACCCGGGTTCCGGACCCCACTAAAAAATCAGGCTTCGCCATCAAAGGAGATGTGAAGTTTGATGAAGTGGCTCCCATTTCAAGCGCTATCACACCGGTGCCGGGTGGAGTAGGCTTAATGACCATTGCCGGTCTGATGATGAATACCTGGAATGCCTATCAAAAACATATTGCCTCATAATTCATTCTCCTTACGTCATGCATTCAACACAACTCCCCGTCATGGAATCCTTCTACACGCTTCAGGGAGAAGGTTATCATCAGGGGAAAGCTGCCTATTTTATCCGCTTGGGCGGTTGTGATGTAGGGTGCGTTTGGTGTGATGTAAAAGAAAGCTGGGATACAGATACTCATCCAAAATATTCCATCGAACAGATCGTAGATATGGCGCTCAAAGCTGTTCCTGAAGGGAAGGAAAAAATTGCCGTTATTACCGGTGGTGAACCTTTGATGCATGATCTCACAGAGCTCACTCAACTTCTGCAGCAAAAGGGATTTAAAACACATATCGAAACATCCGGAGCACACCCTGTAAGTGGCTCGTGGGACTGGATTTGTCTTTCTCCGAAAAAATTCAAAGCACCTCTATCGGGCATCCTTCCTCTGGCTAACGAATTGAAAGTAGTCATATTTAATAAATCCGATTTTGACTGGGCAGAGTCATTTACGTCTCAACTAAGCTCTGAGTGTAAATTATATTTACAACCCGAGTGGGATAAAAAAGAAGTCGTCATGCCTTTGATCATTGATTATATTCAGCAGCATCCTGATTGGAGATTGAGTCTGCAAATTCATAAGTATATCGGTGTGCCGTAGGGTTAGAGGTTGAAAGTTGGATGTTATAGGTTGTTGGGATATCGTTCCATATAATATTTTATTCATTTTTCCGTTCATGCTCGTATATTGTACGCAGTATGAAGAATTGGATATGTATATTTCTGCTGATACATGCTACCGAAGCTTTTGCACAATGGTATAACCCCGAAAATATCCCCAAAAAACTGGGATATAAATATGGTATTGCGCTGAATGAATCCCAACTTAAAAACTATGATAAAGCACTGGCTCTCTTAGACGAATGTATTGCCGCCGATTCAAAATTCGTAGATGCCTGGCTGAGCAAAGCCGGGATTTTCGCTGATCAGAAAAAATATGCTGCCTCCGTACAAACTTATGAAAAAGGCATTTTGCTTGATACCGTTTACAGCTTTAATTTTTTATTGCCTTATTCCATTTCCCTTGCTGGCGTCGGACGTTTTAATGAAGCATTGTTCGCCATCAACAAATTTCTGAGTAAGCCTAATTTGTCAGATCGATTTAAAAAGAGTGCATACTTCCGGAAAAAAAGTTATGAATTTGCAGTTCAGTTTGCCAATCAGCATAAAAATGATCAATACATTTTTACACCTCAAAATCTTGGGGATAACATCAATAGTACACACTCCGAATATTTCCCTTCTTTAACCATCGACGGCAGTCAGCTGGTATTTACCCGTCGCGTCAACAACAATGAAGATTTTTATGTGAGTGAAAAAACTAAAGAATCATGGAATACAGCCATCCCGATGCCCGGCAATGTCAACAGTCTGCAAAACGAAGGAGCGCAAAACATTTCGCAGGACGGAAAATTGCTGGTGTACACCGCCTGCAACAGAGAAGATGGTGAAGGCAGTTGTGATCTGTATATATCTTATCTCATGAAAGACAAATGGAGTGAAGGACAAAACATGGGAAGAAACATCAATACCGATCAGTGGGAAAGTCAGCCTTGCCTTTCACCGGATAAACGATCTCTTTACTTTGCAGCACGCTTACCTGAAGGTTTTGGCGGCAGCGATCTGTATGTTAGTCAACTGCAAGCCAACGGCAAATGGGGAATACCCGTCAACATGGGGCCGGAGATCAATACTATTGGGGATGAAAGCAGCCCCTTCATACATGCCGATAATCAGACTTTTTATTTTACCAGCAATGGACATCCGGGCTATGGCGGAACCGATCTTTTTTTAATGCGTCGAAATATAAATGGAACATGGACCAATCCTGAAAATTTGGGTTATCCGATTAATACTATTAACGACGAAGGAACTCTGATTGTCTCCGCAGATGGCAGTACGGCATATTATGCCAGCGATCGTTCCGACAGCAAAGGAAGTTTGGATATTTATCAATTCAATCTCCCTGTTTACGCCAGACCGCTGATAACCTATTGGGTAAGCGGAAAAGTATTTGATGAAAAGAATAAAGAAGGTCTTCCGGCCGTCATTGAACTCATCGAATTAAAAACAGGCAATCTGATCTCCAAGATACAAACCAATGATGACGGCACGTATCTCGTACCGCTGCCTTCCGGGAAAAACTATGTGTTTAATGTAGCTAGAAAAGGATACTTATTTTACTCTTCTTCATTTTTGCTGGAAAGATCCGGCAATGACAGTGTTTACAAAAAAGATATCCCGTTGACTCCTATCGAAGAAGGCTCTAAAATTGTTCTTAATAATATATTCTTTCATACTGGCTCTGCCGAACTGCAATCATCTTCTGCGATTGAACTTGGAAAAGTTGTGCAGATGTTGCAGGATAATCAGTCCCTTCGGATCGAGATCAGCGGGCATACTGATAATATCGGTAAAGCTGCCGACAATCTAACGCTGTCGAATAACCGAGCTAAGGCCGTTGTTGATTTTTTGATCAGCAAAGGCGTGGCGCCAAGACGACTGATCTCAAAAGGATTTGGAGCTATACAGCCCATTTCGGAAAACAATACCGAAGAAGGCAGATCCATGAACAGAAGAACAGAATTGAAGGTTCTTGGGAAAGAATAATTATTTTTGTGCCGAGTTAATTAAAGACCTGAAAAACACCATCTATGACACCACCTAACGAGTTAGTCTATCAACTCGCATTAACCGAAGTGCCTCAAATCGGATCCGTCCAAGCAAGATTGCTCATGGAGCATTTTGAAAATGCCGAAGCTGTATTCAAAGCAAAAAAAACGACACTTGAAAAAATTGAAGGCATTGGTGAAATGAGAGCGACCGCCATCAAATCTTTCCATGAATTCAACGTATTTGAAAAGGAGATTTCTTTCATAGAAAAATATAAAATCAAGGTTTTGTTTATTAAGGATAAAAACTATCCTCAAAAACTGCTCAATTGCTATGACCCCCCAACCATTTTATATTACAAAGGTGAGGCTGATCTGAATCAAAGAAAATCCATTGCCATTATCGGCACAAGAAATAATACGGAATATGGCAAACAGTTGACCCAGCAACTGATTCAGGATCTTGCGCCGTACGACCCACTGATCATCAGTGGATTGGCGGCAGGCATTGATGCGCTCGCTCATAAACAAAGCCTGCATCTTCAGATTCCTACTGTCGGTGTACTGGGTCACGGACTGGATACTATCTACCCAGGTCATCATAAAAATCTCGCCAAAGAAATCCTTCATCAAAACGGTGGATTACTCACTGAATTCAAAAGCGGTACACTCCCCGACAAACACAATTTTCCTACCCGCAATCGCATCGTAGCCGGTATGGCAGATGCCGTCGTGGTCATTGAAACCGCTGTCAAAGGTGGCAGCATGATCACTGCCCGCCTGGCATTTGATTATAACCGGGATGTATTTGCATTTCCCGGCAAAACCACCGATTCAAAAAGTGAAGGATGCAATCATTTAATTCGTGAACAAAAAGCGCAGTTAATATTCAGTGCAAAAGATATTATTGAACTAATGGGTTGGGATTGTCAACCCGCCCGATTCAGTATTCAAAAAAAGATTTTTGTGGAATTAGCACCTAATGAAAATGCAATTGTAGAAGCACTTCATACCTCCTCGGAATTACATGTGGATCAATTACAAATGATAACAAAGTTGAGCGGAAGCGCACTCGCTGCCACCTTACTTCAGCTTGAACTTAAAGGGATTATTAAACAATCACCTGGAAAGATTTTTTCAGTTACATAAAAAATCGCTGCTAATAACTGTAGCTTGGGCTAGGCAAAACGCGCGGAGCGATCGGGTTTGCCTAGATCTTTCTTTGATTACTTTCTTTGTAGCAATGACAAAGAAAGTAACATTAATTATCAAACGCCAATTTCAATTTGGATACCGGGATTAATAGATTTTTAATTTGATATTAATATGTAGAGCAGATTTGGATAATATATCCTTTCTCAATTAACTTTGCACATGGCAACAAAGAATAATTCCTCCTCTCAGGCTATCCTCCAGAAATTTTACGGTGAAGGCTTCACATTCGATGATGTATTGCTCATGCCTGCTTTTTCACAGGTATTACCCCGTGAGACCGATATCTCAACACAGCTTACTAAAAACATACGATTAAATATCCCTATGCTTTCCGCTGCCATGGATACAGTAACGGAAGCCGGTCTGGCCATTGCACTAGCCAGAGAGGGGGGACTGGGAATTCTGCATAAAAACATGAGCATTGAAGATCAGGCTGCGCAGGTACGTAAAGTAAAAAGAAGTGAAAGCGGTCTGATCATTGACCCCATCGTCTTACTCGAAGATGCTACCATTGGTCAGGCCCTCCAAATAATGAAGGAGAATAAAATCGGTGGTATTCCTGTGGTCGATAAAAACAAGAAACTGGTGGGCATTCTCACTAACAGGGATCTTCGATTCGAAACAAATCCAAAAAGAAAAGTAAGCGAGGTGATGACCTCCCAAAATTTAATCACGGCACCCGAAGGCACGGATTTTAAAAAAGCTAAAACCATCTTAAGTAAACATAAAATTGAAAAGCTTCCTGTCATCAAAAAAGACGGAACACTCATCGGATTAATTACCTATCGTGATATTCTCCAGCTGCAAAGTCATCCGCATGCAGTCAAAGACCAGTTTGGTCGTCTCATTGTTGGTGCCGCACTGGGTATTACCGGTGATCTGTTTGACCGGGCCGATGCTTTACAGCAGGTAGGTGTCGATATCGTTACACTGGATAGCGCTCATGGTCACAGTAAAGGTGTGATCGATGCACTGCGCTCACTAAAAAAGAATTTCAAAAAACTGGAAGTCATTGCGGGTAATGTCGGTACAGGAGAGGGTGCCCGTGCATTAGCAGATGCAGGAGCCGATGCAGTTAAGATCGGTATTGGTCCGGGTTCTATTTGTACAACACGTATTGTTGCAGGAACCGGTGTACCTCAACTCACCGCTGTGATGGAAGCATCACATGCTTTAAAACCAAAAGGTATATCCGTCATTGCTGATGGTGGCATTCGTTATACGGGCGATATGGTTAAAGCACTTGCAGCCGGCGCCTCTACCGTTATGATGGGCAGTGTCTTTGCAGGAACAGAAGAAAGTCCCGGCGAAACCATCATATACGAAGGACGTAAATTCAAACAATATCGCGGCATGGGTTCAATCGGTGCCATGCAGCAGGGAAGCGGTGACCGTTATTTTCAGGATGTGGAAGAAGGCATCAAAAAATTAGTACCGGAAGGCATTGAAGGTCGCGTTGCTTTTAAAGGAAGTGTTTCTGAAATTGTGCATCAATACACCGGAGGTCTAAGAGCCGGTATGGGTTATTGCGGCGCGAAAACAATCAAGGAATTACAGCAGGCCAAATTTGTAAAGATCACCAATGCCGGCATGAAAGAAAGCCATGCGCATGATGTGGAGATCACCAAAGAAAGTCCCAACTATTCCAGATAATTTTTACTGATTTGCCAATGAAATATTTAATTTGAGGAAGATGTCATCCATCAAAACTTCTTCCGGTATTCTCTTAGCAATCTTATCAGGCTTCCTGTTCTGGATCGCCTGGACACCTAATAATTTTTCTGCAGCGATATTTTTTGCCTTCATTCCTTTACTAATTATTGAAGAAAAAGAATCCAGGGGATTACGGTATTTCTTTTTTATTTATACCGGATTATTCACCTGGAACTTACTAACCACCTGGTGGATATGGAACTCGACCATGATCGGTGCCTGGCTGGCCATTGCAGTGAATAGTCTCTTAATGTATATCCCCTGGTGGGGCTATCGGAAAATAAAAAAACATTTCAGTCTTAATCTTTCGCTAACTGCCCTATTGGTCTTTTGGCTGAGTTTTGAATACCTGCATCAGATGGATTGGGGACTCAGCTGGCCATGGCTGACCATCGGCAATGCCCTGGCAGACAGAACCTCCTGGATACAATGGTATGAATATACCGGAACGTGCGGAGGAACCGCCTGGATCATTGGCATCAATTTATTGTTGTATCGTTTTTATATCCATCCTTCCAGTCTGAATAGTCCGCGATATAAACATTGGATAACAGGAAGCAGTATACTGTTCCCTATTATCATCTCACTGGTCATAGAAATCAATGAAAAGCAGCGCCATGATCTGGCAAAAATTAAAACAAGGTCCGATAACATTGTTATCCTTCAACCCAATATGGATCCCTATGAAAAAATTAGCTCGGATAATCTGCAGGCATTAACGCAACGTCTGGTTAGACAGTCCAAAAAACTGATCGACAGTAATACAACTTTATTAGTGTGGCCTGAAACAGCGTTATACACCGCAGGCGGCATCAATGAAAAAACTGTTGGCGAAAACAATGAACTGCAACCACTGATGCAAATACTTTCTGAACATCCGCAACTTCATCTGTTCAGCGGGATAGAAAGCTATCGGATATTCCCCGAAAAACATTCCGTTTATTCCAGACCAATTGATGAATCAGGCAATTATTATGAAGTGTATAATGCGGCTGTGCTGATGGACCAAACAGGCGTTCATCAGTATTATCATAAATCAATGCTGGTGCCAGGGGTCGAGACACTTCCTAAATTTCTTTTATTCCTTGGCCCTTTGTTTGAACAACTCGGAGGAACAGCCGGAGGATATGCCCGTCAGGAAATCAGAACACCCGTTCCAGTGAAGGATCATTTTGTGATAGCTCCTGCTATCTGTTATGAAAGTATTTACGGGGAATTTTTAAGTGAGTATATCAAAAAGGGAAGTAATCTTATTGTGATCATTACCAATGATGGCTGGTGGGGTAATACGCCAGGACATCAGCAACATCTTGCTTATGCCCGACTAAGAGCCATTGAAACCAGAAAATGGGTCGTGCGTTCCGCCAATACAGGCATCAGTACATTCATCAATCCGCTCGGAGAAAAAGAACAATCTGCCGTATGGTGGAAGGAAGGAATTATTAAGCAATCTGTTTATACCGATCAGCGAATGACTCTTTTTGTGCAATGGGGTGATTGGATCAGCAAACTGGCGCTGTTACTTGCTTCATTCATCTTCATAGTTTATTTGTCAAAAATATTCAGATCAAACAGAACCCCTTAATAATGACCAAACAATTACGAACCAATTCCGGCATCCTGACATATGAATTTTTCGGCAAGGGACTGCCTGTTATGCTGGTACATGGTTTTGGTGAAGACGGGTATGTGTGGAATGAAATAGCCAATACCTTATCAGCCGAATATCAAATCATCATTCCTCATTTAAAAGGAAGTTATCTATCACCCATTGAAAACTTATCACTGGTTGATAATATAACCATGGAATCGTTGGCAGAAGACTTACATAAAATTCTGGAAGCAGAAAAAATCGATCAGGTTGTCATGCTGGGACATTCTATGGGTGGATATATTACACTTGCGTTTGCAGAAAAATATGAAGAGAGATTACACGCATTCGGATTGATCCACTCTACATCGTATGCAGATAGTGATACAAAAAAAGAAGCCCGGTTGAAAAGTATTGAATTCCTTAAAAAGAACTCTACGCAATCCTTTCTGGAGGTAGCCACTCCGAATTTATTCGGAGAAAAGTATAAAGCTAATCACCCCGAAAAAATTAATGAACTCATTCAAAGAGCAAGTCAGATCACGGAAGCATCTATGATGGCTTATTTACGCGCTATGCGAAAAAGAAAAGACAGAACAGATATATTTAAAAAAACTTCCAAGCCTGTTTTCTTTTGCATCGGCATGCAGGATAATGCCGTAAGCCCCGAAGATGCAATCACTCAATCAAAAATCCCTGCAAAAGCACAAACACTCATTCTGAAAGAAGCCGGTCATCAGGGCATGATGGAAGCGACGGAGAAACTGGCAGAAGCTATTCAGAAGTTTTTAATTGAAGTTGTAGGTTGAAAGTTATTATGCTCATGGATAATATATCCCCCTCTGGAGGGGGTGAGGGGGAGGATAACTTTTCAACTCATCAATATTCTTCTAACACATCTCTGCAAACTCTCCTTCCACTCAGAAACATTTACATTAAAAACTTCTTTGATCTTTGAAGTATCTAACAAAGAAAACTTAGGTCTTTGAGCAGGTGTAGGATAGTCTGTTGTTGGGATTGGGTGTACAATACAATCAGATCCGATCATTTCTTTAATAGCCACTGCAAAATCATACCAGCTGATCTTACCAGAATTACTGTAATGATAGATTCCTGATTGCCATTTGCCGGATGCAATGATATCCAGGCAGGCTTTGGCCAGATCAGCCGCATAGGTAGGCGCCCCAATCTGATCATTCACGACTTTAATTTCCGGACGCTCATTCATCAATCGCATCATGGTCTTCACAAAATTATTTCCAAACTCCGAATAGACCCATGCCGTACGAATAATGATCGCATCAGGGTTTTCTCGAAAGCACAATTCCTCTCCTTTCAACTTTGAAATTCCATATACACTGATGGGCCCTGTTGCATCCTCGGGCAAATAAGGCTTTTCACTTTCGCCATCAAATACATAATCGGTTGAAATATGAATAAGTCTTGTATTAAATTTTTTACATACGGCAGCCAGATTACCCACGGCCTCTCCATTGACCAGCATGGCCATATCTTGTTCTGATTCCGCTCTGTCAACAGCAGTGTACGCCGCACAATTAATGCAGTACTGTGGCTGCAATCCCACAAAGAAATTCTCAACCAATCCAAAGTGATGAAGCTTTAGATCTTCTCTGGATGCAAATACAAATCGATAAGCGGGATATGCAGAAGCAAGCTCCTGCAACTCTTTACCCAACTGACCGTTGCTGCCGGTGACCAGTATAACAGGTTGTGACATAATGCTGATTTAGAAGAAAGAATCCGATGGTAAGTTAGCCAGTAAAGGATGGATCTTATCCTTATCCGAAACGATCGCCTTATCCAAAGGGATCTGCCAATCGATCTGTAAAGCAGGATCATTGTATAATAAACCGCCTTCACTTTCTTTATGATACAAGGCATCGCATTTATACAATACTTCTGCCATGTCTGACAAAACAGAAAACCCGTGCGCAAAACCTTTAGGCACTAAAAGAGCATTTTTCTTTTCTGATGTCAGCTCAATAGCAAAGACTTCTTTAAATGTGGGCGAATCTTTTCTAAGATCAACCACCACATCCAAAATGGAACCATTCAGACATCGAACCAGTTTAGTCTGTGCTTTATCTCCTTTTTGAAAATGTAATCCCCTGATCACACCATATGTTGAACTGGATTGATTATCCTGCACCCAGTTATAAATCAATCCTTCATCAACAAACAACTGATGATTATAGGATTCGAAAAAATAGCCGCGAGAGTCTCCAAACACTTTAGGCTCAAATATGACTAATCCCGGAAATTTAGTATGAATGAATGGCATATATAAAATAAATTATCTTTCAGCGTATTGTTCTTTATAATAATGTTGATAATCACCACTCGTGACGTGTTGTATCCATTCTTCATTGTTGAGATACCAATCCACTGTTTTCTCCAATCCTTCTTCAAACTGCAATGAAGGCGACCAACCTAATTCTTTATTCAGCTTGGTAGCATCAATGGCATAACGCAAGTCATGACCCGGACGATCCGTAACATATGTAATCAGTTTAGCACTCTCCCCTTCAGCTCTTCCGAGTTTTTTATCCATGACCTTACAAAGCAGATGCACCAGATCAATATTCTTCCATTCATTGAAGCCGCCTACGTTATAACTCTGCCCTAACTTTCCTTTATGAAAAATCACATCAATTGCTCTCGCATGATCTTCTACATATAACCAGTCTCGCACATTTTCACCCTTACCATAAACAGGAAGGGGTTTGTTATTCTTAATATTGTTGATCATTAACGGAATCAGTTTCTCCGGGAAATGATGTGATCCGTAATTGTTACTGCAATTACTCATCACTACAGGTAATCCATACGTATCATAATAAGCCATCACAAAATGATCAGACGCTGCTTTGGAAGCTGAATAAGGACTATGCGGATCGTAAGGCGTTTCTTCTGTAAAGAATCCTGTATCGCCTAAAGTACCATATACTTCATCCGTTGATACATGATAGAATAATTTTCCATCATATTTACCATTCCAGTATTTACGGGCTGCATTTAAAAGCACCGCTGTACCTAATACATTCGTCTTAACAAAAGCTAACGGATCCAAAATACTTCTGTCCACATGACTCTCTGCTGCGAGATGAATCACGGCATCAAAATGATGCTGATCGAATAAAGCATTTACTCTTGCTTCATCCGTAATATCCATTTTTTCAAATGCATAATTGGGCTTAGATTCAATATCTTTTAAATTTTCCAGATTACCGGCATAGGTCAACGCATCTCCGTTTACAATTTTGTAGTTGGGGTATTTGTTAACAAACAAACGAACTACATGACTTCCGATAAAACCGGCACCACCGGTTACTAATATGGTTTTTTCAAACTGACTCATTATAAACTCCAGTATTTAAGTGAAATAGATTGATTTCTGAATATTCCTTTCAGGTCAGCCAGCAAAGCATGCGGCTGAGAGATTGATTCGAAATATGTTATATCTAAATTTTTATATTCATTATGCGGCACAGCAAGAATGATGGCATCATAATGATTTTTTAAAGTAGGCGTCAAACCAAAACCATATTCATGTTGTAATTCTTCATCAGAAGCATGCGGATCCGTGACATCTACATTCAACGAAAAAGATTGCAATTCTTTCACTACATCAGCCACTTTTGAATTACGGATATCACTCACATTCTCTTTAAAGGTGGCTCCCATCACCAATACATTTGCATCAGCCACATTCTTCGCATGTTTAATAATATGCTGCAACACTTTCTTTGCCACATAAGCCGGCATTTCATCATTGATATTTCTTCCGGCCAATATGACCTGTGCGTCATAACCTAATTGATTCGCTTTATAAGTTAAATAGTATGGGTCCACACCAATACAATGACCTCCAACCAGTCCGGGCTGGAATCGTAAAAAATTCCATTTGGTGCCTGCCGCTTCCAGCACTTCGAATGTGTTGATATCCATTTTATCGAAAATGATGGAGAGCTCATTCATCAATGCAATATTCAGATCTCTCTGTGTATTCTCAATAATCTTCGCGGCCTCAGCCACTTTGATAGATGAAGCGCGATGTACACCTGCCCTCACAACGATCTCGTAGGTCTTTGCAATTTCTTCTGCTGCTTCCGCATCACTTCCTGAAACTACTTTTACAATCTTGGCGAGTGTATGTTCTTTATCTCCCGGATTAATTCTCTCCGGTGAATAACCCAATTTGAAATCAACACCTAACTTGAGTCCACTTAATTTTTCAATGATAGGCAAGCAATCCTCTTCGGTACAACCTGGATAAACGGTTGACTCATATACTACATAATCACCTTTCTTAAGAACTTTTCCTATTGTTTCGGATGCTTTAGTTACCGGAACCAAATCAGGTATATTATGTTCATCTACCGGAGTAGGTACTGCTACTATAAAAAAGGATGCCTCTCTCAACACATCGAGTGAGTCGGTGAAAGTAATATCACAACCTTCAAACGCTTCTGACTCCAGCTCTTTACTCGGGTCAATAGCCTGCTTCATTAGTTCGATACGCTGTGCATTGATATCAAAACCAATAACCGATACATGTCTGGCAAATTCCAGTGCAATCGGCAAACCAACATATCCCAAACCAATAACAGCCAGTTTCTTTTCTTTATTGACGAGTTCCTGATACATACTACAAAAATTATTTAAGACTCACAAACTCTTTGGGTTGTTTGACCCATTCAGATGGAGGCAGGTTTTTAAAATATTCGTAGGTGATCTTCAACCCTTCGCTGCGGGAGACCTTCGGCTCCCATCCTAATATTTCTTTGGCTTTCGTAATGTCCGGCTTACGCTGCTTTGGATCATCTTCCGGCAATGGCTTATAGATGATTTTTTGATTCGTACCGGTTAACCTGATCACTTCTTCTGCAAACTCTTTTAAGGTGATCTCTGCTGGATTTCCAATATTAACCGGCATATCATATTCGCTCATCAGTAAACGATAGATCCCGTCTACCAGATCAGCCACATAACAGAAACTTCGGGTTTGTGACCCATCCCCGAATACCGTGAGGTCTTCTCCGCGCAATGCCTGTCCAATAAAAGCAGGCAGTGCACGTCCGTCATTGAGACGCATACGCGGACCATAGGTATTGAATATGCGGATAATTCTTGTCTGCACTCCATGAAAGCGGTTATACGCCATCGTTATACTTTCCATGAAACGCTTGGCTTCATCATACACGCCACGCGGACCTACCGGATTTACATTCCCCCAGTATTCTTCCGTTTGCGGATGCACGAGTGGGTCGCCGTACACTTCCGAAGTAGACGCCACTAATATGCGGGCTCCTTTGGCTTTCGCCAAACCCAGGCAGTTATGTGTACCATGTGCACCTACTTTCAACGTCTGAATCGGGATCTTCAAATAATCGATTGGACTGGCAGGAGATGCAAAATGTAGGATGTAATCCAGTTTGCCCGGCACATGAATGAACTTGGTAACATCATGATGATAAAACTCAAATTGCTCGAGCTTAAACAGATGTTCTATATTCATCAGATCACCGGTAATCAGATTATCCATGCCGATCACATGATATCCTTCCTTAATAAAACGATCACAAAGATGAGAGCCGAGAAATCCAGCCGCACCGGTGATTAGTATTCTTTTTCTTTCCATAATTTTTTATTTATTGGTAACTGCTAAGCGCCCTACACTTTCATAATGAAAGCCGAGTGATTTCATTTGTGCTGCATCATACACATTACGACCATCGAAAATAACCCGTTGCTTCAGCAAAGACGTAATCTTTTCAAACTCAGGTGTTCTGAATTCACTCCATTCTGTTGCAATGATCAACGCGTCGGCATTCTCTAATGCATCATATTGTCCTTCTGCAAATTTGATTTTCTCTCCGACTACCTGACGAACATTGGGCATCGCCTCCGGATCAAAAGCCGTCACCGTTGCACCGGCAGCAGTTAACGCATCGATCATATATAAAGCCGGCGCCTCTCTGATATCATCAGTATTCGGCTTGAAGGCCAGTCCCCACAGTGCAAAATGCCTGCCTTTCAGATCGCCTCCGAAATACTGTAAGATCTTCGGCATCAAAAACAATTTCTGCTCTTCATTCACTTTCATCACCGCCTCGAGTATTTCAAAGTTATATTCGACTTCACTGGATGATTTCACCAAAGCCTGCACATCTTTCGGGAAACAGCTTCCACCGTAACCGATACCCGGAAATAAAAATCGTTTACCGATGCGCTCATCGCTTCCTATCCCTTTACGAACCATATCCACATCAGCCCCTACTCTTTCGCAAAGGCGCGCAATCTCATTCATAAAAGAAATCTTCACCGCCAGAAAAGAGTTGGCCGCATATTTGGTCAGCTCCGCACTTCTTTCATCCATAAAGATGACCGGATTACCGCTGCGCACAAAGGGGGCATATAGTTCAGTCATGACTTGTTTGGAACGCTCATCTGACGTACCCACCACCACCCGATCAGGCTTCATGAAATCATCCACCGCAACACCTTCTCTCAGGAATTCCGGATTGCTCACTACCGCAAAATCACCTTTGTAATTTTTGGCGATTGCATCCCGTACCTTATCAGCGGTACCTACAGGCACAGTACTCTTATCCACAATTACTTTATAATCTGTCAATATTTTACCCAGATCATCCGCCACACCCAGAATGTATTTCAGATCGGCACTGCCATCTTCACCGGGCGGTGTTGGCAAAGCGAGAAATACTATTGCCGCATCCTTAATACCATCTTTCAGACTGGTTGTGAAATGCAAACGACCCTCTTTTAAATTTCTCAGAAAGATCTTTTCAAGACCGGGTTCATAGATCGTGATCTGACCATTGGATAATTTCTCTACTTTACGTTGATCAATATCTACGCAGGTCACCTGATTTCCGGTTTCTGCAAAACAAGTGCCGGTCACTAATCCTACATAACCGGTTCCTACAACTGCTATTTTCATATGTTCTTTTTTATTGATTTTTAATGGGCATATAGAATAGCCTAATAGATTATTCCTTTTGGTATCAAATTTTCGTTATGGCTATTTCATATGTATATCTTTTGTCGTTTTTTATTTGCCATATGTTATGCCCTTAATATATTCATCCATGTTGATGAATAATTTTCGTGATGGGCATTTCATAACACGTTTACCCAATAAAGCTGGGCATGCCTTTTAATTAATACTTACTCAGATATTCCAACACTTTTGTTGCTATCAGCTGCTGAGTATCTTCTTTCAATTCGGTGTGCATCGGGAGGGAAACAACACGATCTGTGAGCCAGTCGGTTACAGGCAGATCGAAAGCAGATGAACCATAGGAAGCAAACATATTTTGTTTATGAGAAGGTACCGGATAATAAATCATGGAAGGAATCTGATGCTGCGCAAGAAACTGGGTCAATCCATTTCTCACATCAGCTACGTCATTATAGCCATCCAGCGTGAGTGTATACTGATGAAAAACATGGTTTGTCCAGCCGGCTCTGAATGGCGTAGATAAATGAGCATTTCCTTTGAACAATTCATCATAGATATCAGCAGCCCTTTGTCTGGCTGTATTATATTGATCAAGATGCTTCAGTTTTATACGAAGCACCGCCGCCTGTATGGTATCGAGTCGAGAATTACAGCCTACCATTTCGTGATAATAACGAACTTTCTGACCATGATTGGCGATCATGCGTAGTTTCTCGGCCAGTGTATCATCATTGGTAAACATAGCTCCACCATCTCCGTAGCAACCCAGATTTTTGGAAGGGAAAAATGAAGTACACCCGATGTGACCAATGGCTGCTGCTTTCTTTTTTGTTCCGTCTGGATAAACGTAATCACTCCCAAGTGCCTGAGCCGTATCCTCAATGACATATAAATTGAATTCAGCTGCTATGTCCATGATCTCTTTCATGGGAGCTGTATGTCCGTATAAATGAACAGGAACAATGGCTTTTGTTTTGGGGGTAATGGCGTTTCGTAAAGCCTCCGGATCCATGCAGAATGTTTTGGGATCCACGTCCACAAAAACAGGTTTTAATCGAAGCAGGGCTACAACTTCTGTTGTAGCAATATATGTAAACGAAGGGGTGATGACTTCATCGCCGGGCTCCAGACCCAATGCCATCATGGCAATCTGTAGGGCATCGGTTCCGTTGGCACAAGGAATGGTATGCTTTACACCAAGATAAGCTGACAGTTCTTCTGCAAACTGCTGCACCGGTTTACCATTGATAAACGCTGTACTGTCCAGCACATCCAAAATAGCTGCATCCACTTCATTTTTGATCTGCAGATACTGCGTCTTTAAATCAACCATTTGAATAGACCCCATAATGCCAGTTTAGCGGGGGCAAAAGTACACTATTAACCGCTGTTTTTCAAGGTAATTTCTAAATGTAACAGGGACAAAAATGTATAACCATGCAGCAATAAGATTAAACAAATAAATCTTAGGGAAGCATTAGTTTTGCGTTTATGATCATGATCTACCATGTTTTCCGCTTCCTGTTTTTGGTTGGCATTCGGATAGCTGCCATCCGAAACACAAAAGCATTGCATTGGATTGATGGTCGGAAAAGCTGGCGGAAAAGACTCAAAAATGAGTGGAATCTAAGCCCCCAGGAAAAAGTGATCTGGATGCACTGTGCGTCCGTTGGGGAATTTGAACAAGGTCGCCCATTACTGGAAGCCATCCGAAAACAAAACCCGACCATAAAATTATTGCTGACTTTTTTTTCTCCCTCCGGCTTAAACATGCACAAAAAATTTGAAGGGGTTGATTACGTTAGTTACCTGCCCTTCGACGGAAAGAACAATGCGCGGGATTTTATTGATATTATTCGGCCAACCCTCGTGATATTTGTAAAGTATGAATTCTGGTACTTCTACCTCACCACTCTCAAAAACAAACAAATTCCCGTCATCCTGGCATCCGGACTATTTAGAAAATCACAACCCTTCTTTCAAACATGGGGAAGTTTTCACCGACATATGTTGGGCTGTTTCACGCGACTTTTTGTACAAAATGAAGAATCTGTCCGCCTGCTCCAGTCCATCCATCTTCATCAACAAACAGAAATGACAGGAGACACCCGTTTCGACCGGGTAGCGGAAATAGCAACACAACCCTTCTCATTTCCAGTTTTAGAATCATTTGCCAATGAAAAAATACTGATCGCCGGCAGTACCTGGCCGGAAGATGAAAAATTATTACTGGATTGGCATCAACGACAGCAAGACTGGAAGCTGATCATTGTGCCACATGAAGTATCCGCCTCGCACATATCCGGATTAAAAGCTATGTTTCCTTCCTCTATCACACTGAGTGAGCAAAGCATGGCTCAACCATTATCCAGCACCCGTGTACTGATCATTGATCAGATGGGTTTGTTATCAAAACTTTACCGTTATGCAAGCCTGTGTTATATCGGTGGAGGATTGAATAAAAGCGGTCATCATAATATTCTGGAAGCGGCCGTTTATGGTAAAGCGGTAGTAACAGGTCCTTTTATTGAAAAATTCAGCGAAAGTGTTTCTTTGAAAAAAGCCGGCGGCAGCTTTATCGTTCGGAACGGATCAGACTTGTTTGATATTACGACTAAAGAAGAAACATGTATAAATGCAGGAAAAATAGCGGGAAGATTTGTACAAATGCATAGGGGGGCTACAAAAAAAATGATAGATTGGCTCGTGAACCATCAACCGAATCTCCTTCTTACCAAGGCATAAAAATCCTGTGTAACGGATTTCTCATTATCCCAACCCAGCTTCACTTTCAGCTCACGCTCTATCCAGTATTGCGCCTCAGCATAAATGGTGAAATTATTGATGGTTTTGATGCTTCTCTCGTACATCGACTCATCCCCTCTGAACAACTCATTGATAAACATAAAACGATCATTGATTCCGATGCCCTTCCTCAAATCCTTAATGGGTGAAGCGCCAAGTTGATCAGCAACTTCTTCTTTTGGAGTTGCCAACTGATCATTCAGGGAAGATTCTGAGGTTTCCGGCTTTGATTCAATTTTTTTGGAAGATACGGATACAGCGCCGGGCTGATGTACAAATGTTGGCACCTCTGTAAGTTCATCCTCGTCATCAAATAGCAAACCGGGCGTTAATTTGGGCTGTTTGGCCTGCATCTGACTGGCAAAAGCGGCCTTCTCCCTTATCTGTCGGAGTTCTTCTTCCACTTCCTCCGGATCAATCTGAAGTTCTTCCACAATCTTTTCTTCTTCTGCTGCTGCAACAGCAGGAATGTCCACTTCCTCTACACGCTCCACTGCTACGGGCAGACTATTTGGAAGAATGACAGCTACCCGTTTTCCTGACTGAACAACCGGTTGTATTTGTGCAAAAACAAGACTTTGCAATTCATTGACAAGAGGTAGCAAAACAGAAGCGTTGTCTTTGTTTTGATGAGCCTCTTGTAATTTCTGTATAAGTGAAGCAATACGATCCATGTGATTTGTCCTTACATTTGGAACGCGAAATAGTAAAAATGAAAGCCGTTTATAAAATTGCGGTTAAATTTACAAATTGTTTTATAATAAATACGCACAATGTTTATTGAACCACTCATAAAAGGGGAAAAAAGAGGCTGGATCGAAGTGATTTGCGGCTCCATGTTCAGCGGCAAAACAGAAGAATTGATCCGTCGGCTCAAAAGAGCCCAGATCGCCAATATGAAAGTCGAGATCTTCAAACCGGCTATGGACGTACGTTACGATGAACAAAAGATCGTATCCCATGATGAAAATACGATCCATTCTACGCCAATAGACCATTCCCAAAAAATGCTGTTATTGGCTCAAAACGTGGAAGTCGTTGGCGTGGATGAAGCCCAATTTTTTGATCCGGAAGTCACATCAGTTTGTGAACAGCTGGCTCTCCGTGGAACCCGCGTTATTGTAGCCGGACTGGATATGGACTATAAGAAACAACCCTTTGGTCAAATGCCACAGCTCCTCGCGGTAGCTGATTATATCACCAAACTGCATGCTATCTGTGTGGTATGCGGTAATATCGCCAATTATTCCTACCGTAAAAGCAGCGAAGAATCACAGGTTGTTTTAGGTGAAAAAGACAAATACGAACCACGTTGCAGGCATTGCTATCATCAGGGATAAATTAAATTCGTTTTAATGTATAAAACCGGGCATATCTGTAAAATAGGAAGCTTCATCCGCACTCAGATATGTTTCTTTCATCGCAAATAAGATCGATTTAAAGGCGGTCATCATTTCCCGATGAACGTTGACCAATGTTGCCATCTCCATGGCATTCAATCCGACTGATCTTTTATCCTGATACAACGAAACAATACCTGCCTGATAGGCTGCCTGCACATCTCCAAATAATTGTTTTAATTCATTAAAAACATCCGAAGCAGGCATACCATTCAAAATAGCAGCAACAGCTTTGTAAAATCGAGTTGTTTCATGTCGCACATCCATATAATACTCATATTTTACCTGATTAGACGATTGATTCAGCAGGGAAATATCCTTCTCAATATCCTTGAAACTTTTAGCTGCATACATCAGATTACGCATCGACGTAAGCAATGCATCCATGCGCGTAAAGTCTTCCGGATTCATCTCCTGCTGACGCATTTTGATACTGTACGCATGTATCTCACCGTATAAATGCTTTACCTGATCATAGCTGACACCCTGGCTCATTTTTTGGGCGTATGAATACGTCGGTAAATCAGCCGCATTTTTATCCAGATCAAACAAGGTGCGCATGTAATACAACACGTGTGCCAGCAGGTGCACATTCTCTTTCTCAACAGCACCGATAGCAAGCGGCATATTGGAGGCAGAAATTTTATTCAGATATTCCATGGAAGACTCTTCCTTGAATCGTTTTTCCAGATAACGTCCAAAGCTTTTCAAAAATGGCAGGAACAATATAACACTGAACAGATTGGCGCACGTTTGAAATGCAACAATCAGTAATAACGGATCATGCATCCCCGGAAAAAGCTGAATCAGTTTAAGTACAGGATCAATAAAAAAGAAAAGGCATACACTGCCAACCGTGTTAAAAGTAATGTTGCCAAGGGCGACCCTTTTTTTAACGGCTAATCCTTTCATAGATACAATCCCCAGCTTCAGCGTGGTGCCGATTTCAGCACCCAGTATAATAGCCGCTGCAGATGAAATGTCCAGCCCTTGATGATAAAGCACCGACAAAACAAGTGCCATCGTCACTGAGCTCGACTGAACAAGAGCGGTCAGCACTAGTCCGAGTATTGCGAAGAAAAGGTATGGATAACCGATATAATCCGTTAACGAAGTATTCATAACGACAAACTCAGCACCTTCTTTAATAAATGAAAGACCTAAGAACAAAAAAGCAAATCCCAGAAAAAACTTGGCCGGATAATGAATCTTGTGGCGTTTATCAAAAATCACAGTAAGCAACCCTGCGATCACCAGAAGCGGTAAAGCAAACACTTTTACATCAAAATAAAAACCCAGTGTAGCCATCAGCCAACCGGTAACCGTTGTACCCACATTCGAGCCAAGCATGACAGCCAGTGCCTGATGCAGATGTACTACACCGGCTCCCACCAGCGAAAGCACCAGCAGGTTGACCACCGAGCTGCTCTGCATAAACATCGTCAGAATAGCGCCGCCCGTTACAGCTTTCACAGGCTGATTCGTCTGACGCTTGAGAAAAAGCTTGAATCGTCTGCCGGCCGCATGACGCAACCCCTCTTCCATATAACTGTTTCCCAACAGGAAGATCACAACGCCGGCCAATAATTTCCATACATCCATACATGTAAAATAAATAAGAATATAAAGCGTCGCAAAAGAAATATTATGATTCATGTCAACGACAACACTGAGAACCATGACAACAGGGGCAACATTTTCTTATAGTCCATACGGCATATATCATAAACCTGTTAATTTTGAAAAAAATCTTGATCGCATCTCTGCAAACCATAACCGTCCTTGTCAAAAAAGAATTATTGCTGGAAAGCCGGCAACAACATAGCTTTTTTGGTATCGTCTTGTATGTAGCCTGTACGGTTTTTGTTTTATACCTCACCATGGGGCAGCCCGAACCACAGGTATGGAACGGATTGTTCTGGATGAATCTGCTTTTCATTGGTATCAATGCCGTTGCGAAAAGTTTTTTACAGGAAGGGAAAGACCGATTAATCTATTATTATACTGTTACAGGCCCCTCTGCATTTATTCTTTCCAAGATCATTTATAATCTGATCCTGATGAGCCTGATGAGCCTCATCTCACTTCTCCTGTTTAGTTTTTTCCTGGGACATCCTTTTGATGGCTGGATGCGTTTTATCGGATGTACTTTTTTAGGAGGCGCCGGGATCAGTCTGGTGTTTACTTTTTTGGCCGCCATCACGGAGAAGGCCAATCAGAACGCGGCGCTAATGGCCATACTGGGTTTTCCCATTATCATTCCCCAACTGCTGTTGCTGATTCGCTTATCCAAATATGCTTTTGGTGAAATATTCCGGGACTATGCTTTATGGCAAATGGTATTACTCCTTATTGCACTGGATATCATGATCCTTGTATTAAGCATCATTTTGTTCCCTTTTTTATGGAAAGATTAGGCTTAGCGCTTACCTTTGCCACGATGCGTCAATACGGGTGGAAAATCATAACGGTTTTACTTCTTGTTTATACATTTACAGCGGGTTTTTTAGTGCCCGTTCCCTTTATCGGCAATTTATACCACACCATCCGAAATCTCTTCTTTCATGTTCCCATGTGGTTCGGGCAAATGATCTTATTACTGTTATCCCTGATATACTCCATCGCCTTTCTGAGAAAAAACAAGGAAGATCATGATATAGCTGCCAAAAGTTTTGCCGTAACCGGCATTATCTATGGTCTGCTGGGATTAATCACCGGAGCCATATGGGCCAATTTCACCTGGGGAGAACCCTGGAGCAATGATCCCAAACAAATTGCCGTCGCCATCGCCCTGCTCATCTATTTTGCCTATTTTGTTCTGCGCAATTCAATGCCCGATCCCGATAAACGTGCCCGCGTAGCCGCGGTATATAATGTCTTCGCATACTTTATGTATATCCCCCTGATCATGATATTGCCGAGATTAGTGGAGTCGCTGCATCCGGGCGGCAAGGGTGTTGAAGGAAATCCGGCGCTCAGCGGACAGGATCTGGATCCAACCATGCGAATGGTTTTCTGGCCGGCAGTTATAGGTTGGACCATGCTGGGTATTTGGATAACTCAATTGTATATCCGATATTGGAAACTTAAATTTAAACAGTAACATCATGCGGAAGTTCGTACACTTATTCCTGCTATCCATGCTATACTCAACGCTATCTTTCGCACAAACGATCAAGTCTGAACCCATCATGGAACATCACGGAAAAATATATGTGGTGATGTTGGTTTGTTTGGTAGTTTTGAGCGGACTGATTTCATACTTGTTTATATTGGACCGACATATTGCCAAATTAGAAAAAGAAAAAAAGACCCATTAATTTTTAAGTAAAAAAACGATTGTTATGTCAAACCCTCATTACAGCTTTTTTGAAAGTGTTCAGAAAAGCTTCGACAAAGCGGCTTCATTTACCGGCCTCGACAAAGGATTGCTGGAACAGATTAAAGCCTGTAACAGTGTCTATCAGATGAAATTCCCCGTTAAAATGGACAATGGGAATATCGAAGTGATTGAAGCATATCGCGTACAGCACTCCCATCACAAAACCCCTTGTAAGGGTGGTATCCGGTTTGCAGCTGAAGTAAATCAGGATGAAGTAATGGCATTGGCCGCCCTGATGACCTACAAATGTGCCATTGTAAATGTTCCTTTCGGTGGAGGTAAAGGCGGTATTAAAATAAATCCCAAAAAATATTCGGCATACGAACTGGAAAAGATCACTCGCCGTTATACGACTGAACTCATCAAGAAGAATTTTATTGGACCGGGTACAGATGTCCCCGCACCTGATTATGGAACAGGCGAACGCGAGATGGCCTGGATCGTGGATACTTATCAAACGATGAAACCCGGCGAACTGGATGCTGCCGGATGCGTAACCGGAAAACCTGTAACACAAGGTGGCGTGAGAGGCAGAAGAGAGGCAACCGGTCTAGGGGTTTTTTATGGGATCCGCGAGGTATTGATGATGGAAGACGTGATGAAAAAGCTTGGATTAAAAACGGGTGTGGAAGGCAAACGTGTTGTAGTACAGGGATTAGGCAATGTGGGCTACTATAGCTCTAAATTTTTCCATCAGGCAGGTGCGAAAATCATTGCACTGGCTGAATATGAAGGTGCTATCTACAATGAAAACGGGCTGGATTATGATGCCGTCTTCAAACATCGTAAAGAAACAGGCTCTATTCTGAATTTTCCAGGCGCAACAAATCTTCCTAAGAATACAGATGCGCTGGAACTGGAATGTGATGTCTTGATTCCTGCTGCGCTGGAGAATGTTATCAATGGGGAAAATGCACCCAGGGTAAAAGCAAAAATTATTGGCGAAGCAGCGAATGGCCCTCTTACTCCGGAAGCAGATGAAATATTTTCAAAGAAAGGAGTTCTGGTAGTTCCTGATATGTTCCTCAATGCTGGCGGTGTTACGGTCAGTTATTTTGAGTGGCTTAAAAATCTGAGCCATGTGCGCTATGGTCGTCTTGAAAAACGATTCATGGAGAATCAAAACAATGTATTGTTGGATCAGATGGAGAAACTAACCAGCAAGTCGGTTGATGGAGGTATCCGCAAAGACATTCTTCACGGACCTGAAGAAGTGGATCTTGTGTACAGTGGACTGGAAGAAACGATGATGACTGCCGTGAATGAAGTGATGGATTGCTGGAAAGAAAATCCGGCCATCCCGGATATGCGTACAGCGGCCTATGTAGTGGCTATCAGTAAAGTAGCTGTATCCTATGCTGAATTAGGCATCTTCCCATAGAATAATAATACTGTTCATACACTGATCCGTCCGGTATATTTTCTGTAAAGCCGGACGGATTTTTTTTACCATCACATGTATAAATACAGATATTATTAATTATTAATTGCTAATTACTACCCTATCCAACTTCATTTTTTTTGATGACAATCATCATTGAATACAAATCTGCCAATCGTCAATTTTGGGAAAAGATAATTATTAAACCCCAAAACATTTTCTTATGCGTTACACAAATGCCTCCTTGTTGAATTACGAACATTTTGACTGGTTGAAGGCCATCGATTTTTACAAAGATGACTTGTCTGTATTGCAAAAAAGACTGGCAGAAGTCGCATTTAAGAACACCGGAAAAGAGGTGATGGCAGATGTGGAACATTTTCAAAACCAGATCATCGTGCAGCGCAATAATCTGGAAGAATTAAGCCATGGTATTTATGAGCATATCCACCATGTAGTGGAAGACTCCCGGGTGCACGCCGGAAGAGTTGCTCAACCTTTGGTGGAAGAACATAGTCAGAAAAAAGATGAATTCCAGTCACTCATGCATGTGATCAAAGGTTTACGCAGCGAATTCAATCACTTTATTGCGAAGTGGATTTAAGTTGCCGGTTTGAGATCATATTCCCGCTAACCAGAAACATGCAAACGTAAGAAAGGGTAAAAAACAACCCCCGCTAAGGCGGGGGTTGTCATTATAGATGTTATCTGTGAAGAGTTTATTTCTTCTCTTCTTTCGCTTCTTCTTGTTTGAGCTGTCTTGTCATAACAATCGACGCGATAGGAATACGGGGTGAATTCATCACTTCATAATTATCGGCTTTAACGTCTTCCACGCGAATATTTCCGTTCAACTCCAGATTGGTCAGATCCACTTCAATAGACTCTTTCAGATATTTGGGAAGCGTCTTTACCTTCAGTGCTTTCATTTTAGTAATCAGCTTACCACCGGCTTTCACACCTGCTGCAGCGCCTGTGAATTTCAAAGGAATGGTAGCGATAACTTTTTTGTCTTCTACCAGTTCCAGCAGATCAACATGACTAAGTAAATCTGTTACCTTGTCGAACTGTAAATCCTTCAGGATACATTTATACGTTTTGCCATTTACGCTCACTTCAGCAAACTGGAAATCCTGTGTGTACACCAGCGGCTTAAAAGCACTGGCCGGAGCAAAGAAATTAACCTCTTCTGTACCGCCGTAAATTACACCAGGCACCATTCCCTGAGAGCGAAGTTGACGGGCGGCTTTTTTCCCGTTTTCGGTCCTCAGCTGACCCTCCATTGTAATTGTTTTCATCTGTTTTTGTTTTATGGTTTAAAATAAAAAAACTCACTTCTTTTTGTTGTGCATGAACAGACTGGTGATGCTCTTGTTCTCATATGCATTCCGAATCGCGACCGCAAAAAGATCTGCTACACTTAACACCCTGATCTTGGAAGTCTCCTTTTTCAGAGGGATCGTATCACAAACCACCAGCTCCTCCAGCACACTGTTCTCAATATTCTCATAGGCTTTACCACTCAATACCGGATGTGTGATCAGAGCTCTTACACTTCGGGCACCTTTTTCCTTCAGTAAAGCCGCCGATTTCGCCAGCGTACCTCCCGTGTCACATATATCATCAATCAACACCACATCTCTGTTTTCAACATCTCCTATCACCACCATACTCGCAATCTCATTGGCTCTTTTTCTGTGCTTGTCACAGATCACCATCTCCGCTTCAAAATAGCTTGAAATTTCACGAATTCGGTTTGCACTACCCACGTCGGGGGCCGCAAAGGTAAGGTTTTCCAGATTCAATTGCTGAATATAGGGTATAAAAACCGAGGAGGACTCCAGATGATCGACAGGAATATCAAAATACCCCTGTATCTGAGGAGCATGCAGATCCATGGTAATGATTCGGTCTGCACCGGCTGCCACCAGCATATTGGCCACTACCTTAGAACCAATGGCTACCCTGGGTTTATCTTTTCTATCCTGACGGGCAAAACCATAATAAGGAATAACCGCAATGACCTTATAGGCAGAGGCGCGCTTGGCCGCATCGATCATCAGCAATAATTCCATCAGATTTTCCGTAGGCGCGAAAGTGCTTTGGATAAGAAAGACCATATCCCCGCGAATACTCTCCAAAAATGCCGGCTGGAATTCACCGTCACTGAAATGCTGCGTATGACTTTTACCCAGCGGAGCTCCGTATTTGCGAGCGATCTTTTCAGCCAGGTATTGCGAACCGGTACCGGAAAAAATTTTTGCCGTAGGATTCATCATAAAAAAAAGTTTGAAGGATTTCGCCGCGAAGATAAGTTGTTAATGAGTAATTAATTGTTCTTTGAACTGGAATTGTGTTGAATCGTATATTATTTTTGTATGGCTAATCACTAAATAAACTACACGCATGAAAAACATCAAATCATGGTCGTCCGACGACCGTCCGCGCGAAAAATTTATCACGAAAGGACCTTCCTCTATCAGCCATGCTGAACTGATCGCCATTTTAATTGGAACCGGAACTCCTCAGAAATCAGCGCTGGATGTTTCCAAGGAACTTCTCTTCAGCGCCCAGAACAACCTGCTCGAACTAAGTAAAAAAAACCTGGAAGAACTTCAAAAACAACCCGGCATCGGAAAAGCGAAAGCCATGATCATTGCAGCAGCCTTTGAACTTGGGAAGAGAAAAGAAGTGACCGAATATGAACGGGTCCTTATTCAAAGCAGCGCCGATATTGCCCGGCATTTTCAGGCACTGCTGAAAGATAGTCACGCAGAAGCCTTTTGGGTGGCTTATCTGAACAGAGCCAATAAACTGATCCGAAGTGAATGCATCAGTACGGGAGGCATAACAGGTACTGTAGCTGATCCAAGAATCATCCTGAAAAAAGCGCTGGACCTGCGAGCTGTCAATATGATCCTTTGCCATAACCACCCCTCCGGTAATTTAAGGCCGAGCAAAGCCGATGAAGAGATCACCTGTAAAATAAAAAATGCAGCTGCCTTACTGGATATTCACGTTCTGGATCATATCATCGTAAGCATAGAAGGATTTTTCAGCTTTGCGGATGAAGGACTCCTATAAAAAAAGCCCATACAACGATGGGCTTCAATTATCAATTTATATTGTTTGATTAAAAGGGAAGATCATCAGGGCCCTCTCCTCCCCCGGCATGACCCGGCTCTGATGCTACCGGTGATCCGGCAGATGAAGGATCTGCATTACGACTTCCCAGCAACTGAATGTTCAATACACGCAGCGATAAAGAGGCGCCGGATTTTCCGTCCTGCGTTGTATATGTTCTGACTTCCGGAGTACCCTCCACATATACCTGTGTGCCTTTTTTCAAGTAAGGAGATATCGACGTACGCTCATTCCAGTAAGCGCAATCAACCCAAATGGTCTTTTCGCGCTGAGCGCCAGTATTATCTTTATATTTTTCCGTGTGAGCCACTGTAAAATTCATGACATTTTTGCCATTCACATTGTTCACCACACAATCTTTTCCCAGATTTCCGATAACTTGTAATTTGATCATAACTTGAAATTTAGTTTACTGAATAAAACACTAAATTAAATTAATTATTCCAAGCACCGCATGGCTTGTGCATATTTATTTATCGATCGTTTGACAAGATTAGGGTAGTCGCGGAAAATTGATCAAATTTGGTAGATGCATATTCCTGTTAACCAATTTGATTTGCTCGAACATGGACCCGTAGTGGAAGCGGAAATATTTCCGGATGAAGAGGCTTTTTTAAAAAATAAAAATTTCGGCACAACAGAAAACTTTGTCAAAGTAAGACTGCTTATTGATACCGGCTCAAATATCTCAGGTTTAGATATCCAACATATACAGTCCCTCCGACTTCAACCCTACCAAAATACGGAAGAATGGGTCCAGGGAAATGGGGGCAAATGGCGTGTTGTACGTTACGGCTGCGTCCTTTATCTGCCTGCCTTTAAAAAGAAAGCCCTGAACATCGATATCCTCGAAGGATCATATCGTGAATCCAATATTGACGGTGTACTGGGCAGAGATATCCTTCGTTACTGCCACTTCAAATACAATGGCGTCACCAACGAATTCCAGCTTGTAGCAAAAGGCTTTTGAGACCGAGACGAAAACGGTAACTTTGCATTTCCGAATCAGTTTATTCATTTGAATCCTGTATGAGCAAGAAAGGCAAGGTTATGGTAGCGATGAGCGGCGGTATCGACAGTACGGTAACCGCTTTAATGTTGCATCATGAGGGGTATGAAGTGGTAGGCATCACCATGAAAACATGGGACTATGCGACCAGCGGATCGGGTGCTAAAGGAAAAAAAGAAACAGGTTGCTGCAATCTGGATAGTTTCAATGATGCCAGGGCAGCCGCAGTTCAACACGGATTTCCCCACTATATTTTAGATATACGCGATGAGTTCGGCGATTTTGTCATCAATAATTTTGTCGATGAATACCTGAGCGGACGAACACCCAATCCTTGTGTACTTTGTAATACCCATATTAAGTGGAGAGCGCTCCTCAAACGAGCCGATGCACTCAACTGTGATTATATTGCCACGGGGCATTACGCTAAAATCAGACAATTTGAAAACGGACGCTTTGTTATCAGCAAAGCCGTTGATCATACCAAGGATCAAAGCTATGTATTATGGGGATTACAGCAAGATCTATTAAGCAGAACACTTTTGCCATTAGGAGGTTATCGTAAAACGGAAATCCGACAAATGGCTTTCGATATGGGGTATCCCGATCTGGCAAAAAAAGCCGAAAGCTATGAGATCTGCTTTGTGCCGGATAATGATTACAGAGGCTTTCTGAAAAGAAAAGTGCCCGGACTTGAAGAAAAACTGGAAGGAGGATTTTTTGTTGACAAGTACGGGAACATTTTGGGTCAACATAAAGGCTATCCGTTTTATACCATCGGGCAGCGAAAAGGGTTAGATATCGCATTGGGGAAACCTGTATTTGTAACGGAAATCATCCCGGAAAGCAACACCGTAGTACTCGGAGACGAATCAGATTTATTTAAGCAGGAAATGAGTGTCGGAAAAATTAATCTGCAGAAATACGAGGAGATAAATGAGCCGTTGCAGGTAACAACAAAAATCAGATATAAAGACGAAGGAACATTTTCGGAATTGTTTCCGGTTAATACCGGAGAGGCAACCATCCGCTTTCTTGAAGAAGCCAAAGGTATTGCGCCCGGACAAAGTGCTGTTTTTTATGAAGGGGACGATGTAGTGGGCGGCGGCATCATACGTCGCCTGAATCATCCGGAATGAGATTTAAAAAGAATCGAGTCGAATAGCCATTTTAACCAGAAGGTTTATTAATTTTAAATCATGAGAATCAGATCAATCCTATTTTCCTCACTGTGTTTGATTGTTGCCATTTTTATTTTGAGTTCCTGTCAAAAAACCAACGAATCATTCACGGAAGAATATCCTGTTGAAAGTTTTTTATCACTTAAATTGGGTGACTCATCTTTTTTTCGGATGGACTCATTGGAACTTACTCCATTCAGACAGGATTTTTCAAAATTTAATTCTTATCTGGTCAAAGAAGAAGTTACTGACATCGTATATGATAACCTCAATCAGCCTTTCTGGAAGATCAATCGTTTTATCAGCAGAGATACGACCGGCGACATAAGATGGAATGCTTATGGCTATTACCTGATCGCTGCCAGAAATAATCAATTAATCATGATTGAGGATAACTGGCGCTTTATCAAAATGAACGCGCCGGTCAGAAATAATTTTATCTGGAAAGGAAACAGTTATTTGCCTAACGAAGCCTACCCACAATACGATTTCAGCATAGATAACAACATGCTGAAATGGGATTTTACCTACACGGATGTAGGCATTACCGAAATCGTTGGCTATAACAGTAACGCTTTTGAAAATGTAGTCACCATCCAGCAAACTGATCAGACACTGAACGTTGACAACAACAATAATATTCTGGTTTCAAACAGTTTTGCTACCCGGGAAAAAAGTATTGAAAAGTATGCAAAAAATATCGGACTGGTTTACCGCGAACAGATCCTCTGGGAATTTCAGCCAACCAAAGGCAAGAAAATTGGCTTCATGCTAAAAATGTGGCGAATCAACAAATAAGTCCGGCTAAATGTTAACATGACATGCAAAGGCCGGATTTTTTATATCTGCTTCAACGCTTCATCCTTCTTCTGTGGCTTATCATGTCCTGCCATACATTGTCCAATGCGCAGACAAAAAAAGTCGTCTATTTAACCAATAAGAAGGGCTCCCCTTATTCACTTGACAAACCGCAGGATTTTTTAAGCAGTCGTGCCATACAGCGAAGAATCCGTTATCAAATTTCTATCGACAGTTCCGACCTGCCCTGCTCTCCTTTGTATGAATCGCAGATTGCCGCATTAAATAATGTGAAGATAATCGGACGGTCGAAATGGCTGAACGCACTCCTTATCGAAAGCAATGATGCAGCAACCTGGGCAGCCATTCATCAATTCCCATTTGTACGATCCATTGAAAATATTGCCCTTCGAAAAAGAATAAACCCCGACCTGAAAAAAGAAAAAATAACAAATGCCGGCTTGCGACAAAACGGAACGCGAAGTACCAGTCAATTTGACTATGGCGCTTCCGGTTCGCAAATCAACCTGCATAACGGACAACTCTTACACAAAATCGGAGCAACAGGAGAAGGCATGATGATAGCACTGTTTGATGCCGGATTTTGGCAATATGATATTAACCGATTTATGGACAGTGCCATGAGAAAAGGACAAATTGCCGCTACCCGCGATTTTTATCAAAACGATCAACAGGTCAATGAAGATGATGCACATGGCCTCTGGTGTCTGTCAGTAATTGCTGCGAAAATTCCCGGTGAGTATGTTGGCAGCTGTCCGGATGCCCATTTTCTGTTGTTAAGAACGGAGGATGCCGGATCAGAACAGATCATTGAAGAATATATGTGGGGAATCGGTGCAGAATATGCCGATAGCTGCGGAGCAGATGTTTTCTCATCATCAGTCGGTTATACCACCTTCGACGATCCTTCCCAAAATCATCAATACAATGACCTCGATGGCAATACAGTCATCGTCACAAAGATGGCAGATAAAGCCGCTCAAAAAGGAATTCTTGTGGTGACCAGTGCAGGGAACGAAGGGGGTTCTTCCTGGAAATACATCGGTACGCCGGCGGATGGCAACAGCGTTTTTGCCGTAGGGGCTGTTAATCTGGAAAAACAGATTGCCAGTTTTTCTTCTTTTGGCCCCACCAAAGACGGGCGAGTCAAACCTGACGGACTCTCCGTAGGTCAGAATACCTTTATCATTTCCGCATCAGGTAATATTTTCAATGCCAACGGGACTTCGTTCTCTACTCCCAACTTAGCCGGCTTGATGACCTGCTTATGGGAACTTTTCCCGAATGAAAGTAATGCAGGAATTATGCAGGCCGTCAGAGAATCTTCTGATCGCTACAATACACCTCATCCCCAATATGGATATGGCATACCGGATATGGCCAAAGCAATGGGCATACTTATCAAAAAGAAAACATCATTCAATGTGGTTGCCGACAAATGTAATCCCGCATTACAATGGAATACTTTTTCAAAAAAAGGTATGGCATTTGTGATTCAGCGAAAATTAGATGGGGAAGCCACATACACAACCATTGATACCATCTTTTCATCTGGCACAACATGGTCCGAAAATAACTATACCTACGACGATGACCGGATCAACAAAAATGCCTCCTACCGAATTTTACAATACCTGGATACCAGCGCCTCCAATCTGCTTTATTTTATTCTCGACTCAGCCAGCGTTTCGATTGATGGAATTTGTCAAACAAACGATATTGTCCTGTATCCAAACCCTGTAAAAGATCATCTTAATATCCGTTTTCTAACCGATGCACCGGCAAATATTCATGTTGGAGGTTGGAGTATTTCAGGTCAAAAGTTGGCCGAATGGAATTTTTCAAAGCCCGGTGGGACATTTACGTCACCCGATCTAATCATTCATGAAAGTATCAAAGGAACCATTATCATTAAAATCTCCGATGGGAATCGATTGATACATTCAGAAACTATTTTCATCCCTTGATAGCCTGTTCACAAATTTGTGAAAAACTTTTTTAGTTGTTTCCGTATTCCTGTTGCAATTTGGTGCGCGTATCGCGTGAACATGAAAGAGACGAAAGAAATAGCTGCCCTGATTCAACTGATTGATGACCCGGATGAAATCATTTATTCTTCCGTAGAAAAAAAATTACGATCCTATGGACAGGCTATTATTCCAAATTTGGAAATTGCCTGGGAGTCAACCGATAATCCGCTTATTCAAGGGCGAATAGAAATGCTGATCCATTCGGTTCAGACCGCTCGGATAAAAAAAGAACTGGATCAGTGGGCATTCAAGCCTGAACCTGATCTGCTGGAAGGCGCGTGCATCCTCAACCACTATCATTTTCCTGAAAACGATCCAACGGCAATTCATCAGCAAATTGAAAAACTAAGACGTAGTATTTGGCTTGAGCTGAGTCCTCATCTCACTGCACTTGAACAAACCAACGTTCTGACAGGATACCTGTTTCAGTATTGTCATTTTAAGCAAACTGAAATAAATTATGAACGTCCGGGTGATTTTTTAATCGCTGTATTACTTGAGCAGAAAAAAGGAAATGCCTTAAGCTTAACGATTCTTCAGCTGATCCTTGCGGAACTGAATGACATTCCCCTCAGACTTATACAAATTCCGGGGCAGCTCATGTTAGGTTATATGACCCAACACATTGGAATGAATGACTCTTTATTAAAAGATAATATTCAATTTTATGTGGATGGTGGCACTGGGCAAATATATTCGTATGAAGATATTGATACCTACCTGAAGAAAATCGGCGCAGAATTTGCTGATCATTTTTTTGTTCCGCTGACAACAAAAGAAATAATCAGTTTATTGATCGAAGAATATGCGCGTTGTTTCCAAACAGATGAGCAACGCTATAAATACCGCGAACTGATGACATTAGCTGAAACACTGAAGGGGTAAATCCTGAGGAGGATCTATCCCTTCAGGATCTCAACCTTATCACATAATTACATCTGTTTATACTTCAGTTGTTTCTCTTTCTTTTTTGGAAATCGTATCCAGGCCGTTTTGCAAGGTTGACTTCACCTTATTGGCAAGATCCTTGCTTTTATCCTTGATCTCATTGCGAAGATCTTTCCCTTTGGCGGGCGCCAATAAAATGCCGGCAACAACCCCTACGGCAGCAGCAGCCAGTAATCCGATCACATAATTCTTTTTCATACAAATAATTTAATGTTAATGAATATGTGAAATTAAAACACAATGTACCTGTAAGACCATGACAGCCATCACCCGGAAAATTGATCTGGATTTTCTTTTACCGAAGAAAAAGATAAAAACTAACTGTTTATCTGTTGATACAATTTTTCAACTAAGCGATAAGTAGCCGGACAATATTCTACATTCTGCTTGTACACGTGCACCCATTCGGTGAATTGTCTTTTGGTATGATGCGGAAAGCCTGCACAATCTGCCGGACGTACGGAATAGATACTGCATTTATTCGTTTGAAGATTCAAAAACTGACAGGGTTGTTTCCGGTTCATCCAGTCACCGGTACTTCTTTCTTTATAAAGCCATTTTTCTTTGAATGCATCCGGCGTCATTTTCAGATGCGCTGAAATACGTTTGATATCAGCCGTTGTAAACGTCGGCGTCATGGTTTTACAACAATTTGCACAATCGAGACAGTCTGTTTCCTTCCACACTTTTTTGTCCGCCTCTTTCACCATAGCAGCCAGGCCTTTGGGTTTGACAGTTTCTAGTCGGGTAAGAAAATAACGATACTTCCTTCTATTGCGTTGCATCATTCGTTTGATGGCCGGTAAGTAGAGCGATGGAGACTTCATGCAGTTTGTTGTAATTGAATAAGGACACGAAAATAATACATGCCTGTTTATTTATCATATTTTCTTCTTCATAGCCAACGGATAACATGTAAATTGCATGTTACACGAATAGAATATTTCACCAACATGTGGCCGTCATACAAAAAAGGATTCAAAGTCTTTTTGCAACTCGAAAAATCATTGAGCGATCATTCAGTCAGTGCCTATTTGCATGACATCAATCTGCTGACGAATTATCTGGAATTACATCAGTTATCTGTCGGTCCAGAGCAAATTGACCTTTCTCACCTGCAGGGTTTTTTAAAATATCTGGCAGAAATGGGACTCAATGCTTCCAGTCAGGCAAGAATATTATCCGGACTGAGACAATTCTTTAAATATTGTCTCATAGAGCAGATCATCAAAAAAGACCCCTCTGCGCTGGTAGATGCACCCCGCTTAAAAAGATCATTACCCGATGTGCTCAGTTTTGAAGAAATTGAAAGCATGCTGAATGTTATCGATCTAAGTAAAACGGAGGGGGGGCGAAACAAAGCCATTCTGGAGACAATGTACAGTTGTGGTTTGCGGGTAAGTGAAGCAATTAATTTAAAAATTTCCCAATTATATCCGGAGCTTGGTTTTATCAGGGTTACCGGAAAAGGAGACAAAGAACGGCTGATACCCATTGGTTCCAGCGCTATCAAATATATTCAGATATACAAAAATGAGATCCGCATTCATCAAAGTATTCAAAAAGGCAAGGAGGATTTCTTATTTCTCAACAGACGAGGAGCGCCATTGAGCAGAGTCATGGTATTTTTGATTATTAAAAACCTGGCCAAAGAAGCTGGCATCAAAAAAAATGTTTCGCCCCATACCTTTCGGCATTCCTTTGCCACTCATCTGGTAGAAGGTGGTGCTGATCTGAGAGCTGTGCAGGAGATGCTTGGACATGAAAGCATTACCACTACAGAAATTTACACACATCTAGACAGAGAATATCTGAAAAAAACACTGGAAAAGTTTCATCCAGGTTTTACCAAACAGTAACATGATCAAATACTTCGGTCTGCAAGAGCAAGAACATTTGTCGGCATTGGCTGTTTTCATACCTTTAACTTTCATTAATTTCATTTTAAATCGTTCATGTCATGAAAAAATGTCTTGTTTTATTATGTGCCATTGCATTACTGAATTCAGTCAGTGCGCAATCTCTTAAAGTACCTCAACCCTCTCCCACCCAATACCTGAAACAGGATTTCGGCCTGGGTACTATTGAGATCAGTTACAGCAGACCCGGGAAAAAGAACAGAAAAGTTTACGGAGATCTTGTGCCCTTCGGAACCTTATGGCGTACAGGTGCCAATTCAGCCACGACGATCACCTTTACTGATGAGGTAACCATCGGCGGAGTAAAAGTTCCGGCAGGAAAGTATGGTTTACTGACCATTCCGGATACAAATGAATGGACGATCATCATTTCCGGTCAAACGGATGTTACTTCTCCGGAAGATTATGATGCAACGAAAGATATCGTAAGAGTAAAGTCAAAAATCAGAAATATAGCTGAGGCTGTTGAAACATTTACCATTCAGGTTACGGATATCGCCGCTACAAAATGCGATGTACAGCTGCTTTGGGAAAATACATTGGTTAGTCTGCCGGTATCAACAGATATTGACAGTAAAGTAATGAAGCAGATCGAGAATACCTTAATCAAAGACAACAGACCTTACTATAGCGGCGCGGCTTATTATATTGATAATGGGAAAGATCTGAATCAGGCTATTTTATGGCTGGATAAAGCTATTGAGAATAATCCAAGAGGTTACTGGATATACTACCGTAAAGCGATTGCCCTTCAGAAACTGGGCAAAAAGAAAGAAGCAATGGAAGTATCCATAAAGTCTATGGAAATAGCCAAAGAAGAGAAGGATGATACTTATGTGCGTAATAATCAGAAGCTGCAGGAGTCATTGAAATAATCAAATTAAGATCGCCGGCGAAGCCGGCGATCTTAATTTATAAACAACTTATTTTTTTACCCGCTTAAAAATATATCTCGTTATAAAAATACCCTGCGAATCATCTTTCCCGGCATCACTTTCCACCGCGCTGGATACAAAAGCAAGATCCCAGCCTTCCAATGCCATTGCGTTGAGTTTAGAATTAACAACGGCATCATTGGCGGCAATATTCTGAAAGCGAATCCCTCCGAGATTATAAAAATTCAAAAGCTTCGTTTCATCAAACCCCTTCACGCGAATATCCCCGCGATCGGATTTGTTACGTTCGTTTTCTTCTTCTGAACGAGTGGATGTAAATTCCTTATAATCCCTGGTTTCATTGGCAGACACCATACGAGATCTGCCCAGACCATTGGGAACAATAGATTCAACGGTTGTGATGATTTTGTACTCATATACCTGAGCAGCTGCTCCAAGTACAAACGACATACAAATCGCTGAAAGCAATAATACTCTTTTCATAATTTTTTTTACG
>Ga0315906_10000750_pt1 | contig 50480 bp, 39 predicted proteins | sample LakEriMetagenome_4_FD_203526 | JGI IMG/M metagenome (GOLD analysis project Ga0315906, IMG submission 203526) | Freshwater fungal communities from buoy surface, Lake Erie, Ohio, United States - Buoy 2 MA122 | ecosystem: Environmental > Aquatic > Freshwater > Lake > Lake biofilm | place: USA...
AGCGATGCATCGCAAATCAAGTCGCTGCATGAAATCGTTCATTACGATCTTCATCATGCGAAAGAAACGACTTCCAACTACGCTGAGGTCTTTACTGGTAAAGAGAAAGTCATCATTGGGCTCACGGCAGGTGCATCCTGCCCAAACAACCTGATCGAAGCCACCGTGAAAAAAGTTTTCGAACTACGCGGAGAAAAACTTTGATCGCCGGCTTGCCAGCCCGCCTCAGATTTACAAATCTTCCGTCATGGAACATCATGTTTATTTCTGGCTCAAAGATGAATTCAAAACCGAAGCAGGGCGTGCCCGCATGGAAGCCGCACTCAAAGAATTGGTAAAATCACCAAACATTACAAAGGCTCATTGGGGCAAACCCGCCGCCACCGAATCTCGTCCTGTCACCGATCATTCATGGGACTACGGCATCTCGCTCCATTTCGATACCATGGAAGCCCACGAGAAATACCAGAAAGCCGATCCCATCCACGACGCCTTCTCAGGCGGTCACAGGGAAATGTGGGGCAAAGTCCTCGTGATGGATTTGGCGTGAATCGTGGCGGCAATCGAAGCGAAGCGGAGATGGAGGAACTTTTGTTCACAATCCTTTCCTCAAATTGCATCCGCCATGCCAAACATAAAAAATAACACACAAGGCTATGTGTCGTAAAAATATTGAAATTTTTGGGTATGGCGGATGCAATCCGCCGCCACTACAGATACTTCATGAACGCGGTATAGACTTCCGGCGGAATATCTAACAGTCCGTAATCTTTTGCGGAAACAAATAACAAGCTCTGTTTACCTTTACCTAACAGTTGCCCTTCCGCTCCAAAGATCTGGTGCTCCAAGGTGCAGAATTTACGGTTCGCCTCAGCGACTTTGATTTTCACAGTGATCGTATCGAACTCACGGGTTTCGCGAACAAACTTGTGCTCAAAGGAACGCGTGAGGATGTAGAATTTCGTGGTCTTCAAATCGAAATCCGGCATGGCGGCATTGAAAAATAGCTCACGAGTTTTTCCAACATAGAGCGGATACATGCCGAAATACACGTTACCAACGGAGTTTGTATCTTGATAAGTTGCAACCATGGAATAGACGAACCATTTGCCTTCGAAGTGACCATACAAGTCGTGGCCTCCTCCTGAAGCTGGCGCTGCCACTTCTGTTTGAGTTACAGGCTCCTGTTTTGAAATGGCTTTGAACGCGGGGATCTCCGCGGCGGCGTTTATGACTTGTCCCGCTTTTTCGGTCACCAAACGCAACAGATCGGTCGTCGTCACCAACCATACTACATAAGCCAGCGGGAGCAGAGATCCAACATACAACAGCACATTTTGATCGATCATGTATCCGAATGAAAAAATGACCAAACACAAGCAGGCCATCGAAAACATTCGGATCTGTGGTAGCGGCTGCTGGCTGTTAGGAACAAAACAACGTGCAATTGCCAATGCTGCGTATCCCACAAAAAAAGATGCATAAAACACCATGAAATACTCCACCTCAAATTTTGCAAAGTAACCACTCAAGGTAACAATCGCCACCACCACGAATGTTGGAATCGGCGATGACACGATTTGTTTTGGAATGATGGAAAGCAACATGTTCTCGCTCTTCTCCACGTTTTTTTCCAAGAACCATTTGAGTGAAACATAGCCGCTATCTAAAGTCGTCAGCACGCAGATGATCAAGAAACCAAAATACGCCGTTGGAATCCATGAGCTTCCGCTAAATCCTTTGGTGAAATATTGCACCACGAGGTGATGGCCATAGTAGAGCTTATCCAGTTTTGAGGCAACTAACTCGACGCTATCACGCGCATTACCCATGACCCACATCGCCAAATAGCCATGAAACATTAGCAGCCCGAAGAAAATCAACCCACCAAAAACGTAACTCAGGCGAATAGAGGTTTTTTCACGATGCATCTGAATCGCACGTTGCCAATGCTGCAAATCCAACCACGGGCCCACCAATAACCCAACGACCAGTGGCACCGCTAAACCCCAGAATCGCGTTTCCGTATACTCATAATCCTTACCAAGACCTAAAATCCCATCGCCTGCAGTCAACGGGCTCAGTGAACACAGCACCGTGACGATACACGCCAAAAGTAATACCCCCAACAATGCATGCCCCACCTTGATTTTCCGAATTCCAAATTCTTCTCCAAATAAACATCCCACCGCCAGCAACACAAACACCGCCATCGTCACCGCCAACGCTACGACGGCACTTCCTGAAAAGCCGTCAAAAGTGGCCAATAAGGGCACAAATAGATATTTCACCAGCGCGAAAACCGTCAGCGACAACGCGACAATTTGGTAAATATAGAAAATCAGCCGGAAGGGTTTGGCGAATTTATCGAAAAATAGAGCCAAAGACTCCTGCCCGCCTTGGTGCTTATTCGCCACAATCTGGGTGAGCCAGCCAAACAACATCAGTCCAATTGCGTTCGGTATGGCAAACATCAGTAGCCCGCGCATCCCATACATAAATGAAATCTGAACGCTAAAAAAGAGCCCCAAACCCCACATCCAAGCCAGAGCGACCGAATTTCCCCACAGCAACGCATTCAACCAACGCAAATTCATACCCCAAACAATCCACAAACCCGCATTTCCGCAAGCCTCTTCCCATCAACCCCACCCTTGAACAATCACTTTCATTGAAGTTTAGGGTTTAAACTTCCGATTTTCCCGTTTAACTCTCACGCCCAGCCCACGCGCCATGATCGAAAATCTTCGTAAATACACCGTTCTTATCATCATCCTCTTTGTGCTCGTCATCATCGGTTTCTTCCTGATGGACGCCAACACCATGCAGAAGTCACGAGGTGGCATTCCTTTCCTCAAAATTTCAAACCGCACTTACTCCGATGGTGATGTACTCAAAGTCGGAGCCTCAGGATATGAACTCACCCAATCGCTGAGTTATCCCGGCTACACCATCGATTTCGAACTATATAAATTCCTAGCCGCTCTTCAGGGAAATGCTTCCTCGGAAAACGACGCTTCAGAGAACTTTTTCATCAACCGCATCTTATTGCGCTCCGCTAAAACAGAATACGGCATTTATCCAAGTGACGAAGAAATTGATACTTTCATCCGCCAACTGCGTGCCTTCACCAGCCAAGACGGCGCATTTTCTGAAGAGAAATATCGTATCTTCACCGAACGCGGACTGGGTCGCTTGGGCTTGCTCGAATCCGATGTCCGCGAGCTCGCTTCCGACATCATCATCTATCGCAAACTCTCGGAAATCTTGGGTGCTGGACTCACCTCAGATCGTGACATGGTCGCAAAACAAGTCGCCATCGACGGCCAACGCATCAACGCCAAACTAGCAAAAATCGATATCGCTCCTATCAAAGCCACCATCGCTCCGAACGAGGATGCAGTGAAAACTTACTGGGAAACCGTTCAAGACGCTTTCAAAACCGATGAAAAACGGAAGCTCGCCTACTTCATCGTGAAATCCAAGCCAGCTACAGAACCCGCTGCAATCGCTCCACTTGCCGAAGGCGCAGATGAAGCTGCCAAAGCGGATCACGCAAAAAAATCCGCTGAACGCGATGCCACAATCGCAGAAAACAAAAGGATCGCACGTCTCGAAGTCGGCAAAAAAGTCGACGACTTTCTCTACAAACTCGAGACCCAAAAAGATCTGGAATTCAAAAAGCTTGCCCAAGCCGATGGCTTTGAACTTAAGCAAACCGAACTGATTGCAAAAAGCGAAGCTCCTGCAGAACTGTTAGCCCCCATCCAATCATCGAGCAGAGCTGGCAATGCTGCCGATGCGCTATTCAATCTAACCGTTACCTCCGATCATTTATCAAAAATCACCGACATGTCGATCGGCGAAACCGAATGGCTGGTCGCATATGTGGATGAAGTCGTGGCAAGCCGCGTTAAAACTTACGATGAAGCCAAGCCAGCCGCCACCGCTCAGTTGTCTGCTGATCAAGCTGCCGCCGCTCTTACTAAGACCGCCAACGAGGCAAATGACAAAATCAAGACCGCTCTCTCTGAAGGCAAATCCTTCGAAGACGCTGTGAAATCCGCTGGAATCCAATCTGAAATTCTTATCGCTACCAACACCACCCAGCAGGATCGACTCGATGCCGCTAAATATCCCGCAGGTCTATTTGGTGCAGCAAAATACACGGCCCCAGGCGCACTCACCGAACCCATCATTGAAAATAATCGCGCATTCATTGTGCTCGTTGAAAAACGCGAGTTCGTGACCGATGCAAACACACAAGATGAGATCAAGTCCCAACTCGATCGCAAAAACGAGCAACATTCTCTAAGCGCATTTATGTCTTGGCTCGAGCAAAAAACCGAGACCGCCAACATCGAGCGACTCAACCGCAGATAAGTCGCTGCGGCACGCAGCCAACTCATCCTTGCGGGTTGTAATCCTAACCCTGAAATTTTGAGCGAAGCCATCCAATCCATGTTTGACGATGCCAGCGGCCACCTTGCCCTTGGCGAACTCGAACAAGCCACCACCCTCTATCGCAAATGCGTTGAACTTGATCCCAATCACTTTGACGCCTGGCATGCTCTCTCCATGGTGCTGCTCAAAACGGATCATCTCAAAGAAGCCCTTGGCGCATCCCTCCAAGCAACCACCCTCCAACCCAACGACCTCCTCGCTTGGACCGCCCTTTCTCAGATCTACGTCCGCCTAGGCGACATCCCAAACGCCGAAGCCGCAAAGGCCAATTCCCGCATCCTCTCCATGGGAGGAAAAATCGTTCGTTAGAATCATCCTCTCTTCCTTCGAGTTTAAAATTTAAAGTTTAAAGTTTCATGTTCTTTCTCACCACCGCAATCGACTACACCAACGGCTCACCGCACATCGGTCACGCTTATGAAAAAGTCATGGCCGATGTCATCGCTCGCTATCACAGGCTTTCTGGTGAGAAAACCTATTTTCTAACAGGGGTCGATCAACACGGTCAAAAAGTCCAGCAAACCGCTGAGAAGGAAGGGATCTCTCCCGTGGACTACGTCAAAACCGTCACGGCACGATTCAGCGCACTCTGGGAAAAAATCGGGGTGCATTACGATGGTTGGGCAGAAACCACCGATCCCCGCCATATCCGTTGTGTTCAAAACATTCTCTCCGATCTTTACGCCCAAGGTCAGATTTACAAAAAATCCTACAAAGGTTTTTACTCCGTCCGCCAAGAGCAATTTCTAACCGATCGCGATCGCGATGAGGCCGGAAACTTCGGTCCAGAATGGGGGGAGGTCACCGAGATCGAAGAAGAAAACTACTACTTCAAACTTTCCGAACACACTCCATGGCTACGCGAGTTTTTGGAAAACTCCAATGACACGATTCTCCCTAGTTTCCGCAAATCCGAGCTCCTCAACGCCCTCGAGAAAAATACCGGAACCGATCTCTGCATTTCCCGTCCCAAAGATCGCCTAACATGGGGCATCGAACTTCCCTTCGATCAAGATTTTGTCACCTATGTTTGGTTTGATGCACTCATCAACTACATCTCCTTCGTTGGTTACACAGCTGACGCATCGTTACCTGATTTCAAAACCATCTGGACTGGGCGCCCAGTTCACATCATCGGCAAAGACATCCTCGTCCCGGCACACGGCATCTATTGGCTCGCCATGCTTCACGCGCTTGGCTTTGAAGACACTCAAATGCCACAGATCCTCGTTCACGGTTGGTGGAACCGCAGCGGTGAAAAAATGTCCAAATCCCTCGGTAACATCGTGGATCCCGTCGAGCTCGCCGATACGTTTGGTGTCGATGCCCTACGCTACTACCTCGTGCGTGACATTCATACCGGCAAAGATTCCAACTTCGATGTCGAACGCCTTGTCATGTTGTTCAACACGGAACTTGCTAATGAGCTTGGAAATCTTTGTAACCGCGCGCTGAACATGAGCGTGCGATTCACCGCAGGCATCATCACACCTGGCGGCGCTCTCACCGATGAAGACAAGGCGCTTCAGCAATCTCTAACCGATTCCACTGCCGCTTATCGCAAAGCGATGGACAACCATGAAATTTCCATGGGGCTCGAAGCGCTCAACCGCCACGTCGTCCATTGCAACCAATACATTGATCGCCTAAAACCCTGGGAGTTGGGCAAAAATCCAGATAATAAGGATCGCCTTGCTACCGTGCTTCAACATTTGGCGGAATCTGTCGCTCACTGCGCCGTATTGCTCTCACCTGTTCTTCCAGACGCTGCCGCCAAACTGGCTACCCAGCTGAAATTACCCGGACTTTCCAGCCTCAAACTGGACGATTTGACTTGGGGCTTGATCCCTGCTGGACACGAAGTTGAGAAACCAACACCGGTTTTTCCAAAGATTGAGGTGAAGGCAGGGGAGTAAGGATAGTTACACCGATTTAAATCGGACGATTTCTATCAGCTACGTGATGGGGCAAGTAAAAGAGACCTCTTCCAAATGGCTTAAAACGCAAACCAAGTACTTGCTAAATTTGGATGGCAAGCTGCCTATGATGCATTTGCCGTGAGTGAATTCAATATTCCAGTAGTTCGAAAATACATCGAAGCCCACCAGAAGCATCATCACAAAGTTACTTTTCAGGAAGTATGCCGTGCCTTTTTGACCAAAAACCGGATTTCCTATGATGAACGCTATGTATGGGAATGATTTTCTATAGAAAAAATATTTTTCATCCCCTGAAAGAATTGCATATGCGATACTGTATTAAAATTGGCGGTCCGACTGAGATGCCTCGGGTTAATGGGTTTTTCCCGGGGATGATCGGTCGGGTCGCTACTCATTTTGTTTTTTTGTTTCAACAGGGTCGTCTCAATGAGATCGGCCCTGTTTTTTTAAGTGATAACTTAACGTTTCATTCTATCTTCTCCTAAATGAAGCATGACGAGTCCATCCTTGAAGCCGAAGTGGTCGAGATCGACGGCGTGGCCGTGGAGCCACGTCCAGCGGTAGATTCCAGAAATGGCGGTCAAAAATGGCGTATGGATTGGCATGGCTGGCAGGGTAAAATTCGCGTGCTGGATAAACGCTGGATGCCGCTGTGGATTGTGCTCGGAGTCATTGCATTGATTTTGCTGCTAACAGTTGGATTGTTGGTTGCCGTTTTCGCGTTTATTATTTGGGTGTTGAAAGCAATCCTTCGTGCGATCTTTTCGGTCTTTACAGTATCTGACCAAACACTGAACCGAAGGTCATAGTCCTGAGCGGCTCATCATAAGTAGCCGCAATCCATTGAGACAGACCAAGACCGTGCTGCCTTCGTGACCGATCACACCAATAGGTAGAGGCAGGGATAGCCCAAGTGCGGCAATCACCAAAAACACAATGATGGCTGCTGCAAATATCAGATTTTCTAACAAAACTTTTCGGGCCCTTCGCGCATGCCCCAGCAGCAAAGGAATATTTTCTAAGCGATCACCCATCAGCACAATGTCAGCAGTTTCCATGGCAACATCGGTACCTGCCGCACCCATCGCAACGCCGAGATCTGATGCTGCAAGCGCAGGGGCGTCATTCACACCATCGCCTATCATCATCACACGGCCTTCTTTTTTCAGCTCACGGATAATATTGAGTTTATGCTCAGGAAGCAACTGCGCACGGATATCATCAATCCCTATTTCCGCACCTATCGAATTCGCAACCAGCTGATGATCTCCTGTCAGCATAACGACTTTTTTCACGCCGAGTTTATGCAATTGAGCGGTTAAAAATTTTGCTTCGGGTCGTATCGTATCCGCCATCACCAACACGGCTTTGGCGATCAGTTGTTCGGCATCTTTCACGCCCAGCCAGACACAGGTATGGCCTTTTTCCTGAAGTTGTTTTGCGTGTACCGCCAGCTCATCCATTCCAAGAGCTGCGGATTCTCGGAGCCAACGCTCACTGCCGATAAGGTAATGAACCGACTCCACCGTCGCCTCTGCGCCATGTCCTGTCACGGATTGAAACGCGGTCGCCTCTGGAACCGAAAGCTTTAATCGATTCGCCGCATCCACCACGGCTCTTGCGAGTGGATGCTCCGATCGCCCTTCGAGTGCGGCGGCGGCACATAAAATGGCTACTCCTTCCGCGCTCAACGGATCGGCGAGCGATTGAATCCCTCCGGGTAGAACTAATTCGGTGAGCGATGGTTTACCTGCGGTAAGCGTGCCGGTTTTATCAAGAGCTACTATATCTATCGTAGCTGCGCTATCGAGATGCGAGCCGCCTTTGATCAAAATACCGACTCGTGCCGCGCCGCCTATCGCTGATAAAACGGTTGCAGGGGTGCTGATGATTAACGCGCAAGGTGAGGCAACAACCATGACTGTCATGGCTCGATAAAATGCAGGTGAAAATTCTTTGCCTAAAATCAACCACGGCACAAGAAACACAGCGATCGTTAATAGGATCACGCCCATCGCATAGTATTGCTCGGCGGATTCGAGGAAACGTTGCGTCTTGGATTTTTCTGCTTGAGCGGCGGCCACGAGTTTGACCATGCGAGCTAATGCGGAATCTTCCGAACGCTTCTTCACCTCAATTTCAATCCCGCCGCTTTGATTAATGGTTCCGGCAAATACATCACTGCCGACCATTTTCGCGACTGGCATCGACTCACCTGTTAGAGATGCCTCGTTCACAAAGGTATCGCCCTCGACCAATTTGCCATCGACAGGAATCTGCTCGCCCGGCTTTACGATTACGATTTCACCAAGCTCCAATTCTTCGACTTTCACCAAGACCGCGCCGCCGTTGCGCTTCACCAGCGCTTGATCGGGACGCAGTTTGAGTAATGCGCGAATCGCGTTGTGCGTGCGATCCATAGCATAATGTTGGAGCACATTTGATAAGCTGAATAAAAATAATAGTAGCGCTCCCTCAAAAGGCGCGCCGACTATTGCCGCACCAATCGCAGCAAGCACCATCAAGCCATCGATATCGATGATCCATTTTCGCAGCGATCCAAGAGCCGACCTAAACCCTTGGTATCCCGTAAAGATGTAAGCTCCCGCGTAAAGCCCGTGTGTCAAATTGCTGATGCCATTGATTTTTTCAAGCAACGCAGCTGCGATCAGAAACAGCAACCCAAGCGCACAGGAAATTTCTTCCCAGTATCCGCTCTTGCGCTCATGAATATGCGTTTTGGCGTCATCCATATCAAATCTCTAAAGAAATTATGGACCAAGCAGAACACAAGGTCGAGAAACCAAATTGGCAATAGCACCAAGCTTTAGATTAACTTGTATTTTCCCGGAGTTGGCACAGGTGGAACAGGTCTTTTATCAGATAACTTATAATCATCTGGAGCAAGGTCCTGGTTAGATGCCAACAATTGATCCCATGTGATACGTTGGCCAGTGTGCGCGGCTTCACGACCCAGTAAGCCAAGCATCGTGCTATTCGCCATAAATTCGCCAGCATTTAGCTCTTTACCTGCACGGATCGCGGCAAACCATTCATTGTGGCAAACCTGATACATGTTTTCCGGCTCGCCGCGGAATGCCCATGTGATTTTTCCTGTAGGATCTTTGGTCATCACGCGACCTGGTGCTTCAAGCATGCCTTTTTCACAAAAGACGCGATCGACAACTTCGTTGAAAGCACCTTGGAGCTGACGTTGACCAACATGGCACATGACACCGCCTGGATATTCGTAAACGACATCGTAGTGATCGTAAACATTGCCGTCGTCAGAACGTTGAGCGCGGCCACCTGATGCTCTGGCAGCGATCGGTGCAACATCGCCCATAGCCCACGCAACTTTATCCACGGTATGGATTCCTTGCTCTAACAGCGGCCCACCGGAAAGCCATTCGTGAGCCATCCAATTGCGAATTTGCCATTCGATATCGCCCCATTCCTTGTTGCGCATATCGTTGTGTGTGCTTGGTTTTGGCACGTTCGCCATATAAGTTCCATAAACGGAAATCACGCGACCGAGTTCACCAGAAAGAAGTTTCCCGTAACCCTCCCGCGTGTTGGGAGAGAAGCGCCAGCAATAACCGTGTTGTAAGGTGGTGCCTTTTTGCTTAGCGATTTTAGCGGATTCCAAAACCGATTTGATGCCAGCCATATCGACCGCCATCGGCTTTTCTGCAAAAACGTGTTTTCCAGCTTCAACCGCAGCTCTGAGATGCAGGGGACGAAAACCCGGAGGAGTCGTTAAAAGCACAACATCAACCCCACTATTGATGACTTTTTGATAAGCATCTAGGCCAGAAAACTGTCGAGCCTCTGGAACGTCGACTTTACCGGCAAACTTTTTGAGATGATTCAATGCTGAGGTGATCTGCGGAGCAAACACATCACCGATAGCCCAAAGTTGAACGTTCGGATCCGCAGAAAGAGCTTGGCTCGCCGCACCGGTCCCACGACCGCCGCAACCGATCAGACCGATTTTCAACACTTTACTATTCTGAGCTTCTTGGGCGCGCAGCACGGTTGGAAATGACATCACTGCAGCGGCAACACTACTGGTTGCGAGAAAATGGCGACGATTTGGGGTTTCTATGGACATAAGCAAATTCTATTTGGGCGTTAAAAATTGAATTAAAACTACGTCATGATAGCGACAAACTTTCAATATATCGTAATGCAAACCATACTATCTGGATGCGCCCAGTTTAAGTAGCTCCAGAAATGTTGGTAAAATCTTTAAGAACAAGGAATTTTTCCCGCCACGTGAGAGTTGTTGGGCAACCAGATCAGCAGGTGCTTCAGGATCTGCAGGGGAAAGGGAGGTCAGATGATAATCGCCGGATTCAATTTCGCGGACGAGATGGATAGCGTTTTTCTCATGACTGACACGAACCGTGGTCTTTCCACAGGAAAGTTCCACCAATCCTATCGGCGCCGTATCCTCAGAGGATTCAATGTGAGCTTGTATTTTATGACCGGTTTTTGATTCAAATGTAAAATGGCCACGTAATTTCCAGCCTGCTTGGACTGATAGCCATGCCAAAAGCTGAAGAGCAGTATTGCGGTTTGATGGGTCGTGCCTGATGTGGATCTTCTCGATGTGTTCGAGCGCTGACTGCGCAACGATATCGTCAAACAGGCTAGCGATGCTGACTCGAAATTGCCAGCAACGTGTCCATGCCAAGTCTTGAACTACTAGTGATGGATTTACCGCAAGGGCTTCAAGAATACGAGCAAACGAAATCTGCGGTTGGCGCCACAACGAGCTATCGACAATAAGCCTATCCATCACGCTGGCGAGGCGCTCGGTAAAAACATCCGAGAGTTCGCCCTGCCACCAAAAGACGAGAGGCAGGTCGGAGTTGAGATGGGAGAAAACCGTGTTGCGGAAACGTCCAGTAACCCGTCCTGTCAGACGAAACGAAATTTGCTCACAACAAACCGATTTCTGGCCGTGTGAGAGATGACAATGTGCCGTAATCCATGCACGAAGACTCGCGGCTTCGTTACGGTCGATTTCCACAAGAATCGCGCGACAGGCATTGTCGCGAGTCAGTTCATTGATGATTCGAGAATTTTCTAACAGACTACCGGATTTTTCTGAATAAACCACCAGATTCATCAACGAAGAGTTGGTCCGCGCTTCGTCCTGTTCCCAGAGTTTGCGCAGCTCAAGATCGATTTCGGAGATGGAAACTTCTCTTCCAAGCTCGGCGTATTTATCTGTAATTGTGGTGCTCATGTTTAGCGATAGATGTCTTTGCGATGGCCTATTTCAATTAACAAAACAACAAGCACTGAATCATGGATTTGATAAATCACTCGGTAATCACCCACACGAATTCGATACTCCAGCTCGAATCCCACAAGTTTAACGCTTCCTGCGGGCCGAGGATTGGTTCCAAGCTTATCGATTGCTGCGGCGATACGTTTCGCAGCCTTGGCAGGAATTTTTCTGAAATCTTTTTCGACTCCTTTGGCGTATTCAACTTGGTAAGATGCCATCTTGAATCAATTTCTTTTTGAGATCCTCCCAAGGATAAGATTTTTCTTTTTTACGGCGTTCGATGAGCGCGGCTGAGTAGATGTCCTGAAGTAAATCTTCATACTCGCGAATCGGTAAAATCGCCGCGATTTTCTTGCCCTTGTTGTTGGTAACAAACTTTGTGCTCATAAAATCAAGTTAGGGGAAAAATCGTGAAGGCGCAAGTCGCCAAAAAGCTCACAGCCTGCGCCATGCGTTGCCGTCCTTTTGAATCATATCATCCGCTTCACGTGGCCCCCATGAACCTGCGACAAATTCAGCCATCGCTGGTTTATTGTCCGACTCATGCCAAGCGCGCTCGATGTGATCAATGAAACGCCAGGCTTCTTCGACCTCGTCGCGGCGTGCGAACAAGGTGGCATCGCCAGCCATCGCGTCGAGAATGAGGCGTTCGTAGGCTTCTGGGCTGCCTTTGCCGAAGCTTGTAGCGTAATGGAAATCCATTTTCACCGGCTCAAGACGCAAGCTGGTACCGGGGATTTTTGAAACCATGCGCAGGGAAATTCCTTCGTCGGGTTGGATGCGAATGACCAAGACGTTGCCGCCTGGAACTCCTCCAGGAAGCGCGCCGAATAGCACGGATGGCGCATCTTTGAAATGAACAGAAATCTCTGTGGATTTTTTCGGCAAGCGTTTGCCCATGCGGATGTAAAACGGCACTCCGCTCCAACGCCAAGTATCGATCAAAAGACGCACCGCAACATAAGCTTCGGTTTCCGAAGTTGGTGAAACGCGATCTTCTTCGCGGTAACCCGGAACGGGATTACCATCGACGTGGCCAGCCGTGTATTGCGCACGCACGACGTTCTCTGCAACTTTTTCCGGCGTGTCCCATTGACGCAACGAACGGATGACTTTCACTTTTTCATCGCGCACCCCATCAGCGGAAAGATCGGTCGGCGGCTCCATCGCAACCAGGCTTAGAAGTTGTAACAAATGGTTCTGCACCATATCGCGCAGCGCCCCGGATTTTTCATAATAACCACCACGTCCACCTTCCATCCCCAAATTTTCCGCGCAGGTTATTTGGATGTGGCTGATGTATTTGCTGTTCCACAACGGCTCAAAAATCGCATTGGCGAAACGCAACACCATCAGGTTCTGCGCGGTTTCTTTTCCGAGATAATGATCGATCCGATACGTATCCGATTCGTTAAACGTTTGGTTCACAACTTGGTTCAAATGCTGTGCCGTTTTTAAATCTGTGCCGAAAGGTTTTTCAACAATCACACGCGCCCAGCAACCGGCTGTGGCTTCGTTGAGTCCGGCCTTTTTGAGATGCAGCAAAATGTTATCGAAAAACTCCGGAGCGGAAGCGATATAGAACAAACGGTTTCCTTTGCCGCCGCGCTCCGCATCAATCTCATCCAATCGTTTCGCGAGCGACGCATATCCAGCCTCATCCGTAAATTCGGATTGATGATATGAAACGCTGTTGATAAATGGTATCCAAACTTCCTCGTCGTGTCCGTTGCGGGAAACTTTGCGATTCAATTCCTCAAGACCTTTCCGAAATTCCGCATCGGATTTTTCGCGACGGGCAAAGCCAATGATATTCACTCCGGTCGGTAACTCACCATCAACGGCGAGGTTATAAAGCGCAGGAATGAGCTTGCGGTGCGTGAGGTCGCCGGTCGCCCCGAAAATAACCACCGTGCATGGCTCAGGACGATTGCGGGAAACAAGATCTTCGCGAAAGGGATTGGACATAAAACGGCTAGAGTTTCAGCGGTTCTGACCTCAAGGGAAAGCCAAATTCTACGACATATCTGAAATGCAACTCATGACTCAGGTGAGTGAGACGATTCTAAACCTTGGAGGGCCTGCACTCTGCTACCCATTTCTTTATCAGCGACGACCAAAAGCGCTGAAGGCCGAGGTCGGTGCGTTTGGATTGCGACGTAAGGCAAAGAAATTGATGCCTTTGCAAAGCTGCGACATCATCGGGAAGATCATGATAAGGGCGAGTGGAAAGAAAAACACTCCGACGCAATAGAGCAGGAACGTTGTTTCACTGAGCCTCGGCGCTGCTTTGAGATCCTCATAACTCGATACGATGCGATTCCAGTCTTTCGGTAAACCGTTGATGGCCACGAACACCCAGTAGAGATTGAAAAAAGGGATAAACATGAAACCAACCGCTTTTCCAGGTGTTGTCTGCGCGCCGCCAGATTGAAGACAGGTCCATGCGCGATAAAGATTGATACAGAAGAAAACCCCTGAAAGCAGTCCAACGATGACACCAACTAAATAAAGAATTCCAGCAAATCCCACTTTCTCTTCGCCACCTGTAATTAAAATGACAAGTGAAAGAATAAACAAAACGAAGCTACCCGCAAACGACCCCACCCAGAGTCCGAAACTCGCGGATTTCATAGGAAAATAGGGATACGGTCCACCCACCGGCGCTACCTGTACCGCATAAGAAGTGGTAGCAACTGCCGTGGTAGGTCTGGCTCCGCCCGTAGCAAGTCGAGATCCTGGAGGCGCCCATGCAGCAGAAGTTTTAGCCACAGCAGTCGCCACTGGTGCGGGCGCGGGTGCTTCAGGAATCAATCCAGGAACTTGTGAAGCCGGCGCCCACTCCGCCATGCCCTCTGCCCAGACCATGGTTTCAGCAACGATGTTGCCCTGTTGGGCATACTCCACAAGCTGCTGACCTGTGTAAGGTCCCATTTGCTCACCATTGCTATGCACGAACCATTGATCACTCATTGCATTCATAGCAATGATCAGCGACTGACGGTTTGACAAGTCTATATTGGAATCAAAACCCACACACGAAAGTAATTTGCTATTTCGTCGGAAACGTATAATCTCCGCCCCCTTTCCTGAATCGTTAGAAATCTAACATGAACTCCACTGAACATTTCACAAATCACGTGATGCCGACCTATGGTCGCTTTCCGCTAACGCTTGTCGAAGGCAAGGGAGCACGTGTGCGCGATGATGCGGGACGGGAATATTTGGATTTCTGCATGGGTATCGCGGTGTGTTCTTTGGGCCATTGTCATCCACGTTTGGTGAACGCGATCCAACAGCAAGCTGCCAAGTTGATTCATGTTTCAAATCTGTATCTCAATCAGCCTCAAGGACTTATGGCGAAGGAGATGAACGAATTTGAGGTGAAATTACCTGGCAAAATTTTCTTTTCAAATTCAGGAGCCGAAGCAAATGACGGCTTGATTAAATCCGCGCGTCGCTACGGTCACCACAAGCCACAAGCCAACGGCAAACCGCGCTTTGAGATTATTACGTTTCAACAATCCTTTCACGGACGCACCCTCGGCAGCATGGCCGCCACTGGCCAAGCAAAGATACAACAAGGCTTCGATCCGATGTTGCCTGGCTTCCGCTATCTTCCGTTTAACGACATCGCCGCACTCGAAAATGCGGTCAGCGACGAAACCGTCGGTTTCTTGCTCGAACCCGTGCAAGGCGAAGGCGGAGTCAATGTCGCGACCAAAGCGTTTCTCGAGGCACTCGCTGACCTTTGCAAAAAACACGATTTACTCCTGATGTTCGATGAAGTGCAGGCAGGCTTCGGACGTTGCGGCCAGGCCATGGCTTGGCGCGCAATCGCTCCAGATATCGAACCCGACGGTATTTCGTGGGCCAAAGGCATGGGCGGGGGAGTTCCAATTGGGTCATTTTGGCTCAGTGACCGCTCTATTGACGATACCGGGAAAACCCTCGCATCACTCATGGGACCTGGTTCTCATGGATCGACCTATGGCGGCAATCCTCTGGTTTGCGCAGCAGCCATCGAAGTCCTACGCGAAATCCGCGAGAAAAATCTCGCCGCCAACGCCCTCCACCAAGAGCAGCGGATCCGGTCAACAATCGCATCATGGAAATTACCTGTGATCACCGAAGTCCGGGGGCTGGGTTTGTTGCTCGGAATCGGCCTGCGCGCCGATCTCATCCAGACCCCAGAAGGCTCAACCCCTGCACTTACCATCGTCAACGCCCTGATGGCAGCTGGGCTAATCGTGCCTCCTGCAGGACCAGTAACCTTCCGTTTGCTGCCTCCACTCAATGTCACCGACGCTGAAATCGATGAAGCCTTGGCCATCATCCACAAAACCCTGTCCTCCTACGATTAGGTCGACTCCATACCACAAGACCTTCAGACGTTTAGACCTTCGACCTTAAGACTCAGATGAAACACCTCCTTTCCATTGAAGAACTCAGCGCCGCTGAAATTTCTGGCCTCATCGCTAACGCCCAAAGCTTAAAAGCCGAACGCGGAAAACATGCGTCCCAACCACTCGCTGGACAAACATGGGCGATGATTTTTAGTAAATCCTCCACCCGCACCCGAGTGTCGTTCGAGGTCGGTATCCGCGAACTCGGTGGCTCTCCGATGTTTCTCTCCAACCATGACATCCAACTCGGTCGCGGTGAACCCATCAAAGACACCGCCCGTGTGCTCGGCAGAATGGTGCACGGCATGATCATACGTACCTTTGCCCAACAGGACATCATCGAATTCGCCAACTACTCCAACCTTCCCGTCATCAACGCCTTGACCGATGACGAACATCCCTGCCAAATCCTTGCCGATCTCTTGACGGTCAGAGAAAAAATCGGTGGCTGGGAAGGGAAGAAATTCGCCTTCGTGGGCGATGGCTTCTCTAACATGACTCGATCATGGATGTGGGCAGCAAAGATTCTGAAATTCAAACTCACCATCGCCTCGCCCCTAGCTTGTCAACCGCCAGCAAGTTTCCTCAAAACTCTCAACTACGACGGATTGAAAATCACCACCGATCCTGCCGAAGCGGTAAAAGACGCTGATGTGATCAATACCGATGTCTGGCTCTCAATGGGACAAGAAGGTCAAAAGGAAAAAGAAGCCGAATTCGCTGGGTTCGAGGTCAACGCCCCCTTACTTAAATCTGCGTCACCTTGTCACATTGTCCTTCATTGCCTACCAGCTTATCGTGGAAAAGAAATTAGTGATGAGGTTCTCGAAGCTCACGCCGATACCATTTTCCAACAGGCCGAAAATCGCCTCCACGCCCAAAAAGCCGTCCTCGTCGCCCTCGCCAAGGCCTAAAAGTTCCACGTGGAACGTTTTTCATAACCAATTTGAATTTCACCGCCGAGACGCAGAGGTGCAGAGGGTCGCAAAGGAAGGACATTGAAAAGTCTGTAATCATCATTAAGTCTCTGCCCATAACCATTCAGTTTAAGAATTAAATCTTTCTCCGCGAACCTCCGCGAACCTCCGCGACCTCCGCGCCTCTGCGGTGAAAACTCTACCTTATGTTCCGCTACCCAAAAAACTACGATGTGATTGTCATCGGCGCTGGCCATGCCGGGGTCGAGGCCGCATTCGCTGCCGCAAGGATCGGAGCCCAAGTCGCTGTCCTCACTCAAAACCTCGATACCATAGGTCAAATGTCCTGCAACCCCGCAATCGGCGGATTGGGCAAAGGTCACATGGTTCGCGAGATCGATGCCCTCGGTGGTTTCATGGGACTCAACACCGATGCCACCGGCATCCAATGGCGCATGCTCAACGCATCAAAAGGTCCATCGGTTCGTGCCCCTCGCGCACAATGTGACAAAAAGGCCTACCAATTCCGCGCCAAGGCGCAGATGGAATCAACCCCCGGAATCGAGATCCACCAGGGCAATGTCGCCGAACTTTTAGTCGACTCCGAGCAACGCATTACCGGAATCCTAACCTCCCTCGGCATGGAGATCTGCGGCAAGACCGTCATCCTCAGTGCGGGGACTTTCATGCGCGGACTGATGCACGTGGGCTTGAAAAATGAAAAGGGCGGTAGGATGGGGGACGCGAGTTCGACGGTCTCCGATTCCCTGAAACAACTCGGCTTTGAGGTGGCTCGATTCAAAACCGGCACCCCGTGTCGTTTGCTGGGGAGATCCTTGGATTTTTCGAAATGTGACAGACAAGATGGAGACACTCCCGTGCCGAAATTCAGTTATTTGGCAGATACCATCACCAAGCGACCCGATGACATTTTCACCCTAAACCCCTGGGCCGACCCCGCGTTCCACGTGGAACAAATGCCCTGTTGGATCACTTACACTAATGCGAAGACTCACGAAATCATCGCTAGCAATCTCCATCAATCGCCCATGTATTGCGGGGTAATCGAGGGCACGGGGCCAAGATATTGCCCGTCGATCGAGGATAAGGTTGTGCGCTTTGCAGAGAAAGAAAGGCATCAAATTTTCCTTGAGCCAGAGGGTCGACACACCACCGAATTCTACGTCAACGGGGTTTCCACCTCTCTGCCATACGAGGTGCAGCTACAGTTTCTTCGCACGATACCTGGCTTGGAAAAATGTGAAATTCTGCGTCCGGGTTATGCGGTGGAATATGATTATTGTCCACCAACCCAACTCCAACCAACCTTGGAAACCAAGCGAATTGAGGGTTTATTTTTTGCAGGGCAGATCAACGGAACCTCTGGATATGAAGAAGCAGCTGGGCAGGGATTAATCGCTGGTACAAATGCCGCCCTGAAGGCTGCGGGTCAACCCGCCTTTGTCTTGGGACGAGAAGAAGCCTACCTGGGCGTGATGGTCGACGACCTAGTCACACGCGGTTGCACCGAGCCCTATCGCATGTTCACGAGCAGGGCGGAGTATCGTTTGCTACTGCGACAAGATAACGCAGATCTGCGCTTAACCCAAAGAGGGGCAGACATCGGATTGGTTGCTGGAGAGCGTTTGGATAGGCTACAGCTTAAAGTCGCCGAGATGGAGCGCGCCGTGAAATGGGTACGCCATACCTCATTCGAAGGAGTGAAATTGGATCAATGGCTACGTCGCTCAGATAGCACATGGGAGAATCTCCCTGAAGAACTGCGCAACGAGTTTTCAGAAAACGACTGGCAACAGATCGAAACCGATTTCAAATACGCGGGTCACCTTTCGCGTCAGCAGCAGCAGATCGATCGCATGTCGCGTCAGCAGGAAAGACAAATTCCAGCTGGTCTCGACTTCGATTTAATTCCAGCTTTGAAGAAGGAAGCTCGGGTCAGATTTTCAGAAATCCGCCCACATACCATTGGTCAGGCATCTCGTATTCCTGGAATCACCCCAGCGGACATTGCCATTTTGGTGATTTGGTTGGACAAACTGATGCGTGACCGCCCTGAAAATAACCTAACGCACTAATAGTCAGTGACTTATAAAAAGTGCACCCTGAGAGATTCGAACTCCCGGCCTTCTGATTCGTAGTCAGACGCTCTATCCAGCTGAGCTAAGGGTGCTTTACCGCAATCGGCGGGCGGGAAAGAAAGCACGTTGCAAGCTATACTGTCAAGAAATTCGCCGAGGATTTTTTAGGAAGATGGACGACTATCCAATTGGAAGATTTGACCAGAAGTATGGGGCATCTGTTCTTCTAAAAAAAGGATAAATTCCGCGACGATTTCAGGGCGATTGAATTCACCCAGTGAATGCATCTCACGAATTTCTTGTTTGCGTTTAATGGAAAGATTTTTCGTCATGGGTGTATCCATGAAGCCTGGTAAAATAGCGTTAACACGTATCTTGTTAGAACCGTGGGAGTGAGCCAGATCCCTTGTAATACCGAGGATTCCAGCTTTTGCTGTGGCGTAGGCCGCTTGTCCAATTGTCGGGTGATTCGCAGCGTAGCTAGAAATAAAAATCACGTGACCTGATCCATTACCTATCATTTTGGAAATGGCCGCGAGTGCACATTGTCTTGCTGCTATATAATTAATACGGATGATTTCATCCCATGATGATTCATCCATTTTCGCTAATGGTTGATCATTAATTGCTCCCGCCGCACAGATTAGTAAGTCACAAGAATTGGTAGCAAAGTATTTAGCAATCTCAAATGAATCATTGAAATTCAGATCATTTCTACCCAATGCCGTAACACTCCAAGCTGCAGTCTTGAAATGCTCTGCAATGGCTTTTCCCAAGCCTCCGGTCCCTCCAGTAATAATAACGTGTTTCAACGCACGGATGATCATAAAGAATAAGCTGTGAATAAAGCCCCAAAAACGTGTGATAAGTTAAAAGTATCTATTAAGGATAACTTAACCATACGAAGTCGTTGGGTTGGCATAGGTCGCTTGTCACATCTTATTATTCCTGTGGAACGCCTATGGTTATCACGGGGAACAGACATTTTCTCGAGTTATAGACACTATTAAGATGATGATCTTATAAGTTCAAAAAATAGAATACTCATCATGTATACGATCCCCCAGATATTTTGAAGTATCTTGCAAATTGACCATTCGCGCTTGGAAAATCATCTTATCCTGCCATCTTGCAACGACTTTAACGAACTATGTCATCAACCATCAAACGCATACTATCTTTGCTCTGCGTATTCGTGTTTTTTTTCGTTATGGTTACGTTGCTGAAAACTTGGCAAGCAGGTGGTGATTTCGAGGCGCTAATACCCAGCTTCCTTAGATTATCCCAAAAGAAATCTACCCAAACCTTCACACCATCAAGTAAAGCAGTCTTAAATTTGGGCGATGTTGAAATTCTTTCAAAATTAAATCAAGAATACGCGAAGCTCACCAGGGCTGTTGTTCCATCCGTAGTAAGCATTGATACAGCCGGAGTTCGAACCGAACAACAAGTCGATGTTTTTGGACGAACTCGTGTACGCAGTTACCCGACACAAGGCCAAGGATCAGGAGTCATTGTTAGCAGAGAAGGTCATATCATCACCAATCATCATGTAATAGCAGGGCAGCAGGATATTAGGATCACAACCCATGCAGGTAAAACTTATGGCGCAACCATGATTGGTGAAGATTCGCTGTTAGATATTGCAGTTATAAAAATTGATTCGAATGAAACATTTACCCCACTCAAATTCGGTAATTCATCATCTGTGGAAGTTGGACAAATTGTTTTTGCAATTGGGAATCCTTTTGGACTAGGCGAAACCGTCACACAGGGAATCATATCAGCAAAAGAGCGTTCGCTATCAGATAATCAACGGGATCTTTTTCAAACCGATGCCGCAATCAATCCGGGCAACTCTGGCGGTCCGCTGGTTAATTTGACTGGCGAGATCATTGGTATAAATGTGGCAATTTTCAGTGTTGATAAAAACAATCCAAGTTTTCAGGGCGTGAGCTTTTCCATTCCTTCCAATGAAGTGAAAGATACTCTCGAACAAATTATAAAACGCGGCAAACCTATACGTGGATTTTTGGGTGTCAGAATGAGGGATCTCGATACAATGGTGCGTCGCGAATTAGGTTATCAAGATGAAAACGGTTCCGCCGTCTATGTCATCACACCAGGTTCGCCTGCTGAATTAGCAGGTTTGCTGCCTGGAGATGTCATACTCAAATATAATGATGAGAAAATTATAAGCACACAACAACTCATCTCGCTCGTCCAACAGTCAAATGTAGACGAAGTTGTAAAAATTGAAATTTGGAGGAAAGGGGAGATTATGAATTTTCAAGCAACGATAAGAGAAAGCGTTTCTATCCAATCAAATTCAAACAACCCTCTGCAAGATAAAGAAAAGATCAACTTAGGTATACTGAATACCATAGGAATAAGTGTTAGGAATTTATCTGGTATAGAAGCACGTCGCGGATTCGGCGGTGTAGTCGCAACCATGATAAGCCCAAACACCCTAGCGAGTGGATTAATACAGCCGGATGATCTCATCATAGCTCTAAATAATTCACAAATTACCAACACAGATGAATTTTATTTGCAACTGGCCGCATCGGTTCCGAAACAAGAAACCATCCTGCACCTCATTCGAGGCGGCCAGCCTCTACGAGTGAATTTGCCCAAACTTTAATTCTTTCTACCTATGAAAAACAAAGTTCCCTATTTCTTCCTCATACTTGCCAGTCTGCTCGCAGCAGCAGCAGTGATTCTATGGATAAATAAACCCAAATCTTCAAGCGATGTGGATAAAACGACGATAGATGAGGGTGAATTACGAAAAGATCCTAATAAAAACAAGCCACCTATCACTGATGATATCAATAAACCTGTGCCCGAGCCAACCCCTGAAGAAATTTTAGAAAAGATCGGCGTAGGCCTAGGCACGGTCAATCCGTTAGATCTTCTCAATCAAATCAGCGATGCCCTCAATCAAGGAGATATGGCGAAAGTTTCCACACTCGTTGGCAAAGACGCCATGAATATTGAGACCTTCAAACTTCTCCAAGCCTTGATAAAACAACCTCTCGCTATCCGCGAAGTCGGCGAAATAGAACTTAATAAACGCGTACGTTGGGCATTCGAAACCGGCGGGGATGATTCTAACAAGAAACAAATCCATTTCGATTTCGTTGGAGAAAACGGTAAATGGAAAATTGAAAAAATTTCATCACCCGATGTGATGATAGATCCCAATAAAATTAAATCCATCGTTGATCCACTCAACTTGGCCGACGCCTTTGTTCAGGCGGTCTTGAAACAAAATTTCGACATCGCATTGCAATGGGTCGATCGAAAATCAGTTTCGGATACAAAAATCGCTGCACTTTGCATCTTGTTCGAAGAAGGAGAATACAAATTGCGCGAAAACAAACCATTACGTGCGATGTTTCAACGCGAAGACACCGTGGGCTATTTGGCTAATATCGAAGCGAAAGATGGAAGCGAAGCCGCTCAATTTTCTCTCAATATGCGATTAGATGCAGAAACAAAAAATTGGCGCGTATTTGAGATCAATCTCGATCAACTTCTAGCCGATTACGCAAACCGCGTAGCTGGCGGAGATATTTATTATTCTCCATTTGTCAAGAATCCTGCCGGAGGAGAAACACTAGCTCTCTACTTTGAGTTCAATGAAGATAAGATGAGTCGGAGAACCCAGAGACAACTCGAGATCGTTGCGGCTATTTTGAAGAGTGATGCAAAGAAAAAAATCACTCTCAGCGGTCACACCGATGCTTTGGGGACAAAATCTTATAACGATCAACTTTCGTCAAATCGCGCGGATGTGGTTCGTGACTTCCTAGCAGCAGCTGGAGTTTCCGCTGAACAAATTGTTACTATCGCCAAAGGCGCATCACAACCACGTCGCCCAAACATTACTGAAACCGGCGAAGACAATCCCGATGGCAGACGCGCGAATCGTCGAACAGAGATCTATTTGGATTTTTGAGATGTTACGTAAAATTTATATCTAATCCTACACGTATGACCATTCAAAATCATGCTGGTGATCTGGTGCCCGGAGTAACTACAAAGATCACTTCACCACGCTCCCTTCGCTATCGCTTGATTCGCAGTATGATCCGCATCTGCTCGGTTTTTACGATGTTGCTTATGGCCGGATGTTATCTGGTTGCCCAACCAAGCATGAGCTCAAACGACCCATCATCCAAGAAAGCCGACGAGACCAAATTGCGCCAACACGTTGATGTCCTGAGTAGAAATTTTCATCCGCGTAATTCAGACAATGTGGCAAACTTGAATCGCTGCGCGGATTACATCGCCAACCAGTTAAAAGCATCTGGTGCAAAGGTTGAGTTTCAGGATTACACCGTGGATACTTTTTCCTATCGAAATGTCATTGGTCGTTTCGGTGTGGGCAAACCGAAAAAGATCATTGTCGGTGCGCATTACGATTCATGTGGCGACACACCCGGCGCGGATGATAATGCGAGTGGCGTGGCTGGTTTGTTAGAATTTGCGCGCTTGATTGGTAAAAACCAGCCAAATTGCGAAGTTGAACTGGTTGCCTACACATTAGAAGAACCGCCGTTTTTCGGCGGAACACAAATGGGAAGCGCGATTCATGCGGATAGCGTTGCCTCGGAAAAAGATAAGATCATCGGTGTCATCGTCTTGGAAATGATCGGCTATTTCAGTGATGATCGCGGATCCCAAAGCTATCCCGTGCCGTTCATGAAGGCTCATTATCCTTCCCGGGGAAATTTCATTACCGTTGTCAGCAAGTGGTCCCAAAGTGATTGGATCGCCGATCTCAAAGCCGGTATGAAAGGCACCACAGATCTCCCCGTCTATTCCTTCCGCGGTCCCGAATCCCTAACCGGCATCGATTTCTCCGACCACCGCAACTACTGGCCTCACGACATCCCCGCCGCCATGGTAACCAACACCGCCTTTTACCGAAACAAAAATTACCATAGCAAAAATGACATTCCAGAAAGTCTCGACTACCACCGCATGGGCAAAGTCGTCATCGGCGTTTATGAGGCAGTTAAGTTGTTAGGAAAGTGAAACGGCAAACACGAAGATCGGAAGAAAGAAGTCGAAGGTCAAAGGTCTGAAAGCAACGCGAATGGTAATGAGCTATTTAATATCGGCGAAGCCGTAATGGCTTGGACGAAAGGAAATGGAGTCAATGTCAAAGCCAGAACCGCTGGTGCGGTTGAGAGTTTTAAAGAGTCCCGACAAACGACTCTTCTCAAACCAATCGCCCCAGCGATTCAAATACCGACCTTCGACTTCTTTCTTCGCATTTTACCTATGCGGAAAGGATTGCTATTTCCATATCGTATTCCTTCGTGAAATAGGTTTTTTGATACAAAAACCTCACTCAAACTCACATTCACATCATGACACGACTTTATTTTTTAGCAGCCTGCCTTGCCGTTCAGGTTTCCGTGTCTGCGGAAACTCGTTTCGAACTTCTTGAGGGTGATCGCGTCGCCTTGTTGGGTGATGGGTTCATTGAACGCGAGCAGTATGAAGGTTGGATTGAGCTTGCGGCGACCACGGCTTTTCCTGACCGCGCGGTGACCTTTCGCAACCTTGGCTGGAGTGCCGACACACCGGCCGGAGCCTCGCGCAGTGGTTTGAGTCTCTTGCAAGCTGGGCATGAGCCGGCGGATGAAGGTTGGAGGCAACTTGAGACGCAATTGACGACCTATAAGCCGAATGTGTTGATCATCGGTTACGGGATGGCGGCTTCTTTGCCGGGCGGCCAGACACCTGAGGAGTTCAAGCGGGATTTTGAGCACTTGCTCGATCGCGTGGCAAAACTGGAAGGCGGAGTAAGGGTGCTGGTTTTGGGTGCGCCGCCGCGTTTCCTGCGTCCGGGAGAAATGGAGGAATCGGTCAAAGCGCATCGGGCTTCCTTGGGGGCGATCAATGGGGTGCTGCGTGATGTCGCGAAACAACGCGGGCATGTTTTTGTGCCGCTTAATTTTCCCGCTAAAGATGCGCAGACATTTTCTGAAAACGGGATCCATTTGTCACCAGCGGGTTACAAGATGGCAGCGCGATTGTTAGAAAAAGAACTCGGCTGGAAGGCAGCGAAGTGGGATCAAGGTGAGCAAGCCGAAGCGCTGCGCAAAGCGATCCTGCGCAAAAACGAATGGTTCTTCCATCGCTCCCGCCCCGCCAACATGGCATACATTTTTGGTTTCAGGAAACGCGAGCAAGGTCGCAACGCTGGTGAAATTATGGCATTTGATCAACTGGTCGTTGAAGAAGATGGGCGCATCGCTCAGATGCGGGACCTTTCCAAAAAGGTGATCGTCCCTGCTCCGCCCATCCGCAACGAATCAAAAGTCGCGGCGAAGACCACGCAACCCTATCCAGAATTCACGGTGGCCGATGGCTACGAGGTGACGCTGTGGGCGGAAAACCCCATGCTCCACAAACCCACGCAGATGAATTTCGACGAGCGTGGTAGACTGTGGGTCGCCAGCTCGGAGACCTATCCGCAGGTCGAGCTCGGCCAGACGCCCAACGATAAGGTCGTGATTCTCGAAGATACAAACCTAGATGGAAAGGCGGACGCAGCAAAAGTGTTCGCTTCAGGCATGATGATGCCGACGGCAATCCTACCGGGAGACGGCGGTTGCTACGTCGGACAGAGCACGGATCTGCTGCATTTCAAAGATACCAACGGCGATGGCGTGGCCGATTCCATGCGGCGCGTGCTCAGCGGCTTCGGGACCGAGGACACTCACCACAACCTCCACACCCTGCGCCGTGGACCAGATGGCAAGCTGTGGATGAGTCAAAGCATCTACACCCGCACCGACGCGGAAACTCCCAACGGGCTGCTGCGCTTGCGGAGCGGCGGGCTGATGCGCTTGGACCCGCGCACGGAGAAAATGGAAACGGTTTTCTACGGGTTCTGCAATTCATGGGGACATCAGTTTGACAAGTATGGCCAGTCTTTCATGACGGATGGTGCAGGCGGCAACGGCATCAGCTGGGGTGTCCCGGGAGCGATGTATTTCACCTATGCGAAAGCTGCGAAAATTCTCGGCAGTATCAGCCCGGGATCCTATCCGAAATTTTGCGGATTGGAGATCGTTGAGTCGCCGCAATTTCCAGCCGAGTGGCAGGGGTCGATGGTCACCTGTGACTTCCGCGCGCACCGCGTCGTTCGCTTTTCTGTTAGTGAACAGGGCTCGGGCTACGCCGCTCAGGTGGCCGAAGATTTATTGCGAACCAAAGATGTGAATTTCCGACCCATCGATGTGAAGATAGGCCCAGACGGCGCGCTCTACATTGCGGATTGGTCGAACCCTATCATCAACCACGGTGAGGTCGATTTCCGCGATCCGCGGCGCGATCGTGAGCATGGTCGGATCTGGCGAGTGACGAAAAAAGGCGCGCCCGCCATCACTTTGCCGGTCAATCTGGCGAAGGCGAAGGATGCCGATTTATTCGCAAAGTTAACCAGCGATCACCGCTACGAGCGCGACGCAGCCATGGCGGTTTTGGTCGAGCGCAAGATGAGCCCGACATTTAAAACAGCGATCGAAACCTGGAGCTCGAAAGCCAAGGATGGTCGCTCGCGCTTGGCAGCGCTATGGTTGCGCGATGGACTAGGCATGCCAGTGGATGGATCGGAACGCGGATTGTTAGGCCAAGTGTTGAGCGACGAGGACGGGCGGATTCGGGCAGCAGGAGTCAGGTTGTTAGGAGATCAGCTGAACCATCTCCCCAGCACTCAGGCATTGGGATGGTTGGACAAGGCAACCAAAGATCCCCATCCACGGGTTCGTCTGGAAGCGGTGCGGACGCTTGCAAAAATGCCTGGAGCGGAGACTATGGATCTGGCGTTTCAAGTGCTGAGCCAGCCGATGGATCGCTTTCTCGAATACGCGTTGTGGTTGAGCGTGCGTTCCCAAGGCGATGTGTGGTTGAAAGCGTTGTTAGATGGAAAGTTTCAGCTAGCCGGCCGAGAAGGCGCGTTGGATTTCGCCTTGGCCAACATGCCTGCGGAAAAGGGACTCAAAGGCATCCGCAATTTGATGCCACAGCCCATGCCCAGCGACGGCTCAGGGCCTTGGCTCGGGCTTGCCATGAAGACGGCCGATCCGGATATGCTCGCAGCGATATTCGCTCAGCTGTTAGATGGCGGGTTTGATGCTCCCGCAGCGACAACGGTCATGCGTGGGTTGGAAGGGGTGGTCAGCCAACGGCAAGCCAAGCTGAAGGGCGATTCAATGAAGTTGTTAGGTTTGTTCAATTCTCCCGCACCAGAAACTGCCGCCGCCGCCCTGCGCTTGGCGGGGGCGTTAAAGGTGGAAGGTTTGTTAGAACCCATCAAGGGGATCGCTTCAAATTCATCCGCATCGCCGACCCTACGCTTAGCGGCGACCGAGGCACTCTCGCATTTCGCCAACGATGTGGCGCGTGATGCCTTGTTAGCTGTCTCAGGTTCAGATGCACCAGCGGAGGTGAAACGCGCCGCCGCCCTCGCGCTTGCCCGTCATCACCGCCCCGCTGCGATTGGCGCCATCCGTGCGCTGCTTCCCGGTCTCGATGATCTCACGCAAGCCCGCGCGTTTTGGCAGAAAGCCCTTTCGCTCAGCGGATTATCTGCCGAACTCGCCAAATCGTTTCGCGAACAGGCACTCGATCCTAAACTCGCTGCCCTCAACTTACCTGCCGTGCCGGACATCGATGAACATGCCGAGTTGCTCGGCGTGTTGCGTCAGCAAGCGGGAGGCGCGGCTGCCAGCGGTCCGACGGCGGAATCCATCCTCAATCTCGCCAAGCTGGCTGCGGAAAAAGGCGATGCGGTCCGCGGGGAAACCATTTACCGCCAACCCGCCCTCGCCTGCATGGCTTGTCACGCGATCGGTGGCGCCGGTGGCAAAGTCGGCCCAGACATGACTTCGATCGGTGCGAGCGCGCCTCTCGACTACATCGTTGAGTCGATTCTTCTGCCCGCCGTCAAAGTCAAAGAGGGCTATCACTCGGTAGTCATCACCACCAAAGATGGACGCACCTTGATGGGACGGTTGTTGCGCAGTGGCGGTGGCAGCGTGGTGCTGAGCGATGCGGCGGGGCAGGAAATCACGCTGGAGGATGCGGCGATCCTGAAACGCACGGATTCCGGCAGCCTGATGCCTGCAAACCTGATCGGCGGTTTGAAAGAACAAGAGCAACTCGATCTTTTCAAATTCCTCTCCCAACTCGGCAAGCAAGGAGACTTCGATGCAACCAAGAGCCGCGCACCGCGGGTTTGGGCGATCCTGCCTCTAACAGATAAGATGCCAGAAACAGCAGCCAAAGGAGATCCCGCCCTGCCGTGGATCCCTATCAACGGCACAGTCAACGGCACTCTGCTAGCGGCCGATGTCACAACCTACGCCGGTGCAGCCAAAGAAATTCTAACAGGAACCCGCATCGAAATTTCCACTGCCACAGATGTTTCACTCAAATTTTCTCAAACTCCACTTGAGGTTTGGGTGGACGGAAAAGCATTAAAGGAAAACAAAATCCGACTCGAACCCGGGATTCACAAGATCGTCATCCGCCACAAAGCAGGTGAGAATTTCCGCTTCGAATCCTCCGCCGGAACATTCCTTCCGACATGGTGAGCGAGAAACGGGAAGTCAAAGGTCAAAGGTCTTAAAGTCTAAGCTAGAACCGCTGGTGCGGTTGAGATTTTATAACCAAACGCCCGACTAACGACATCTCATTCAATCAATCGCCCCAGCGATTCAAGTATAGACTTTAGACTTTAGACTTTAGACTTTCAGACCTTCGACCTCTTTAACCGCCCCAGCGATTCAGATCAGCCTTGCCTTTAATACTGTTCTTATGAATAGTATTTGAATGTCAGACAACAACCTCAACATCACCCAAAGCGATGCCGGACTCGTGGCCGACGTGCGCTCCATGATCGAGCAAACCCGCGAGGCCGTCGCACGCACGGTCAATGCTGGTATCACTTTGCTCTATTGGCGCATCGGCAAGCGCATCCAGACGGAAGTCCTTGGAAATGCACGGGCGGAATATGGAAAAGAGATTTTGCAGACACTGTCTGCAAAATTGACGGAGGAGTATGGGACTGGCTTTAGCTAATCGGCCCTCACGAGAATGCTAAATTTTGCAGAGAATTTTCCTGATTCAGCAATTGTTGCCACACTGTCGCAACAATTGGGCTGGTCACACTTCAAGGAAATCATCCCACTAAAGGACGAACTCCATCGCGATTTCTACGCGGAAATGTGCCGTGTCGAGCGCTGGAGTGTTCGCACTCTGCGCGCCAAGATCGACTCCATGCTCTTTGAGCGCACCGCCATCTCCAAAAAACCGGAGGAAGTCGCTAAGGCAGAACTCGCTTCCCTCCGTAGTGAGGATCAGCTCACGCCCGACCTCATCTTCCGCGATCCCTACATTCTCGACTTCCTATGTCTCAAGGATCGCTACCTGGAAAAAGACCTCGAAAACGCCATCTTGCAAGAACTCGAAACCTTCCTCCTTGAGCTTGGCAACGGCTTCGCCTTTCTCGGACGCCAGACCCGCATCCAGATCGATTCCGACGATTTCTATCTCGATCTCCTATTCTATCATCGTGGACTGAAACGCCTCATCGCCATCGATCTCAAACTCGGCGACTTCAAGGCGGAATACAAAGGACAAATGGAACTCTACCTCCGCTGGCTTGCCAAACATGAACAACAACCCGGCGAGGACACGCCCCTCGGTATCATCCTGTGTGCTGGGAAAAAGACCGAACAAATCGAACTTCTTGAACTCAATCAAAGCGGCATCCACGTCGCAGAATACATCACCGCCTTGCCTTCCCGCGAACTTCTCCAACAAAAACTCCACGCCGCCATCGAGATCTCGCGGGCACGCTTGGCGAACAAGGAAGCAGACGGAAAATAAATCCTCGTGAAGGAGAAGTGAGGGTTCCCAGAAATTGGACCGCGCGACTCCAGTCGCGCTTGGGAGGATGGGAGAGTCTAAATTCGAAGGTCAAAGGTCTGTTATTTGGTAGGGCGCTCTCGCCGCAGAGCGCCGCATGAAATGTGAAGAATATAATGCTTCAAGAGTGAATCCAATACATCTCGCCCCACCGATGTTTAAAGGCTGGTTCGGTGAAAAAATGCGGCGCGAAGCTCAACCAAGAACTAGGAACTAGGAACACTCTTCCTCTTTAACCGCCCCAGTGATTTAGATCAGACTTGCCTTTGATACTGTTCTTATGAATAGTATATCAAATCTCAGATGAGAATCATGATCGTATCAATTTCATTTTCCAAAGCTTCCGACCATATTGTTGACGCCAACAAAATGATCAAATTCGCCACATTTAATCCCGTCGATTTCGACGGGATTAAACCTCTCGAAATCGAGAGGTTTAAAACAACCGCAACCCCCCAACTTGAGCCATGAGTAGCAAAAAGAAGACATCTAAAACGACACCCGAAGGGACGAGCGAAACCCGCCTGTCCCGTGGTCACACCCGCTCCGGTGCAATTTTCCCAATCGCTCCTACCGCCGCATCCTTGCCCGAGAGCTACGCCGACACGCTTCAGGAGATCAAGACCCACCTTCGCAGCGCCCGCACCCGTGCCATTCTCGCCGCCAATCCCATCGTCATCGAGGCCTACTGGCAGACTGGCAAAATCATCCTCGCCCGCCAACAGGAAGCAGCATGGGGTGCGAAAGTCATCGACCGCCTTGCATCCGATCTCCAAAAAGAGTTCCCAGTTATGGGCGGGCTCTCCGCGCGAAATCTCCTAGCCATGAAGGTTTTCGCCCGTGAATTTCCAGAAAGCCCAATTGCGCAACAACCTGTTGCGCAATTGCCGTGGGGACACATCCTCCAAATTATGCAGCGCGCCAAGGACTGCACAGCCCGCGAGTTCTACATTCGTGAAACGCTCGCCCAAGGCTGGAGCCGCAACATCCTGGAAATCCAGATCAAAAACCAACTCCACCTACGCGCGGGCAAAGCACAAAACAATTTTGCACTCACCATGCCGCCGCCGGACTCCGATATGGCCGCCCAGCTTTTCAAAGATCCCTACCTCTTCGACTTCCTCGGAACCGCCGATCATCGGCGAGAGGCAGAGGTGGAACAGGCTCTCGTCGATCACATCCAGAAATTCCTTCTCGAACTAGGTGCTGGATTCGCCTTCGTCGGACGGCAGGTGCGGCTGGAAGTAGGCGATGAGGATTACCCGCTGGACCTCCTCTTCTACCACCTAAAAATCCGCCGTTACGTCGTCATCGAACTCAAAGCCCGCGCCTTCACCCCTGGCGATGTTGGGCAATTGAACCTCTACCTCTCCGCCGTGGACGATCTCCTCCGCCACCCCGACGATCAACCCACCATCGGCCTCTTGCTCTGTTGGAAAAAGAACAAACTCGTCGCCGAATACGCCCTGCGCGGCCTTGACCAATCCATCGCCGTCGCCGAATGGCAAACTCGCCTCACTGACACCCTGCCCGATGAACTCCGCAGCAGCCTCCCCACCATCGAGGAAATCGAAGCCGAATTGTCCGGCGATCTATCTAACGAAACGGAGGCGGAATCATGACCTACACCACCACCCATATCCCCAGCCCCAACGCATCGGAGTCGAAAGAGAGAAGTCGAAGGTCGAAAGTCTTAATGTCTAAGCAAGAACCGCTGGTGCGGTTGAGAGTGTAAAAATTGCACAAAAGGTAACGAAGTGAACGAAGGATGTGCCAACACCTCATTCTCAAATCTGCTGTCAAAGAGTTGTAAAATCAAAGCCAGCCCGCGTGCGAAGCCCCTTCGTTGACTTCGTTACCTTCTGTTCAGAAATTATTTTTACAGAAGGCAACGGAGAGAACGAAGGATGTGCCAACACCTCATTCTCAAATCTGCTGTCAAAGAGTTGTAAAATCTAAGCCAAGCCTCCGTGCGCAGCTCCTTCGTTGACTTCGTTACCTTCTGTAAAAAATTCTCTATCCACGCATTTCATTTCGGTTAGTTTCGGGACGACATGAAAATTCTGGAGCCTTTATTCAACGTGTTGCTGAGGAGTTGGCCCGAGCTGGCTGGTTTGCTTGGGATCTTTGTCCTATTCAAGATCCTCACCTCGCCAACGTTTAAAGGCTGGTTTGAAAAAATGCAGCGCGAAGCTCAACCAAGAACTAGGAACTAAGAACCAGGAACACTCTATCCCGCACAATACCGCGTCTTTCATGATCTTTACCTTCCTCATCCATCCGAGGAGGGAACGACACAGATCGATCACGTCGTCGTTTCACCCTTCGGCATCTTCGTGATCGAGACCAAGAACTACCGTGGCTGGATCTTTGGTAGCGAAAAGCAAGCCCAATGGACCCAACAGATCTACCGCAAGAAACACAAATTCCAAAACCCTCTGCATCAGAACAAACTCCACGTCAAAGCACTCATGCAATTTCTCAATCTGCCAGAAGACCATTTTCATTCTGTCGTGCTATTCATCGGCAACACCGAGTTCAAAACGGAGATGCCGGTTAACGTTTTGAATGGTGGGTTGATTGCTTGGATTCAAAGCCACGCGGAAGCACGGATCGTTACTTCCACCGTTGATCAAGCTGTCTCCCAGCTCAGCGAGCTAGACCAAACCACCAACCGCCGCACAGCAGCCCGCGATCACCTCAAAGCCTTGAAAGCACGGCATGGATCTTTGTGAGTCTTTTGGCTTTGCGAGGAGAAAGATTTCGTTAGAGTTCCATCGTTCTGTAATAATTCTATATTTTTATGCCCGCCAAATCTAAAGCAACTGCTAGATATACTGAGGGGAAAACGCGATTAGTAATCCAAAGCCAACTCAATTAGAATGAATACACACGATCCACGCGAGCATATCCGAGGCATCCACCAAATCCTTATTTCTGATAAAAAGCGCATCGGTTTCTTGTTCGGCGCGGGAACGTCATTTGCAACCGGACTTTCCACCGTCTTTGTTCCGGCAATCGAAACGATGACGAAGACCATCGTCGCTGAGGTGGAGGCGCATTCGTCTGAGTTTGCTGCTGCGATAAAGGAAATTCAAAGCGAGACAGAGCTTCTTAAAGTCGCTTTCAATATCGAGACCCTGCTCTCAAGTATCGAAGCCAAGCGAGCGGTTATCGGCGCAGGAAAACTAAACGGACTCGACTCGACCGCATTCACCACGTTGGCAAAACTGGTAAAGACCCGTGTTTTGAAACTGGTTTCTGTCCATGAGACCCTATTGGCCGACGACCGAAAGAAGTTAGCGCACGCTCGTCTCGCCAATTGGGTTCAAAAGGCGCGGCGGCGTTTCCCCGCTGAAATCTTCACGACGAACTACGATTACCTTTTCGAGATTGCTCTCGAAGGTTCAGGAATACCTTATTTCGACGGCTTCGCTGGCAGCTTTGAACCATTCTTTTGCCCAGAGTCAGTGGAAGACGTAGATGCATACCCTCACCTCGTGAAGCTCTGGAAAATGCATGGTTCGCTTGGTTGGACTTATCGCGACACAGACAAGGCCGTGATACGGAAGCAGTCTGCCCCCGAGGATTCTGACGATTCCATCCTCATCTACCCTTCTCATCTCAAATACAACACATCGAAGAAACAGCCTTATGTCGGCCTGATCGATAGGCTCTGCGCATTCCTGCAACAAGACGACGCAGTTCTGTTCACCTGCGGATACTCGTTCGGTGATGATCATATCAACGAACGACTAGTGACTTCCCTGAGACGCGGAGCAAACTCCCACGTTATCGCTATGTACTACGATGAAACATGGACTGAGGACAAAAAGAGTGTTTTTAGCCTCGCAGACGAGGCCAACAGTGTACGCGGCCTTGCGACGCACGAGACCGGTGGCAAAATGTCTGTCTACGGTCTTCGCCACGCCGTGATCGGGGGAAAATTTGGTGAGTGGCGGCTGAGAGATGAGCCGAAGTCAACGGAGTCTATTCGTGTTAGCCAATACTTTGACGAAGACGCAGCCGTTCCTACGCCGGAGGCGAGCGAGGGGAAGGGCGATGAACGCTGGGAAGGCACGGGGCGCTTTCTTCTCCCAGACTTTCGGAAGCTCACTGACTTTCTAAACGATTTATCCTCATCCGACGGTCCTGTTAGCTCGCTTTGACTGTATGAAACACAATCCAACACACATCGGTCAGGTTGAGAGTGTTAGCGGCAACTCCGTCACAATCAAAATGGCGAGCAATTACCCGTCTAACATGCCAATCGTCGATGGAACGGTTTACCGAATTGGACAGATAGGCTCGTTCCTGAAGATCCCGTTGGGATATGCGAATCTCTATGGGCTTATCACGCAGGCTGGAGTTCTGGCGATGCCAGATTCGCTCCTGATGGCTTACAAAGAGAATCCTTCAATCGCAGATGGCCATCGCTGGTTGAGGATGATTCTAGTTGGCGAGCAAATCGGTTCATCCTTCGAGCGGGGAGTCCTCCAGTCTCCAACTTCAGGTGATCAAGTTCATCTCGTTACGAACGAAGACCTCCGGATTGTTTACGGCGGCTATAACGCCCAATCGTCGATTGTCATTGGGAATCAGAGTGCATCGGAAGGGCTCGCTGCACAGTTGGACATGGACAAGCTCATATCAAGGCACTGCGCTATTCTTGGAGCTACCGGTAGCGGAAAGTCGAACGCAGTGAGCATTGTGGTGAAAGCGATTGCCGAGAAACCGTTCCCAAGCGCACGGGTTCTGATGATTGACCCACACGGGGAATATGCAAGTTCGCTAGTCGGAAAATGTCGCGTATTTCGAGTTGGAGCAAACGCAGCTAACGATGAGGAAGAATTGTGCGTTCCGTTCTGGGCGCTTCCGTTCAAGGAGTTGATGGCAATATTTCCGGGTAGGCTGTCAGACCAGAACGAAGATTACATCCGAGCTAAAGTTTTAGAAATGAAGAGGGTTTCCGCTGCCGCCATCGGTGGTCTGCGCGAGGAGGCCATCACAGCTGATAGTCCGATTCCTTTCTCGATAAATCAGCTTTGGTTTGAGTTGGATGATTTTGAGCGGATCACTTTCAAAGCCGATCGCACGACTCCTGAACCACCGTTAAGCGCAGGCGATCCCGCGACCTTGAAATCGAATCAATATCCTACTGCTGGATTGGGAAGTAGCCCCCCATTCCTAAATAATAAAGCGAAGGGTATGCTTGGATTTCTCGACGGAATGCGTTCCCGTCTTCTAGACCAAAGCTACAACTTTCTATTTCGCCCCGCTGGATATTCACCCGATCTTAACGGAATCACGGCAAATGATTTGCCGAAGTTGTTTTCAACTTGGTTCGGACATGGGTTCACCGTCCCTATTCTCGACCTTTCAGCGATACCTTCAGAGATCATGCAGACGATTTCTGGCTGTATTTTGAAGATTATCTATGACGCACTTTATTGGGGGCAAAACACGCTTGTCGGTGGAAAGAAGCAACCATTGTTCATAGTCTTGGATGAAGCTCACACCTATCTAAAGGCCGGCGAAGACTCGATTTCATCGCGAACTGTTCAGGCGATTGCGAAGGAGGGACGAAAGTATGGGGTTGGCCTGTTGCTGGTCACTCAACGTCCATCGGAATTGGATGAGACAGTTCTGAGTCAGTGCGGCTCAATTATCGCTCTGAGAATGACTAATACTCGCGACAAAGGACACGTTTCTTCGGCAATGCAGGATGAACTCCGTGAAATGGTGGACGTGCTATCAAGCCTGCGAACTGGCGAAGCGATCGTCAGTGGTGAGGCTGTCCGCATTCCTTCTCGAGTAAAATTTTTCCAAGCAGATAATGCGGTGAAGAGTTCGGATCCAATTGCCTCAAAGCTGTGGGGAAATCCTCAACCTGACGTGGCCGTATACGAGACCAGCGTCCGCAACTGGAGAAACCAATCATTTAACTAATAAGAACATATGCCAATGCCCGAAATGCAACCCGTCAGTTCATCAAACATCGCAGCAATCGGCTACGATGTAGAAAATCAAGCTGTCTACGTTCAATTTTTGAACGGTACGACATACGCCTACAAAGGCGTCCCAGAACACGAATTTGAGAACCTACGAACGGCACCGTCCGTGGGCTCCTACCTGAACCGGAACTTCAAGAACATTTACCCATACGAGCGTGTTTAGTGCTAAGCAGGCATATTTAAGTGAAGCTGAGCGTAACTTATCGCACCATAGTTTTTGTCCCCCTAGAGGAAGATGAATAATGCCAGATAGCCTGGCCCTTTATGCATGATGTCATATAAATAGAGGTTACGTGTGACTGGACATGTACCTTAGAATTTGATTCAAACGTGTAGCACATGTTATGCTAACTTCGTTAGGATCTAGACCCATAAAATGTAGAGCGATCATGAATCTAAAAAAGATCCAAATTAAATGCTTGCCAGAACAATTTACTGTTCATATTAACAGCATTACATTTATTTAAAAACATGAAAATAGTATCTTTTTTTGCAGGAGCAGGTGGGCTAGATTTAGGCTTCAGGAAAGCTGGTTTTGATGTCATCTGGGCAAATGAATATGACAAGTCTATCTGGCAGACTTATGAAAAAAATCATCCCACTACTAAATTAGACAGAAGGAGTATCGTAGATATTCCCTCGGACGAAGTTCCAGATTGTGACGGAATTATTGGCGGACCGCCGTGCCAAAGTTGGTCAGAGGCAGGATCTAAACGAGGAATCAAAGACAAGAGAGGGCAGCTATTCTATGAATTCATGCGTATTTTAGCGGATAAAAAACCAAAGTTTTTCCTAGCAGAAAATGTTTCGGGAATGCTGCTACCTGCGCATCGTGACGCATTAGCTAATATCAAGCAAATGTTCCAGGATATCGGTTACACATTATCGTTTAAACTGCTTAATGCTTCGGACTTTGGAGTTCCTCAAGATCGCAAAAGAGTTTTCTTTATTGGTTACAGACAAGATTTAGGGAAAAGTTTTGAGTTCCCATCGCCCACAACACCAATAAAAAAAATCACCTTAGATCAAGCAATAGGCGATTTAAAAGAAAGCGTACTGCCTGCAAAGACTGGAAATTTTACAAATGGAGATGCCAGCTTATTTCTAAATCATGAATACATGATTGGTGGATTTTCATCAATCTACATGTCAAGAAACCGTGTAAGAAAATGGGACGAGGTTTCGTTTACGATCCAAGCCGGTGGCCGTCATGCCCCAATACACCCTCAAGCGCCGACTATGAAGTTCATCAGCCAAAACGTAAGGGAGTTTGTAAAAGGCAAAGAGTATTTGTATAGGCGCATGAGCATTCGTGAATGCGCGCGCGTTCAGACATTTCCCGATAAATTTAAGTTTTATTACACAAATGTAATAGATGGCTACAAAATGATCGGCAATGCAGTGCCAGTTAGATTAGCGCAGATATTAGCAAAGAAAATAAGTCAGGAGCTAGCGGTGATTAGTCCTAGTTTACCCCGAAAAAAAGGATCTAAAATCGATGGTAAGACCGTTAAAGAGAAAATGCTAGAGATCGTCAGTAATTTATGAAAAACGGCGGAAAACAGACCTTTAATGGTAAAGCTTTTGAATATTCTTTACTTAGAAAATTACAGGAATGTTTGAATAGGATTACGCCTGTTAGCATAGTGAATTCTACATCGCTGGATATCGCACAGAAGTGCTACATGGATTCCACCATTCAAAATAAAAAAAATTACGATCTGAGCGCTCTGAAAGCCGTTGAGGTTATCATGCAGATGGAGCCACGTTTGAGTCATGGTGTTAGTGATAAAGATGAACTACAGCTGACTATTGTAGCTGATGCAGAGGGGCAATTAGGGGACGTAAGAGATGTAATTGCGATCAGATCAATGCAAGATTGGCAAATTGGGATTTCAGCTAAAAATAACCATAAAGCAGTAAAGCATTCGAGATTGTCACAAGATATAAATTTTGGCACAAAGTGGTTGGATACCCCTTGTTCAAAAAACTATTTTAGTTCAATAAAACCAATTTTTGATACGCTCAATGAAATAAAGCTAGGGAGTAAATCTGAAGCTAAATGGTCAGGCTTAAGAGATAAGCACGACCAGTTCTATGTTCCAATTTTAAATTCTTTCAAAACTGAACTTCTGGCACTTTATGAGATGTCGTCTGAGAAAGTCGCTTCAAATTTAGTCAGTTATCTCATTGGAAACAAAGATTTTTACAAAGTAATCAAAGCTAGAAATAAAGTTGAAATAGAAGCTTATAATTTCAACGGAACGCTTAACCAAACATTCAGAAAAATTAAATCTAATTATTCTGCCCCTCGGACAAAACTGCCCGATAAATTGATAGATATTTGTTTCTCAAATAAATCAAAAACTACATTAATTGTGACACTTAACGAAGGCTGGCAAATTTCTTTCAGAATTCATAACGCTAGCTCAAAAGTAGAAGCTTCGTTAAAATTTGATATTAATTTAGTTTCATCGCCAAATAGCCTGTTTAAGACTCACATTGCTTTGTCTTAATATGATTAAATTGGGGTCCGGCTTCGGTTCTCAAGGATTGCTTTGAGAATTGATTTGTGTTGGTTTCATCATATAGGAAGCAAGATTCAGAATCATGACAGCGCCACCTCGTTACTATATCAATCTAACCGTTCCAAAGCGTGAGGATGGCACTGACTTGCTCGACTGCACGCGGCTAGGAGATTATGAAACCTACGTCCATTGGTTAGCTGACTACCTTCATACGGCGGATCTGCAACTATCTCCCTTGCAGAAAGAGTGGTTGGAGCGATTTAGCGGCGGGCCGTCTGATCTGATTTTTTGCTGCTCAGACTCGTTTGGTTACGCTGCAGCCTGGCTTGAGGATGTTGATTATCATATCAGCGAAGGTCTGAGCTTCAAAGACTTCAAAGAGCTCGTCGAACCAATGTGGCGCGAGGAAAATGAAGATTTAGACTCAGAAGATCGATGTTCGTTAGAGGAATATCTGGGCATAACAGAAGCTGAGTATAACTATCGAATCTTCGAAATAGAGCAACTGGGTGACGATATCGAAAACTGTATCCACGCGGATCTTCCGTATAGATCTCTTCTCTGCCACGCATTACGAAGGATTCCATCGCACGATGAGCGCTATCAGGAAATGGATCGTTACTTCCGGAATTTCACGGAAAACGCCAGCAAATGAAAACAGACCAGAATGTCTGTCACTCGGAGCAAATTTCTTCCAAATCAGCATTCAAAAATCATCAATCATCAATCGTCAATCTCTCCAACAACAGATTGCCTGTCTCTCTGTGCTGATCGACTTCGCCTTAAATTAAAAACATGAACCAAGAAGATATCAACAAAGCCATCAAGGTGGTGGGCTCTGAGGAGAAGCTGAACAACAAAAAACTGCCAGGGATGGAATGGAGTTTTTGTTAGGATTTAGTTCCTAGTTCCTAGTTCCTAGTTCTTGGTTCTTGGTTCTTGGTTCTTGGTTTGACTACGCTTCGCTCCGTCCAAGCGGTTAGGACTTCGTGTTAAAGTGGAGGCTCGCTAACGCTTACTCTGCGTTCTGGTTCCTGGTTTCTGGTTCGCAAATGCGAAGGCGCGCAGCTCAACTAAGAACTACGAACTACGAACCAAGAACTAGGAGTAACTCTTCTGTCTTTCGCTGGATGCGGGCGGGACGCGCGCGCTCCTATTTTCGTGCTGGGAGAATCATTCGATTGTGTTTAAGTGACCGGCGTCATGAAAAAGATGTTCACACGTTTGGCGGGTTGGATGGTTTGTTTGTTGCCGCTTACGGGTTTTGCGGAGACGCGGGATTTGTTGAAAGGTGCTGCGCTTGCGGAATTTCGCGAAGTGGCGCAGTGGCGCGGGGTTTCCGAGGTGAGCGCGGTGGCGGAAAAATGTGAGTTCGAGCTCAAGGGTGAGGGGAAAATTTTGGTGAACTCGACGACCAAAGATAAAACCCTGCCTTACTTGATGACCAAAGAGGAATTCGGCGACGTGAAAATCGAGCTGGAATTCATGGTTCCCAAAGGCTCGAACGCGGGGGTATATGTGATGGGTCGGTATGAAATCCAGATATTGGATAGTTTCGGGAAGGAGAAAGTCGGTTCCGGCGATCTGGGCGGCTTGTATTCACGCCATGACAAAGCCCGGCCTCAAGGCAGACAGAATTACGAAGGTACTCCGCCGAAAGTGAATGCCGCTAAGGCGCCCGGGGAATGGCAGACGATGGAAATCGTGTTTCGTGCCCCGCGTTTCGAAGAATCTGGGAAAAAGCGCAAAGACGCGATCTTTGAAAAAGTGTTGGTGAACGGCCAGTTGGTGCAGGAAAACGTCGCGACTACGGGCCACACGCAATCGGCTCCTTTCGAAGGCGATGCCAAATCCGGCCCGATCGCGATTCAAGGCGACCACGGCCCGATCGCGATCCGCAGCTACAAAGTGACGCCCTTGGAGGATCCAGAACCTGCCCGCCTCGCTGAGCTGGATGCTTACTGGAAAGAGGTTTCAAGAGCCGTGAAAGAGGGAGATTTCGCCGCATACCAAGGCACTTGCCACCCCAAAGGCGTCTTGGTGGCCGGCGGGAAAAAGGCGTGTTATCCGTTGGCACAGGCATTGAATCGTTGGAAAACCGAGTTCACCGATACCAAGGCAGGCGACATCGAGGCATCGGTCGATTTCCGGTTTTCCCATCGCTACGGCGATACGCAAACCGCCCATGAATCGGGGGTTTTCCTATATACCCAAAGGAAAAAAAACGCCGAGCCTATCGAGGAATACATCGCGTTTGAGTCGTTGTTGGTGAAGGAGGACGGCAAGTGGTTAGCCATCATGGAGTATCAGATCAAAGCCGTGACGAAAGAAGAATGGGACAAAATTCAGCCATAAGTGGCAAGTTTCGGCCCGTTTCTCACGTTGAATAATTCTCGCAAGCTGCGACATTTCGACTCCGCCGAGCAAGAAACCTCGCCCGCGACTCTCAGAAAACATGAAACCTTCATCCCTAATTTTTCAAACCGTCATCATCGCGATGGCCTGGTTTGCGGTGAACTCGCAGATTTTCGCTGAGGGACCCGTCAAGCCACCCGCGAAAACCGAAGAGAAAAAAGAGGGCGATGCCAAGGTGGATGAGAAAGAAGCGGAGAAATTGATTAAGCTCGCACAAGACCGCGAGGAGTTGGTCATGCCAGGGCTTAAAATTATGGTCAAAAAAGGCTATGTCGATGTGGACGCTAAAGTCTGTCTCGCCGAAGGATTTTTAGAATTAATTGCCTGCACGAAAGACAGCAAAGAGCATGAAGCCTTGATTACGGTTGAACCCAAGGCGGCGCACATTCACGCAGCGTTGCTTTTAATCAATGCGCAACCCGGCAATCCCGCCATGCGCAAAGAAGTTCAAACGGAAGATGGTCCGCGCTGGGTTGATTTCCCGCCACGTGGTCAAGAGATCGAAGTCTTTCTCGTGTTCAACAACAAAGATGGCAAGCCCGAGGAACATACTATCGATAAATTTCTCATCAAAGGCATGGATGAAAATTTTGATGGCGTTCCCGTGGAGCCAGTTAAGAAAGAAGATCGCAAATTCCCTACCCATACATTCCTGTTTACCGGATCACATGTTTTTAAAGACGGAGAAGCAGATCCCATTTATCTAGCAGACGAAAGCGGCAACGTGATTTCACTCTCAACTTTCGGAGATGAATTGCTCGCTCTGCCAGGGGTTCACGCCCACGCAAACGAGGCACTCGCTTGGGCAGTCGAGCCAACCCATCTTCCTCCCCTCAACACCAAAGTCATTTTACGTTTGAAACCTAAAAAAGCTGCCGCAGCACAAGAACCGAAAAAATAATTAATAAGCAATTTTATCATCATGAGTTTTACCAAATGGATGTTAGTTCCTGTTCTCGGAGCAGGTTGGGTTGGAGCAGCAGAAATCGATGCCGTTGCCGCAGGGAAAAAAATATTTGAAACTGTCGGATGCTCCGAGTGCCATACGGTAACCAAGGGAGATACCTCATTCAAAACCGGTCCGAACTTATTCGGGCTTCTTCTAACAACTCCAAGAGATCGTAAAGTAACGATTGCTGGAAAAGAAACGATCGTGAAAGCCGATCGTGCTTATTTCGAAAGATCCCTGCGCAAGTCATGGGATGAATTAGCCATTGCAGAAGTAGGCCCAGCTTCTGGCACGGCTTATGGAGCCATCATGCCGAACTATGTGAAGGAACTGGTTTCCGATGAAGACATGGAATCGGTCTACCATTATCTCCGCACGCTTGCTGAAGGCGCGGAACAAGGCCCTGCGAAGGTCATGGTGAAACGCGAGGCCGTTAAGGAACCCACCAGCATCCTCCAAATTCCCAACGAAGAAATCATCACAGATAGAACCGTTGTGTTTCGCGCATCTTTGAGAGGAACTAGTGGGCGCGCCCTTCATGTGGGTCAGCCAAATGGGATGAACTACACCTTTGATCCACGCATGCTTTCCGTGCGACGAATTTGGTCGGGCGGATTTTTGAACATGAAAGAAGAACGCACCTCTCGTGGCAGCGATCTTCCGAAAATGGGCAAAGGCGCGAAAGTCCATTACGAAGGTATCGCCCTCCTGCAACCCCTTACCAGCAAAGGCGAAGCAGTCGATTTCGAATTCAAAGAACCCGATGCTCATGACAATGCAGCCATCGAAAAACATCTTTGGGACAAGGTCGATTTCGCGGATCGCTTAGCTGCTCTCGATGCCGAGTTTCTCGGACACCGCGAAGCAACTGGAACCAGCAATCCAAGTTTCCAATTCCGTGTTGGGAAAAACGTTTTTGATCAAACTGTCACACTCAGCGAAAAAGGCGCACTCGCCATCACGCTCAGTGGGGCAACCAAAGAGGCGCAGACATTCACGATTGCTGCGGCTCAGCTAAGCGATCTTAAAGTGATCGGTGGTAAGTTAGAAAATGACAAGTGGACGATTCCAGCAGGCGAGAAAGGCCCGTTCACGATCCAAGCCCAACTCAAAGTCGAGCCAGCGATACGCGAAGCAGTCAGCAAAAAAGAAAACTGGGCGCCGCAGAAACTCGTTACGAAACCTTCTGTGCCAGGCAAAGCTCCTATCGAACTTCCAGCAGGTTATAGTTTGGAAGATTGGGTTTCTCCGCTAGATCTGTTAGGTCGTGAGCAACTTTTCGAACCCACAGGAATTGCTGTCGCCAAAGATGGCACGATCGTTTTCGGAACTCGCGCAGCAGGTATCTGGCGTATCCGCAATGGCGAGTGGACGCTCTTTGCTCAAGGCACTTACGAAGTTCTCGGCGTCCATATCGAGGACGACAAAGGCGACGTCATCGTCATTGCTCAGAAACCTGAGATCACCCGTATCAGCGATTCAAACGCCGATGGCCGCGCGGATACGTTTGTAACCTTATCCGATGACTATGGTTTCCACGGAAACTATCATGAATACTGCCACGGCCTCGCAAGGGACGCGGAAGGGAATTACTATTTCCTTCTAAATCTATCACATGATCATAAAGCGGATCGTGCTTCATGGCGGGCGGGCGGGAATTTCATGGGCAGCATGGGCGGCTATCGTGGTTGGGCGATGCGCGTCACACCCAAAGGCAAAACCGAAACCTTTGCCTACGGCCTACGCAGCCCAGCAGGAATCGGTACCGCTCCAGACGGACGGATCTGGTATGCGGAAAACCAAGGCGAGTATTGCGGTTCCTCAAAAATCGTTCCTCTCGAAAAAGACAAGTTCTACGGCCACATGTCCGGCTTGGAATCCTTGCCCGGCATGATTCCAGATGCGCCAGAACTTAACCACGACCTTTGGAAAGATAAACTCCGCAAAGGCGCTGTCTGGCTGCCACACGCCATGATGGCGAATTCTCCCGGTCATCTCACATGGGATCTAACAGGTGGAAAATTTGGTGGTTATCAAAAACAAATGTTCGTCGGTGATCAGACACTCTCGCAACTGCTGCGCGTCGTCACTGAAGTCGTTGACGGCCAAGATCAAGGTTGCGTGATTCCATTCGGCAAAGGCCTCGCATCCGGGATCATGCGTCCAGCGTTCCTGCCAGATGGTAGTTTGCTGTTAGGTCAAACGGGTCGCGGCTGGACGGCCAAAGGCGGTAAGCAATCCGCCCTTCAACGCGTGATCTACGATGGAAAAACCGTTGCGGCCGATATTTCAACAATCAGCACCACACCCACAGGTTATGATATCCATTTTACTCAACCCATCGGTGCTAATGTCACTCCTGACCAATTGAAAGCCGCACTCGTCGTTAAATCATGGTTCTATACAAATCTCGTTCAATACGGCTCACCTCGTCACGATCAGCGCGATGAGGTCATCACCAATGTCACTCTCTCCGCTGACCGCAAATCACTACTCGTTGATTTTGATGGTTTCGGAAACGGCGACAAATGGACCGGACGACTTTATCACCTCCAATTTAAAGATGCCGCTCCGCTTTTTGATAATTTACCTGTTTGGAAAATGCTTGAGGGCTTCCACACCCTCAATGCGATACCGAAGGCGAAGTAATTCACCCCCCAAAAATAACCATTCATGAAATCCTCGTTCATTGCACACGCCAGGATCATGGCGATTCTGGGTCTTGGCATACTAAACAGCCATGCTCAAGACGCAGCGCCAACATCCGTTGAGCTCTCAAAAACCTTCACGCCCATTTTCAAGGAAGGTAAAATTGAACAAACCATCGAAGCCTCTGCTGAGTATGCGAACTTTCGATTCGTTGCAGAATATGACGCGAAACAAGCCGCTTATCTGATTTTGCGCAAAGGCGTGGAGATCGAACTCCCTGCTGGGAAAAACCGCAAAATCGAAGTCGCTTACGAACATTCCACAGGCAAGCCCGCGCGGTTTCGTGTTTGGGTGGACGGGTTGATCGTTGAAAAAGGTCGCGATATTCCGGACAGCGAAGTGGGCGAGGATGCGATGGTGGCGGATGCCACAACATCCACCGAGTTGCTGCGTCTCGACAGGGATTTCACGCTGATGGCTGAGTTCACTCCGAATCAAAAAGGCGGCGCGTTGGTTGCAAAAAACATGCCCCAAGGAAAATGGGTTCCGGATTCCAAAGCGCTCTTCGTTCGCAATGAAAAGCTCGTCTATGAAATTGCCGGACTCGGAAGCTTGGAAGGGAAAACCAAATTGAAAAATGGCGAGAAATACACCGCCGTGGTTGTTTCTGAAGCGGGTCGCGTGACGATGTATCTCAACGGCAAACATGAAGCCGTTAAGGAAAAATTCGCTGTGGCGGATCCACAGAACGCGGTGTTTCAAATCGGGCTGGCTTCAGATACTCTAACAGAAAATTTCGACGGTAGGATTTCCGGAGTCCGTTTTTGGGGTCGGGGTCTGAATGGTAAAGAAATCTACGATTTATCAAAAGGAAACGCCCAAACGGTCAACACACCGGACTTGAATTGGACACCGGATTCGAAACTGATTCAGCCGAAGCCGGGTGAAATCCCCGGCCATCCCATTCGTCTGACGTTGGAAATTTTAAGTGATTTCAACATGCACCGTTCAGTAGTGCAGCCGCTTGCGCTTTCGGATCATCAGGCGCTGGTCAAAGCTTGGGGCAAAGATAGCATAGCGCGGGGGAAAACGGTTTACATGCAGCTCTGCGTGACTTGCCATGGCACACTGGATCAACCGGGTTCACTTCCGACCGCCCCACGTTTCCATCTCGGAGATCTCAAGAACGGCTCCGATCCCTACCGCATGTTCCAAACTTTGGAAAAAGGCTACGGCCAGATGATGGCGATGCCTCAATACACCAGCGCCCAGAAATATGATGTGATAAATTACATCCGCGAGGAGTTCATGAAGGGCAAAAACGACAAGCTCTACACCGCGGTCGATGACACATACCTCGCTTCCTTGCCACGCGGCATGAGCCAACTCCAGGAACAAGCTCGTGAGGAAAAAGAACCTCAATACCTTCTGCAAGATTATGGCAATGCCCTGTTCTGGACGCTTCAAGTTGATCAGGGAAACATCGCGCAAAAAGGCTTGGCCGTTCGTTTGGATCAAGGCGAAGGCGGCGTCTCCAAAGGCAATGCATGGATGCTTTACGAACACGACACGATGCGGGTCGCCGCGATCTGGACAGGAAAAGATTTCGTTAACTGGAAAGGCATCGGCTTCGATGGCTCACACGGCACGCACACAAGCATCGTCGGGGATAAACATTTCACCTTCCCCAACGAGCCAGCATGGGCAAACCCGGAAACTGGCGATTTCAAAGATTTGCGTATCCTCGGTCGCGACAATCTTCCTTACGGCCCGCTGCCACGCAGCTGGGTGCATTTCAAAGGCATGGAAATGCACGGAGCGGATCCTGTGATTCGCTACTCAATCGGCGATTGCGAGATTCGAGAAATCCCTAAGCTCGCTGGCGAAAATGTTTTCGAGCGCTGGTTCTACTGTGGACCTAGTAGTAAAGAATTGAAACTGCGTCTCGATGACAAACAGGTTCACGTCATTCCCGCAAGCAAGACGCCGTTCCAATTCGGCGTTCGTTACCAAGCCGGCAAAGTCGAGGTATTCGATCTCAAAGCTCCGGCAACAACCGCGCAGCCAGCCTCGAAACGATTCGGGATCACTCTAACAACTCAGATCAAATCCAACCCAGCTGAAGGCGCTTGGGTGGTCGATACTTTTGAAACGCCAGTATCCAAAGACAATCCATGGAACTCATGGATGCGGACCTCTGGATTCGATTTCTTCGAAGGCGGCAAAAGCGCGGCGATCTGCACCTGGAACGGCGAGGTTTGGATTGTCGATGGCATCGATCAAAGCCAAGGCCAACTGAAATGGCAGTTGATTTGCACTGGGCTTTTCCAACCACTCGGGTTGAAAATTCGCGATGGGAAAATTTTTGTTAGCTGCCGCGACATGATCGCTTTACTGCATGATACGAATGGCGATCGGGAAACGGATTACATCGAAAATTTCAACAGCGACCACCAAGTCACCGAGCATTTCCACGAGTTCGCGATGGGCTTGCAGGCCGATGCGGAAGGTAATTTCTATTACGCAAAATCCGCTCGTCACGGCAAACCCGCACTCGTTCCTCATCACGGTACTTTGCTGAAAGTCAGCAAAGACGGATCGAAAACCGAAATCCTCGCGAACGGTTTCCGCGCCGCTAACGGCGTGTGCTTGAATCCCGATGGAAGTTTCATGGTCACCGATCAAGAAGGCAACTGGACCCCGAAAAATCGTATCAACTGGGTGAAACCGAAGGGCAAAAATGTTTTTTACGGTAACATGTGGAGTTACGACGACAGCACCGATGAATCGGATGCCGCGATGAAACAACCGCTCTGCTGGATCACAAACAGTTTCGATCGCTCCCCCGCCGAGCTGCTCTGGGTGCCAGAAAACTCCGCATGGAAAACCCTGCGCGGCTCCCTGCTCAATCTTTCCTATGGCGAGGGTAAAATCTACACGGTGCCCTTTGAGAAACAAGGTGAGGAAGTGCAAGGCGGCATGAGCCCGCTCGGCATGAAAGCGTTACCCACTGGAATCATGCGCGGACGCTTCAGTCCGCTGGACGGCCAGCTATACGGCTGCGGGATGTTCGCATGGGCGGGCAACCGTCAGCAACATGGTGGATTCTATCGCATCCGCTACATCGATCAACCCGCCTACCAACCCGTTGCACTCAGCACTCAAAAAGGCAAGGTCACGATCGGATTGAGCGATGCAATCAATCCCAAAACCATCACCGATCTTTCCACATGGGAAGTCCGCGCATGGGATCTCCAACGCACTAAAAATTATGGCTGCAAACACCTCAACGAACGCGTTTGGAAAATTTCCAAAGGCGAAATTTCAGCCGATAACAAAACCATTACGTTGGAAATCCCCGAACTCGCACCGACATGGGGCATGTCGATCAAGATGAAACTCATCGGCTCTAAAGGCGAAGCCATCGAACGCGAAATCCACAATTCCATCTTCACCCTCGATTGATCTAACCGTTTTATGAGAAGCATCACCCTCACCCTCGCCTTTGTTTTAAGTTTTATCCCCACGATTAAAGCAGAGCTTGAAACAAAAAAAATCGGTTGGTTCGAGCCGGTGGTGAAAGACATCGAAGGCTGGAAGGTTTCGGTCGATCCAAAATTACTCGAAGGTGAACACGCCAAGAATGGAGAGCTCGCTTTGAAAATGTTAGCGAATCATTTGCAGCGCATCATCATTTTGATGCCTGAAAAGCAACTTGCCGACATGCGTAAAATCGGAATCTGGATCGAGCATAAACATCCCGAGTTGGGTAATATGCAATATCATCCAGGTGCGAATTGGTTGGCTGGAAAGGGTTATCATCCAGACCTCGTGAAAAAAGTTCACATTCCCGTCGCCAGCCAGATGTTTTCCAAGAAGAACATGCTCAAACAACCCGCCGTAATTCTTCACGAGCTCGCTCACGGTTATCACGACCAAATTTTAGGGTTTGAACACAAAGGCATTCTCGAAGCCTACCAAGCTGCCAAGCAACGCGGTGATTATGAAAAAGTCCTGCACGTCAACGGAGGCGAAACCAAACATTATGCCCTAACCGATCACAAAGAATACTTCGCTGAAGCCACCGAGGCCATGCTCTATCGCAACGACTTTTATCCTTTCGTCTCCTCTGAACTCAAACAGCACGATCCAAAACTCCATACACTGTTAGAAGAAATTTGGCAGCCACAGGCAAAACCATGAAGATTCTATTCACTCTCGCACTCGCGCTGGGATTGCATCAACCCGCAATTGCTGAGAGCATTCGCAAACCGAATGTGATTTTGATCATGGCGGATGATCTTGGTTATCAGGATCTCAGTTGCTACGGCCATCCATCAATCAAATCTCCTGTCCTTGATCAACTCGCCAAAGATGGCATCCGCTTAACTAACTTTCATTCTGGAGCAACCGTATGCACGCCCTCACGTATGGCTTTGCTTACAGGTGCATATCCTGTGAGATCTGGATGGACTCAAGGTGTCGTTGGTTTCCTCATGGGCAATAAAGACGGCTTGAATCCCGATGCGCTCACCATCGCCGAAATCTTTCGCGACGAGGGCTACGCCACAGGTATTTCCGGGAAATGGCACATCGGGCATCTCCCAGAAACCCGTCCGCATCGCCAGGGTTTCGAGAGCACATTTTACTGCCCCATGAGCAACAACCAACTCAAAGAAATTTGGCGCAACGATGAAGTCGCCATCAAAGATGTTGATAACCGCCACTTCACCGAACATTTCCATACCGAAGCCCTGCGCTTCATCCGCGAAAATCAGGAGAAACCTTTCTTTCTATACCTCCCCCACACCGCTCCGCATTTTCCAGTCCAAGCGCATCCGGATTGGAAAGGAAAATCGAAGTTCGGCGAATACGGGGACGTCGTCGAAGAACTCGATACCCGCACGGGTGAAATGCTGAAATTGTTAGATGAACTCAAGCTCAAAGAAAATACCATCGTCATCTTTACTTCAGACAACGGAGCGCAAGGTGGAGAGAAGGCGAGCAATCTACCCTTGCGCGGCAACAAGTGGAGCCCACTCGAAGGCGGCACGCGGGTGCCAGGCATCATCGCTTGGCCAAGCAAAATCCCACCCAACCAAACCAGTGATGCATTAACAGCAGCCATCGATCTACTTCCCACTCTTTGCCGAGCTGCTCGGATCGATCTCAAAAAACACTCGCAAAACAAACCCATCATCGATGGCATAGATGTATGGCAAACCCTAACAGGGAAATCCACACAACACGCCCGCACCGAGCTCCTCCATTGGCATGGAAAATTCGCCCAACCCCAGGCCCTTACCCAAGGCGATTGGAAATTTTTCCCCGATCAACGCGATACTCTAACAAAAGCCGACCCCACCAAAAAACCCGAAGGTCCAAACGCCCCTGCCCTCTACAATCTCAAAGAGGACATCGCCGAATCCAAAGACCTCAGCCAACAATTTCCCGAGAAAGTCGAAGCACTGAAACAACGCCTTACCCAGCTCGCCGAGGAACTCAACTCCAGTGCTAAATTGAAAATCACCACGCCGTAGCCACGATCATCGATCGCCATCTTCCAAGAAAGTTGGGGTCGCCTGACCTCAGTCGACCCAATTTCAAAACCTCAGGAGCGCCGACGCCCTTGTCGGCAAGACCACGCAGCATCCGCAATCTTCCCTTAACTTTTTTTAACTGCTAAACTTATTAATTGCCAGGCATACATATGACTTGCGGATGCTTTTTGGGGCTGGTAGGGTGTCGCTATGAATAAGGTAAAACTTTATAAACAAAGGGATTTTGAGGAGAAAAAGGTGTGGTCTCCTCTGGAGTTGGCGGAGATGAAAACTGGGC
>Ga0315906_10000753_pt1 | contig 50427 bp, 37 predicted proteins | sample LakEriMetagenome_4_FD_203526 | JGI IMG/M metagenome (GOLD analysis project Ga0315906, IMG submission 203526) | Freshwater fungal communities from buoy surface, Lake Erie, Ohio, United States - Buoy 2 MA122 | ecosystem: Environmental > Aquatic > Freshwater > Lake > Lake biofilm | place: USA...
CGGATTCAGAGCAGTTATTGCCGGCGGTGATGAAAACAGAACCTCAGCAAACTATGCTTCAATTCTAGGTGGCTTTACAAATTCGGTAAGCGGTGCTTATGGTACAGTTGCCGGTGGCCAAGGAAATGCCGTTGTAGGTGTTTGGTCATTTGTCGGTGGTGGTGCCAATAATCGAGCATTGGGATCTTATACAACAGTTGCAGCCGGTTCCAATAATATTGTATCAAGTTCTGCATCATTTGGAACAGTAGGTGGAGGAAGTGGAAATCAAGTTGGTGGTGTATATGCTACCGTAAGCGGTGGAAATTCCAATACTTCAAGTGGAATAAGCTCGGTGGTAGGAGGCGGTTCTTCCAATAGAACATTACAAAATTTCGCAACAGTAGCCGGTGGATCTAATAATATTGCCAGTGCATTAGGATCAACAATAGCCGGTGGTGCAAATAATTCAAATTCCGGACAAAATGGATTTATTGGTGGTGGTACTGGAAATATCAGTTCAGGTACGAATGCTGTAGTAGTTGGTGGTATGAGTAATACAGCTACTGGCCTAAGTTCAGGAATCACATCAGGCCAAAGTAATACTGTTACCGGCTCCCATTCAGTTGTTACCGGCGGTATGAATAATAGAATTACAGGTTTTAGCTCTGTTATTGCTGGTGGAACGAATAATATATCTTCATCTAATTATTCTACCATTTCCGGCGGTGCAACAAATAATAACTCAGCAGATTTTGGTACTGTATCTGGTGGTGGATCGAATAATGTGACAAGCAATGGTACATATGCTACAATTGCAGGTGGACAAAATAATGTGAATCATGGTAGATTCTCAGGGATTGGAAGTGGATCAACTAACAATATCTCTCAGAACTCAGTGAGAAGTTATATAGCTTCCGGTGATTCAAATTTGATTACACATACAACAGCTTCAAATAATAGCAATAATTCTGTAATTGTTGGTGGTGGTAAGAATACTATCTCCAACTCTAATTATTCAAATATCGGAAGCGGGTTATCAAATACAGTTACTACAACTTCTCATTATTCTTCAATTGGAAGTGGTAGTCAGAATATAGTTACTACAGGATCAGATTATTCTTCCATCGGTGGTGGCTTATTGGATACAATCACAAGCAGTGATTATTCATCAATCACTGGTGGTAGACAGAATGCCATTACAAGTTCTTCAGATTATTCCTCCATCGGCGGTGGTCAGTCAAGCAAAATCACAAATAGTGATTATTCCTCCATCGGCGGTGGTTTGTCAAGCACAATCACAAATAGTAATTATGCCTCAATCGCCGGTGGTGGAAGCAATACTATTAGCTCAAATTCAAATTATTCTACCATAGGAGCCGGTCAATCCAATTCGATAACATCATCTGTTTGGTCATTTATTGGCTCAGGTAATGACAATTCAATTGGAACAGGTTCGACAGCATCATTTATTGGCTCTGGTGAGATAAATGATATCGGTACCGGTGCTACACAGTCAGTTGTTGTGGGTGGCTACAACAATAATATTGCAAATGATGGTATTCGTTCAGCAATAGTTGGTGGTATAAGTAATGATATTGCTGATGCAGATTGGGCATTTGTTGGTGGTGGAAATGATAATAATATCAATGCAAATGGAAATTATTCAACTATTGCAGGTGGAAGTGGTAATAATGTAGCAACTACATCGACCTATTCATTCATCGGTGGTGGACGCGAAAACACTACAACCACAAATGATGATTATGTAACAGTAGCTGGTGGTTATTCAAATGGCATAACCGGTGATTATTCAACTATTGCTGGTGGTAATGACAATACGATAAATGGCGAAACAAATTTTGTGGGTGGTGGTGAAATCAATTCTATTACCGGTAATCTTGGTACAGTTGGTGGTGGTCGAAATAATAGAATTACCGGTAGTGTTGAATATTCTACAATTGCCGGTGGAAGAAATAATACAGTTTCTGCCGATTATGGTACAGCTTCTGGAAATAGTAATACAATTGGCTCAGGTGCTACATATGGTGTAGCAATTGGTAGTTCAAACCAAATATCTGCCGGCGTTGCAGCAACATATGGTGTGGCAATCGGAAATTCGAATCAAGTAACCGGTACACAAGGTGTGGCAATTGGTTATAATAATACTGCAGCATCTAATGCTATGGCTCTTGGTAATAGCTCAAATGCTCCTGCAAATGAATTCCATGCAAAGTATTCAGAAGGTTTTTACTTCACTGGTGATGGTGATGCTTCAGCAGCATCTGCAAATCAATTCACTGCAACCTTCACGAACACCAATGCCGCCGGTAATGGTATCAATATCGTATTATCCAATCAGGCAGCACCTACCAATGCAAATGACTTTGTACGCTTTACAAATTCTGCTGGACAAACAATAGGTAGGATTGAAGGACAAGTTGTTCCACTTGCATCAAAGAATGATCCAACTACAACTTCTGCTGGTTGGTCTACAAGTGATAGCTATCAAAGAGAATTGGGATTATACAATTATGTAGTTGAAGCTGCTGAGGGTACAAAAGATGCTGCTACCAGAGATTTGGGAATTGGTATTGCTAAAACCGTTGTTGAAGCCGTTGAAGTTGGTATTTCATGGGCCGATGTTGGTTCTAGATTTGGTTGTGGTTGGGGATTATTCTCTATCCCATGTGTAGCATTGGGTGGAACAGGAATTGCTATTGCAGTTGCTAAAGTTGCTACCATCGTCAGAATGGCGCTTGATGTTGCACAGTACACAACGAATTTCGTAGAAGCAAATCAAGGCGTAGCAGATGCTAAAAAATTAAAAACTGATTGGGCATGTAACCGCTATAGCAGTCAAGGCGTGACCTATGAATCTGGCGCAGCCGATTATGCTGAATGGCTGCCAAAGACATTGCCTGGTGAGAGATTTGTTGCTTCAGATATCGTAGGTATCAAAGATGGCAAGATTTCAAAGAATACAATGAATGCTGATCACTGCATGGTAATCTCAACCAAGCCTATTGTTCTTGGTAATACTCCGGAAGTAGGAAAAGAAAAAGAATATGAAAAAGTAGCATTCATGGGTCAAGTACCTGTTCGCGTTATGGGTAAAGTTGCACTTGGTGATTATATCTTGCCAAGTGGTAAGAATGATGGTCTCGGTATTGCACGCAAACCAAAAGATTTGTCCCCCTATGAATATCGCAAAGTTGTTGGTATAGCATGGAGTGCAGGCGATTCTCCTGTAGGTTTCAATGTGATCAATGTGGCAGTTGGTATGAATCATAAAACTACTGCACAAGTGATTGAAGAGCAAACAAATCACATTGTTATTATGGAAAAAGAAATTGATCAAATGCAAGCTGAAATCAAGAATATCAATAATGCGCTTGTCACTGTCATGCCGACCTATAAAGAAGTTCGTGGTTTGGAATCCAATGGTACATTGATTGAACTCTTCAAAGGACTTGATTTTGATCAACCAAAAGTTGTCAGCGCAAGAAAATTGAAAAGCCTTGAAAGACAGGACGGTATTGCTGCTGAACAACAAGCACCCAATCAAATGGATGTGCAAATTATACCACAACAAGAAGTTGAAAGAGGGTATTTGGAAGCTCGTCAAAAATTCATCGATGCGGGTGGCGATCCTGAGACAGATCCATTCTATTCTCGTATGGACAGAGATCCAAGATATAAAGAGTTAATGCTTCAAAATATGAATCGCTTGCTTAATAAAAGTGCTTTGGAAGCTCAAACTAAAGATCAAGCAAGTAAGCCAAAGAATTGATGAGTTATCTAGCTTTTTCAACCAATCATAGAAATATCATGAAACATATAGTTTTAATATTGACAATAGCATTATTGACAGGAATATCTTCCTTGTCACTTCATGCGGGTACACTGGCGGTATCAGGAACTTTGAGTAAAGAAATTACAAGTACAACCAATACAGCTGCAATTCCAGTATTAGATTGTAATGGTAATACGCTAACCACCATACCAAGTGAAGCTGTTACAACTACAAAGTATGAACCATATGCAAAAAGTGGTCAAACATTACGTTTCGAAGTAACGCGCTTGGAAAATCCTGAAGTGGCTATTGTAACAATTGATACAAATATCAATAACATTAATTACAATGCTACAGATGGCCAATTCTCTGTTGATTTGGTAAGAAATGCAATTATTGAAAGCAGATATAATTATAAAGTGAAGATCAGAATTTCTGAAAACAGCTATGCTTCTGTTTTATTTGAAAGAGAGTATGCTCTTGCTCCTGCAGGTAGTGGAAGTGCATTCCCTATTGGATCTGTCATAGCATATTTGGGAAATGGCGGTAATGTCGCTGGCATGGAAGCAAATGGCTGGTTTAAATGTGATGGTAGATCTATTTCCGGTTTAAGTGCTTTGTCCGCTGATGAAAGAACAGCCTTGACGAATATCCTTGGCGGTAGTTCCAATCTTCCTGATCTTCGTGGTAATTTCTTACGCGGTTTGGATGAAAGTAGAGGCTATGATGATGATGCAGGTTCTAGAACCGGTGGTGAAAGTACAACCGGTGTGCGAAGCTATCAGGGAAATCAAATTCAGTCGCATGGTCATACAGGTAGTACAAGTACTAATGGTGATCATAATCATGGAGGATTCACTGGTACCGGTGGTTTTGGTACTGGGAATACTGGTATAGAAGGAAGTTCCAGAAATGCTGCTGACGACGACGGTAATCATCGTCATACAATTAGCAATGATGGTGACCATTCTCATACTGTTACCATTAACAATGCCGGTGGTGCTGAAACTCGTCCGGAGAATATTGCTGTCTATTGGTTGATTAGAGGTAGATAATACTACGGTAAGAAATAGATAGAAAAAAAAACCCGCAATCGTGATGATTGCGGGTTCTTTTTTATTATTCTTGATTGGAGCTAGCGTAGGGAGAACCATGACTGAAGTCATGGGATAGGGAAAGAAGATGATCAAAACCCACGACTAAAGTCGTGGAGTAAGGAAAGAGGGCGTTTGTTCTTTTAACCCACGGTTGGTTCTAAACCACGACTAAGTCGTGGTTTAGGCGCCAACAAGCGCGCGATAGGCATCTGCATCCATCAAGCCATCAAGTTCCGCTGGATTCGAAAGCTCAATTTTCATGAGCCAGCCTGCTCCATAGGGGTCTTGATTCACTTGCTCGGGACCATCATTCAAACCGGTATTGCATTCGATGATGGTGCCACTCACGGGAGCATATAAATCAGCAACTGTTTTCACTGCTTCAACTGTACCGAATGTATCACCGGAAGATACTGTTGTATTGTCATTGAAGTCCAAATACACAACATCGCCAAGTTCGCCTTGTGCATGATCTGTCACGCCAACGGTGCCGATATTGCCTTCAACTTTGATCCATTCATGATCTTTGGTGTACTTGAGGTCTGAGGGAAAATTCATGATCAATCCTTTAGATATCGTTTAGTATTATTGCCAGCCTTTAGTGTCGAGATATTTCGTGTCAAAATCACCTGCAATGAAATCCTTATTGTCCATCATCGCACGATGAAAAGGAATCGTGGTATGCACGCCTTCAATGATGAATTCTTCAAGCGCTCTTTTCATCTTGGCTATGGCCTCTCTGCGCGTAGGCGCAAATGTGATGAGCTTGGCTAGAAGTGAATCATAATAGGGAGGAATGGCATATCCTTGATACATATGTGAATCAACGCGCACCCCATGTCCACCCGGGAAATTAACGGTCTTCAATACACCAGGTGAGGGTCTGAAATCGTGGAATGGATCTTCCGCATTGATACGACATTCAATGGAATGAAATTTCGGCGCTGTTTGGACAAGTCCAAGCTTTTCGCCTGAAGCCACAAGCAATTGTTCCTTTACAAGATCAATGCCGAGTGATGCTTCGGTCACGGGATGCTCAACCTGAATTCGCGTATTCATTTCCATGAAATAGAATTTCTTATGCTTATCAACCAAAAATTCAATCGTTCCTGCGCCTTCATAATTCACGGCCAAAGCGGCTTTCACGGCGGCATCGCCCATTTCCTTGCGAAGTTCTTCGGTCATGATCGGTGAAGGAGTTTCTTCAATCAATTTCTGATGTCTGCGTTGAATCGAACATTCACGTTCATTGAGATGCACCGCATTACCAAATCTGTCTGCAAATATCTGAAACTCAATATGTCTTGGCTCTTCAATGAATTTCTCTATATATACATCAGGATTATTGAATGCTGATTGGGCCTCATTGCGAGCCATGATATAGAGATTCTCGAGTTCATCGGCATTTGGCACATATCTCATGCCTTTTCCACCGCCACCTGCGGAAGCTTTGATCATCACGGGATAACCCATTGCATCGGCAATTTCTTTGGCTTCTTCGACGGTTTCAACAATACCAGCAGATCCCGGAATGACGGGTACGCCAGCGGCTTTCATGGTGTCTTTTGCCACAGACTTATTGCCCATATTGCGAATCGCATGTGCGCTTGGACCAATGAAGGTGATGCCGATTTCGGCGCAAATCTCTGCGAAGGTGTCATTCTCGGCGAGGAAACCATAGCCAGGATGAATGGCATCGGCTCCAGTAATTTGTGCTGCGGTGATGATGGCGGGAATGTGGAGATAACTTTCGCGTCCCGATGCAGGACCAATACAGACAGCTTCATCTGCGAATCGGACATGGAGTGATGTTTTGTCGGCAACGGAATAAACCGCAACCGTTTTGATGCCCAATTCTTTGCATGCGCGAATGACACGCAATGCAATTTCGCCGCGATTTGCTATTAAGACTTTTTGTATCATGATTTCGGAGTGTATCGTGGAAGAATACATTCCCAATGAATGGAATGCTTAATCAGGCTTGACAATGAACAAAGGTTGATTATACTCAACCGGCTGGGCATTATTTGCAAGAATGCTCACAATGGTGCCTGAAACATCGCTTTCAATTTCATTCATGAGTTTCATCGCTTCAACGATGCAAAGCGTTTGACCCGCACTCACGCGTGATCCAACTTGCACGAAAGCAGGCGCATCAGGTGATGGAGAGCCATAGAATGTGCCAACAATCGGGGAGAGAATCGTATGAGTGTTTTCATCGGCCACAGGCGCACTTGCAGGCATCGCTTGTGCAGGTGCAGATTGTGTGTCCACACCATGTGCCGGAACATGCGCATGTGCGACTGGTGCTGCCACTTGAGTGACAACTTGATCAGGACCACGCTTTGAAACGGATATGGAAGCGCCTTCTTCCTCAATCATGAGTTCGGTGGCTGAACTGGCATCAAAAATTGCCAATAATTCTTTCAAGTATTGTAAATCCATGTTTTTCTTCTCCGGTGATAATGAAAAAGCGTGTCACTGAAAAAATCAGCAGACACGCTTCATGGGAAGTGTCTGTGATTATTCTTTTACGCGTTCAACATATTCGCCATTACGAGTATCAATGCGGAGCATGTCTCCCTCATTGACGAAAATGGGAACTTGAATGGTTGCGCCTGTTTCTACAGTTGCAGGCTTGAGAACATTGGTTGCAGTATCGCCACGCACGCCTGGTTCGGTTTGTGTAACGCGTAAATGCACATGCGGAGGCAATTCAACTGATAAAACAGTTGTTTCATCAGATGTCAATTGTACCTCTTGATTTTCTTTCATCAATTTTGCGGCATTACCAACAATATTGGCATCAACTGGAATTTGATCATATGTATTCACATCCATGAATACATATGATTCACCATCACGATATAAATATTGAAAGTCATTGCGCTCAACTCTCACGAATTCAATGGTTTCACCGGAACGATAGCGATTTTCAAGCAATTTTCCATTGCGAAGCACACGGAGTTTCACTTGATAAAATGCACGAAGATTTCCGGGAGTACGATGCTCGCTTTCCAATACTTGGCATAATTCACCATTGTATTTCAAAAAAGCTCCAACTCGTAAATCGGCTGTGGTTGCCATATACCATCCAAATTGTGAGAAAGTGTAGGGATTTCCCTGAATCTTGAGGTCTCGAGCGGATTCGAACCGCTGTAGGGGCTTTTGCAGAGCCCTGCCCAGCCACTAGGCGACGAGACCGGCTTCATCAATAACGACTTTTGTCGTGAATGATGAATTGCAAAAATACCATTGTATGCTCGGAATACCAAGCAGAAATACCAATGTGGAAAAGATAGGGCTTGAAAACAGAAAAGATATGAAAGTCGATTGTTGAAAGCTTGGCTCTTCCTATTTTTGCGCACACAAAGCCAATTATTGGCTGATAATACGGAAGATGTTTTACAATCATGGACCTCAATATGGCTTCTTCGAATCCTTTGTTTTTGACAAAACCTTTAGAACAATTGCAAAAAGAGGCAAGTGGTGAAGGCGAGGGTCATACACTCAAACGCACTTTGGGTCCGCTGAGTTTGGTATTGCTTGGCATTGGAGCAATTATCGGAGCCGGACTTTTTTCGCTGACTGGCATTGCAGCCGCTAATAATGCGGGTCCTGCAGTTACGATATCCTTCATGGTTGCGGCCATTGGTTGTGCTTTTGCAGGACTCTGCTATGCTGAATTTGCTTCGATGATTCCGATTGCGGGCTCTGCTTATACATATTCATATGCAACAATGGGCGAATTGCTCGCATGGACCATCGGTTGGGATTTGGTATTGGAATATGCTGTGGGAGCAGCCACAGTGGCCATTAGTTGGTCTCGATATCTCGTGAAATTGCTTGGTATTTTTGAGGTTGGTCTTCCGCATCAATTTTTGATGTCGCCTTGGGATCCGCCATATATAGGACCGGATGGACTGGCTGTTACCGGCATTATCAATCTTCCCGCGGTTTTTATTACAGTGATGATGTCATTGCTCTTGATTCGTGGTACCGAAGAATCAGCAAAAATGAATGCTGTTGTTGTATTTCTGAAAGTTGCCGTTGTTTTGGTTTTTATTGGTCTCGGTTGGGCATATATCGACCCCGCAAATTATACGCCATATATTCCTGAAAACACCGGTGTCTATCAGCATTTCGGATGGTCGGGAATTGTGACCGGTGCAGCTGTCGTATTTTTTGCATTCATTGGTTTTGATGCAGTCTCCACCGCCGCTCAAGAGGCCAAAAATCCGCAAAGGGATATGCCGATTGGAATATTGGGGTCGCTTGTTATTTGTACGGTTCTCTATGTTTTGTTCGCACATGTGATGACAGGTCTTGAGAACTATAAAAACTTCGCCGGAGAGGCAGCACCTGTTGCTTTGGCAATCATGAAGACTCCCTATACATGGCTTCAAACCGCCATTATCGTTGCGATTCTCGCCGGATATTCTTCTGTGATTTTGGTGATGTTGCTTGGTCAATCCCGCGTATTCTTCTCCATGAGTAAGGATGGTTTATTGCCAAGTATTTTTTCAGCCGTGCATCCAAGATTCCTCACTCCGTATAAATCAAATCTGTTCTTCATGGGATTTGTATCACTTTTTGCAGCATTTGTGCCTGTGACTGTTGTGGGTGAGATGACAAGTATCGGTACGCTCTTTGCATTCATTTTGGTTTGTTTTGGAATTATAGTGATGCGCAGAACTCATCCTAATGTTCCTCGTGCATTCAAGACTCCGCTTGTACCATTGGTTCCGGCGCTTGGAATTGCAACATGTTTTTATATGATGTATTCTTTACCATTTGATACATGGCTTCGACTCATCATCTGGATGGCAATCGGTTTTGTTTTGTACTTTGCTTATGGCGCAAAGCATTCAAAGCTTCGCAAAGCAGCCATGGGTTGATAACAGTATCGTAGATTTTCAAAGGTCAAGGGAATATTCCTTGGCCTTTTTTTATGGAGTGTACAATGTCTGATTTCAATCCAAATGCATATTGGGAAGAGAGATTGACAAAAGATATCGGCCTGCACAGAGTTGGACATCTTGCATATGGCAAGGCATTCAATCGGGCTTTATATGCAATTAGAAGACATGTGTTCAATGCTGTTCGACAGCAATATCTACCGGATATCTCTGAAAAGTCGATTCTCGATTGTGGGAGTGGAACGGGATTTTATCTGAATTTGTGGAATAGACTTAGTCCTAAATCTCTTTCCGGACTTGATTTTACGGAAGCATCCGTGGAATTCTGTGCTCGGCGTTTTCCGCATCTTTCGATCTATCATGCCGATATCACGAATGCTGATTCAATGAGCGTGATTCCGGATAAATCTCAGGATGTGATTTCGATTTTTGATGTATTGTTTCATGTGACGGATGATCAAAAATATGCGAGTGCATTACATGAACTTGGTAGAATCATGAAGGATGATGGCATTCTTTTGTATTCTGACAATGTGCCAAGACATGGCACAAAAAGGGAAAGGCATATAGTGCATCGGTCCAAGGAAGAAGTATATGCGCTATTGAAGAATGCCGGATTTGAAGTGATTGAGCGCAAACCCATGTTTTACTTGATGGGATATCCCATTGATGTGAAATCCAGTCTGCCCGGAAAGTTGTGGAATCTTTTCATGTATCCTGTTCGAAAGAGTGAAATCATGGGAATGATCTATGCATCTGTTCTGTATTTCCCTGAATTGTTTTGCATTTCCTTTTTCAAGGAAAGTCCCACGACGGAATTGCTTATCTGTCGCAGAAATCCCCGATAAAAAAAGCCCGAATTGCTTCGGGCTTTGATTTATCCAAGATAGGATCTGAGTGCTTTTGATCTGGAGGCATGTCGCAATCTGCGTATTGCCTTTTCTTTGATTTGTCTCACGCGTTCGCGTGTAAGATTGAATTTTTCGCCGATTTCTTCCAGGGTGAGAGTAACTCCTTCGAGTCCGAAATACAGTTTGATGACTTCTGCTTCTCTTTGTGAAAGTGTGGTCAACACTTGCTGAACTTCCACGCGCAAAGATTCGCGCATCAATTCTGAATCTGGTGGCGGTTGCAAATCATTGGGAAGAATATCGAGGAGTCGATTGTCCTCGCCTTGTACAAATGGTGCATCCACAGAGAGATGTCTTCCGGAAATCTTTATGGTTTCCGAAATCTCTGCAACGCTCATGTCCAATTGTTCAGCAAGTTCCGAGGCAGTTGGTTCGCGCTCGAATGCTTGTTCAAGTTCACTGAATTTCTTACCGATTTTATTCAATGCACCCACGCGATTGAGCGGGAGGCGAACGATACGGGATTGTTCTGCGAGTGCTTGAAGAATGGATTGTCTGATCCACCACACGGCATAAGAGATGAATTTGAATCCACGAGTTTCATCGAAGCGTTTTGCAGCTTTGATCAATCCAAGATTTCCTTCATTGATGAGATCGCCGAGTGATAAGCCCTGATTTTGATATTGCTTGGCAACAGAAACCACAAAGCGAAGATTGGCTTTCACCAAGCGCTCAAGTGCAAGTTCACCATCAAAACCACCTTTCTTGATCAATTTCGCGAGATCAATCTCATCATCTCCCGTCAGAAGTTCTACTCTTCCGATTTCCTGAAGATATTTATCGAGCGATTGACTTTCGCGATTGGTATATTGTTTCGTAATTCTCATTCGCAGCACCTGAAAATTGCGATGATTCGCAAGTATATGAAAGTATGGCCAAAACGATTTGAAACGGTCTATATTGTATAAGCCGTTATTATTCCATCACTTTCGGAACTTTAAAAAATGTTTCATTTTTGTTTGGAGCATTTTCGAGCGCCTGCTTCACACTCAAGGATTCGCTTGATATATCATCGCGAAACACATTGGGAAGGTCAAGAACATGAGACATTGGCTCTACTCCATTCAAATCCAAAGTATTGATTGCTTCGATTGCATGAACAATAGTGGCAAATTCATGCGTAAAAGCATCAATTTCGGTGTCAGTGAAGCTCAAACGAGAAAGTTCGGCTATTCTTTTTACCGTTTTTGAGTCTATTTCGCCATTTGAGTTCATTGAGTCGATCAAAATATGATATTGGAAATTGGCAGTATATTTCACATAAAATACACGGGGTGCAAAAATACGAAAATTAGCTGAGGAAGCGATGTACTTTCTTGATTTGTGCTTGAGTCATGATTGTCGTACTTTTGTGTGCCCTCCATCGGAGTTTGAAGAACAGACTTCCTTTTGCAGCATAGAGAGAAATATGGACAAATTAATCATTCATGGTGGACAGCGCCTCGAAGGCACTGTCAGAATTTCCGGTGCCAAAAATGCGGCATTGGCTTTGATTCCGGCGGCTTTGCTTGCTCCTGGAAAGAATCTCATCACTAATACTCCCAATATCAAAGATGTCAAAACCGTGTCTCGACTCCTCGAGGCAATGGGAGCGCATTGCATGCTCGAAGGCGAGAATCTTATGATAGATTCTTCGGGAGTGAATTCATTTGAAGCTCCCTATGAACATGTGAAGCAGATGCGTGCATCCATCAATGTATTGGGTCCATTACTTGCACGCTTCGGTGAGGCTAGAGTATCGCTTCCCGGTGGCTGTGCATTTGGACCACGCCCCGTTGATTTGCATCTCAAGGGATTTGAAAAACTCGGTGCCGAAATCACCATTGAAAATGGATATATCCATGCAGTGGCGAAGGAATTGAAAGGTAATCGCATTCATTTTGATATATCAAGTGTAGGTGCCACGGAAAATGTGCTCACCGCCGCAGTGAAGGCAAAAGGCACGACAATCATGACAAATGCTGCCATGGAGCCGGAAGTAACGGCGCTCGCGGAAATGCTTGTGAAGATGGGAGCGAAGATTGATGGGATTGGTACTACAACATTGACCATTGAAGGTGTTGATGAATTACATCCCGTCGAATTTGCGAATATACCTGATAGAATAGAGGCGGCGACATTTCTGATAGCCGCCGCGATGAGTCGTGGCGATGTCATGCTTGAGAATGTATATCCCGGACATTTGGATGCCGTTCTTGCAAAGATGGAAGAAGCGGGCGTGCAATTAGATATTCAGGAAAATCGCATTCGTGTAAGGATGGACGGACTTCCAAAACCAACAGACATGACAACGGCGGTCTATCCGGGATTTCCCACGGATGTCCAAGCGCAATGGATTGCATTCATGCTTTGCGCGAATGGAGCAAGTAGAATAACGGATACGATTTATCATACAAGATTCCATCATGTGCCCGAATTGCAAAGATTGGGCGCGCATATTGAAATGGCTGAGAATTCTGCGATTGTATTTGGCGGACATCCTCTGACGGGCGCAACCGTAATGTCATCCGATCTTCGTGCAAGCGCTTCGCTGCTCATTTCAGCATTAATTGCAGAAGGCAGAAGTGAAGTATTGAGAGTCTATCACATCGATCGTGGTTATGAAGAAATCGAGAAGAAATTTGGTCAATTAGGAGCATCGATTGAGCGTGTCAAAACCGAGGAATTTTAATAGGATTCTCACATTGATACCCATTTTGTTGATGGCATTTTGCTTCTTATCAATGAATGGACCAATGCTCGGTGCTTCTCAAAAGAAAGCGCAGAAGAAAAAGACTGTCCAAATCAAGAAGAATAAACAGAAAGTCAAGAAGAAAAAAACAGTGATTGCAATTGGCAAATCGCGGGATGAACAGTCATTGCATGCAATCAAAAAAGACATAGAAAAAGCAAAGAAGAAAGTCGGGGAATTGGAGCTTGAAGAAAAAAATACATTGAAGGGATTGGCTCGCACAAAAAAACAGCAATTGATGGTGAAGGAGCAAGTTGGTAAAATCATGAATGAGGTTCGTGATTTACAGGATACACTTGAGACTATACGGCAAACTGAGAATTCGATCAAAGGTAAATTGAATTTGGCCAAGATGTCCTATGCTCGCATTGCCAAGAAATATCAAACCTTGATGCAAAAACATGCTCCTGATATAGCGATTTCCAATGATATTCTCACGGGAACGGGAAATACTGGAGATCTGTCAAAGATTGCAAGATTACCATCATATCTGAAGCAAATGCACACGAAGTTAATGCTTCAGTTAAAGGAAATGCAATCCTTGCAAGGCGAATTGAATTCCCAACAAGAATTGATTTCCATGCATTCTTCAAGGCAGGAGCGATTGCTGAAGGAATCAGAGTATGAACAGCAGAATATTCGTAATCTGATTGTAGAGCAAAAGAAGAAACTTGCAAATGTTCGATCGAGCAAAGAAGATGTGCAGAGAGAGCTCGAGAAGAAGGAGCAAAGTGCAAAACAATTGGCAGGACTCATTTCAACGATGGTGCGAAATGACAAGGTCAAAAAAAAAGTGAAGATTGAATCAAAAGTCAAAGAAGTGGTTAAGCCGAAAACCATTGCTTCGGAAACAAAAAAAGAAGATGTCTCAATCAAGAAAAAAACAGAGAAGTCCGAAGAACAATATGTTGCCGTGCAAGAGTCCAAGCAGAATCGCAATGACAATACACGTGTACAATCACTTTCAGAATCTTTTTCCGGTGGATTCCGCTGGCCTTCTTCGGGCAAGAGAATTCTTCGTGGTTTTGGACAATACAGAAATTCCGTGACGAATACGGTATTGGATAATCCCGGACTTGATATTGCCTGTACATCGGGTAGTTCGGCATTATGTGCCGCCGCGGGAACCGTGTCACTTGTACATTGGCTACCGGGTTATAATTCAATGGTTATTGTGGATCATGGCAATTCGTATCGCACTGTATATGCAAATTTGTCTTCCACTGCAGTAAAAAAGGGTCAGTCAATTGATGCGGGTGGCTTGATTGGTCGTACAACTCAATCCGTGGATGGGGAATTTCTGCATTTTGAGATTTGGAAGGGGAAACAACGGATGAATCCACTCTCTTATCTTCGATAACTCTTCTCAAAGCTCTTGCCTCGCAAAGCCATCATGATTTCGTATCTTCGTGATAGTAAAATCTGCATGGAACACGCATGAAATTATTCACGCCGGGAATATGGCGCTCACTCACCAAGTGGCAAATCAAGGTGCTTCTTGCATCCTTTGCATTTGTGATGGTCATAAGTGTATTGCTATACACTCAGCAATTAGCCAATGAACTGATTCAGCGTGAAAAAAAGATTGTTACTTTTTATGCTGATATTTACAAGCATTATCTCTCAGATGTGAATGCCAATGCAGATGACTTTTTGTTTTTGCTAGACCGTATCATTCCAACCATTCCATTTCCGGTGATTTTCACTGATGCCGAGGGGAATCCCAATAGACCATTCTCGCAATTCACATTGAATATTGATGTAGATACTTCTCTTGCGCCTGAGAGAGTGAAAATAGAGGAAAAAAAATTGGTGCAATTGCTCAAAACAATGAGTGAAACCTATGAGCCGATTGCCATCAAGGACGCTGATGGAATGATCTTGGGTAAAATCTACTATACCAATTCAGCACTCATCAGGCAGATGCAATTATTGCCATATATCGAAATTATCATTGTATCCGCATTTATTTTCATTGGTTATATCGCATTCAGTTTTGTGCGAAGAACTGAGGAATCGAATGTTTGGGTGGGAATGGCAAAAGAGGCCGCGCATCAATTGGGAACACCTCTTTCCAGTTTATTGGGTTGGCTTGAAATATTGCGAATGAACAATGATGATCCAAATGCGGTGCAGGAAACGGCCAAAGAAATGGAACATGATTTACATCGCTTGAACACAATTGCGAATCGTTTCTCAAAGATTGGATCCGAGCCGGCAAAGAAGCGTGAAAATATTTCTGACATCGTTGAAAAAGTATGTTCATACCTTGAAAAAAGAGTGCCGCATCTTGGAAGGAAAGTCAGCATCGTACGCAATCTTGAAGATGATATTTATGTGAATGCCAATGGTGAATTGATTGAGTGGGTGATTGAAAATGTTGTGAAAAATGGAGTTGAATCGATTGATTCCACTTCGGGTGTGATTACGGTGAATTTGACAAAATCACCCAAAGGTAAAGTGATCATACAATTGAAAGATAATGGAAAGGGAATGTCGGGTCCGGTGCGCAGAAGAATCTTCGAACCTGGATTCACAACTAAAAAAAGAGGTTGGGGATTGGGTCTCTCACTTTCAAAACGCATCATCGAAAAGTATCATGATGGACGAATCTATGTGAAAGATTCCGTGAGTGGAAAGGGTACAACATTTATCATTGAATTACCGGCTATTTCATGAGATATTTCATTTGCATCTTCTTTTGTTTGGTGATTTCCCTCGATGCTTTTTGCTCGGAATCATTCATCCTGAAATTTAAAACGGGTACCGTGGAGTTTGCTGAGTGGAGAAGATCGGGTAGGAGTGGGAATATTGAATCTTTGCAAAAAGTACTCGAGTATCATGATAGCAAGCCATTGGTGAGAGATGCTCTGATTACTATGCTGAAGGCGAAATCGAAATCCGAAATAGTATTGAATGATGAGCATCCGCTTGAGCGTATTGCGGTCATTGAATATGAACATGACATTCCTCTGCAGAAAATACTCTCCTCGATTCGTGCTTTGCCATTTGTGGAATATGCTGAGAAGCAAGCAGAGCATGCATTCATAGATATGCCAAATGATCCATTTTATGGATATCAATATTATCCTTCGATGATTGCTGCTGATTCGGCTTGGACTTTCTACATGAACCAATCCAAAAAAGATTCAGTATTGATCGCAATTGTTGATACAGGCATTGATCCACTTCACGAAGATTTGTCATCGGTCATATACATCAATCCAGGGGAATCGGGTATTGATTCCATTGGCAATAATAAAGCTGCAAATGGCATTGATGATGACAAGAATGGATTCATAGATGATTGGCAGGGTTGGGATTTTGCGAGTTCGATCGATCCGATAAAAGGAGATAATCGAGCAGTGCCCGGACATTTGCATGGAACACATGTGGCGGGTATTGCATGTGCAATCACCAATAATCAGAAAGGAATTGCAGGGATCGCGAGAAATCATAGAGTATTACCTGTGAAGGTCGGCTATGATGATTCAAGTTCGGTTATTGTATCTGGATCTTATGAAGGAATGTTGTATGCATCTCTCATGGGAGCCGATATCATCAACTGCAGTTGGGGCTCTCCCACTTCCTCGATGGCTGAACAAGAGATCGTGAATGAGGTTTTGCGATCCGGCAGTGTAATTGTTGGAGGCGCGGGGAATGATAGGCAAGAAACGGCATTTTATCCGGCTTCTTATCCGGGAGTCATCAATGTTGCGGCATTGGCTCAAGATTCTATCAAAGCATCATATTCGAATGTACATGCTACGGTGGATATCTCAGCGCCGGGTTCTTTTATCTATTCCACGGTTCTTGGTAATACCTATGGTTTTTCCAGTGGGACATCCATGGCTGCACCCGTTGTGGCCGGTGTGGCAGGACTGATCAAATCATTGCATCCCGAATATTCGGTTGAACAAATAGCGGGAATATTGAAAGCAAGTGCTATTGATATTTCTGAGAAAAATCCTGATCATCAATTTGTGCTGGGCGCCGGAATGGTGAATGCTCATAAAGCACTTTCCATTCAAAATCCACGCTTTGCTGAAATCATGCAAAACAGTTTTACGGATCTTGATAAAGATGGTATGTATACGCCGGGGGAGAAAGTGAATCTGAGTCTTGTCTTACATAATGTATTGCAAGATGCCGATTCATGCAAACTCATCATTCGTCCCATTGAAGGACAATATCCACCAAGGATTCTGAATGATACAATTCAATTAGGGAATCTCAAGGCATCCACCATTTATGCCATTGCGGAGAAAGTGCAATGTACTTTGCCACTCAATCCGCCATTCAATCATACACTGAAACTACGGATTGATATCATATCTAAGTCTGATCTGATTGGACGCGGCATGGCCGAACTCATCATCAATCCCACATATAGAACATTGCGTGAAAATGACATGCATCTGACTGTAACGAGTCAAGGACATATCGGCTATAATGATTATCCATTCAATCTACAGGGAATTGGGTTATCGCTTCCTCCGCATGATCAATCTATACTATTTGAATCGGGATTCATCATTGGATCCTCGGCAGAAAAATTAAGTAATGGAATCCGTGATATTTCCGGGAATGATCAAGAGCGTTCTTTTTTCATTCGATCATCAGTGAATGTTCTGAAACCCGGATATAAATCAGATGCTGAGGCATATTCCGAGTTTGCTGATTCCACTCGATCAATTGATGCTGGAGTTTCCGTTTCGCATCGAGTATATCAGTCAAAAGAAGAGGGAATACAAAAGACTGTATTTGTGATATATGATGTTCAGAATGGAAGAGATATTCGAATCGATTCCTTGTATGGCGGGATGTTTTTTGACTGGGATATTGGGCCGAGTGGACAGCATAATATCGCGATGTTCGATCAGGCAGATGGATTCGCATACTGTTTCAATACAGTTGATTCAACATTGCCACATATTGGAGTGTCATTATTGAATGATTTACCAATTCAATTTCATGCGATTGACAATGATGGTCGAGGCAATGGCTTCTCTATTTATGATGGTTTCTCGAGGAATGAGAAATGGTTCGCGATGTCTGGAGGCATTAGTCGTGAGATGAGTCGTTCCACCGATGTATCAATGGTGATTGGTGGTGGACCATTTGCTTTGGAACCGGGAATGCAAAAAAAAATCGCACTTGCAATCACTTCGGGGACTTCAAAAGAAGATGTGAGAAAGGGTATATTGACTGCGCGTGATATCGCTTTTCAAAAAGGACTTGCATCGGGTTTTACATGGAATGTCTTTCCGGCAACTTCGCGTTTGATTGATGTTTCGATAGGTTTGGATGAACAGTTTCGCATTGATTTCGAATTGTCCAAGCAGTCTGAAGTCACATTTGAATTATACTCAATTCAAGGTAGGTCTTTGCGAGTTTTGGAGAAGAAAAAGTATTCTGCGGGACAATATTCAGGAATTACTTTTCCATTTGCTGATTTGTCATCCGGAGTATATTTTGTCAAGATGATCACGCCTCAAAGCATTGATGCTCTTCCATGCATCATTGTACGCTAGATTAGGGTATGGTTATGCGTTTTCTTACAAAACGATCATTGCCGAGTCGAACTTCCGCCACATAATCTCCTGAGGGCATTGGTCTACCTTTATCATCTCTTCCATTCCAAGTCAATTGATATTTACCAGGATTTTGTTGTCCTTGAAACATCATTGCCACTTCTCTTGCTGCTGTGGAATAAATCACCACTTTGACATTCACGGCATAATCAACAACATAATTGATTACCGGTGAAACATCTTCGCTGATTCCGAGAAAAACGCCTATATCATTGAGTCCGATGCTTACACCACCTCGCATTCCGCCGGGTCTTCCGGTAGGAATAGCTTGTGAACGGGCGATCATTTCTTCTCTTTGCACAATGTCTTCAGATCTTGGCTGATAATATTCGGGAGGCAAATCAAGATTGCGCAGTGCGATTGCAAAAGGATTTTCTTGTTCTTGTTCTTTCCGCATTGCTATGCCGAGCGAGATGATTTTCGCATGCAATTGAGCGAGAGTGCCAGGTGCAATGCCCAATCGCATCATGCGATAATAGGCGGAGTCTTGTTCGGCCGAAAACTGATTGCGTGAGCCGGGGACAATTTGTTCGGATTTCTTTGTGGTATCACGAGAAATGGTATCCCCTGTGATAGCTTGAATTGGAGTGAATACTCGAGGTTTTTTGAGTATTGTGTTTACAGAGCTTGAGTCATCTTGAGCAAATACACTTTGAGGCAATGCTTGCATGGTTATAAGCAGAGCCATACACAGAGTACATATGAGGTGTAAATTACGCAAGCTGGTGAAAAGAGAAGTAGTGAATCTTAGAATAGAAAAGAAAGGCCGACATAAGCCGGCCTTCATTTGCTATCTTTAATTGTTTGTCAGACCCGATCTTTGCTCTTCTGAAAGCATATCGAGTAATGTGATTGAGGGGGCATCAGGTAGTGGACCTGTATGCTCGTCTCTATCGCGCATTTCGCGAGGACCTCTGGATGGTCTTTGTGGCAATGAAGCCATTTCTTCTTCTGAATATACTGGAGCGAGAATCAAGGATTCGGTTTCGCCATTGGAATCGATGACAGTAGCATCCACTTTGTCACCAACGGAGAATGAACTCTTGCCGGGTACTGGTTTGACTCTGCCTTTTGGAATGAACCCATCGAATTCAGCATTTACATCGACCAAATAACCTTTTTCATGGACTTGTTTGACCGTTACATTTGCGCTTGTTCCCGGTGGGAATGTATCCGCAATTGTTTTCCAAGGATTTGGAGAAAGATGCTTCAAGCTGAGTCCAACGCGTTTTTTCTCTGCTGAAGAATTGAGTACCGCAATATCAATCACTTGGCCTTCTTTCATGAGATCAGATGCATTAACGCCTCTTTTGCCCCATGCAAGATCGCCATTGCGAAGCAAGCCTTCGATGCCGGGTTGCAATTCGATATATGTTCCGAATTCAGTGAATCGCTTTACTTTCCCTTTAACAACAGCGCCTGTAGGATATGTTGTTTCGATGTTATCCCATGGAGATGCAACGAAATCTTTCGTGCTGAGGCCAATGCGGAATTTGTCTTTGTCAATTGAGGAGATCGTTGCTTTTACATGATCGCCTTTTTTAAACAATGTTGAAGGATCTGCAACATGGAATGAAGCCATGCGAGAAACATGCACCATTCCTTCCACGCCATTCACATCGACAAACATTCCGAATGTCGTTAGTGAAGATACTGTGCCTTCAACGATATCGCCTTCTTTTATGCCGGCGAAATATGTCTCGGAGAGTAATTTTTTGCGGCTTGCAACAATTGTTGCTCTTCCTGAATCTTCTTTTTGAATTTCAGAAATGTGCACCGTAACAGTTTTACCAACTGCATCATTCAATTCCTGCTCAAGCGGAGTTTTCTTCAATCCGAAATGAGAAGCAGGCATGAATAATCTCATTCCATTATAGTCCAAGCGCAAGCCACCTTTGATCCTCTCAACGATGACGGCTTCAATCGTTCCGCCTTCATTGAAAATCTTCTCGAGTGTTGTGAGCATTTCCTCTTCAAGCTTTTTACGCTTTTCGCGTTCTTCTTTACGCTTTTCGGCGGCTGAAGGTTCTTGTTCAATAACCACTGATTTCGGAGATTCTTCAGTGGATGTTTCAGCAGGTTGCTCAATTGCAATTTCTGCATTTGCTTCCGGCTGAGAAATATGTTCAGGAGTTTCAGAAACTTGTTCTGCTGGAGCAGATTGTACTGTTTCTTCATTGTTTGCAGGATCTGCATGTTCCTGGTTGTTGAGCTCTTGTTCGGACATAGTGCTTAAGCTGGACAAAGTGATGGAATAAATGTGATTATGGTGAATCAACATTCCGGCAACTGTTTATGATGACAAAGATACGAAATAGAACATATAGGGCAAACAAGCAATAATTGCAGTAAAGAGTTGAATTACAATGTGTTGAAACACAATTCTTCAATTCTCAAGAATTATCGGGCTGTAATTTGGCATACTTGAGCAATAATTGTTTCTTTCCTATTCCTTGAAACATAACGATTGCCTCTCTTTTTTCGCCATTACCAGAGACGGAATATACGGTGCCTTTGCCAAATTTTCCATGTATGACTTTCATTCCTGCTCTGATTTCTAATCCATCGGGTTCTATTTGTGAAAAAGATTCTTCGTTTTGTGAAATATCATCAAAAAATGGAGATGACTTGGGTTTTTGCACTCCTAAAGAATTCGTCGCAGGCATCTTTGGTTTAATCTCAGTATTGCGATTGCTTCTGTTTGGAGCATGAGAATCTACATATTCGATTGTATCCGGATGAATTTCTCGCAGAAACATGGAGGGTTGCGAGAAAATTAATTCGCCAAAGCGATATCGTCTTTGTGCATAGGAAAGATAAAGTCTCTTTTCAGCACGGGTAATTCCAACATAGAATAATCTTCTTTCTTCTTCTTGTTCATCGGGATCATGTTCGGCTCTACCCATGGGAAAAAGACCTTGTTCCAAACCTGTTATGAAAACCACGGGAAACTCGAGTCCTTTGGCGGCATGCATGGTCATCATTGCAATGCGTTCTTGACCCATGTCGGTTTCATCGATATCGGACATTAATGCCACTGTTTGCAAATATTCCTCAATGGTGAGCGCTTGATCTTTTTCAAATTCTTCTTCGATATTGGAGAGCATACGCTGAACATTGTTCCATCTATCAAGTGATTCTTCAGTATCTTCATCTTTGAACATTCGAAGCAAGCCGGTTGCTTCGATATAATCTTTGGCTAACTCATGCGGAGACATCGTGGATTTCAGTTCTTTGAAACGATGAATCATGGTCGTGAAATCGAATGAAGCTTGCACTGCTCTTTTTTGCAAGTCGGACATTGTATTTGCTTGTTCGAATGCTGAAAAGAGTGGAATGGAATGAGTGTTTGCAAAGTCATTCAGTTTTTTGAGTGTTGAAGGACCTATTCCTCTTGCAGGTTCATTGATGATGCGAGTCAAACTTTCAGAATCACTTGGATTGCAAAGAAGTCTGAGATATGCGATTGTATCTTTGACTTCTTTTCTTTTATAAAATGAAACGCCACCGATGATGGTGTATCCAATGCGAGAAGAGCGTAAAGCATCTTCAAGTGATAGTGATTGTGCATTGGTGCGATAGAGAATCGCGATATGTTTGGCTGATATTCCATTCTGCGATATCTCATGTTTGATCATGTTTCTTATTGAATCAGCTTCTTCACGATCATCTCTTGTTTCCATTACTTTTATGAGGTCGCCTTGTGGGTTTTCCGTCCACAATGTTTTTGTGAGTTGTTTGCGATTTCTGGAAATGATTGAATCGGCTGCGGAAAGAATCACTTTTGTGGAACGATAATTTTGTTCCAACTTCACAATTGCTGCATCGGGATAATCTTTTTGGAAATCGAGAATATTTTTGATATCGGCACCTCTCCAGCGATAGATGCTCTGAGCATCATCTCCAACAACACAGAGATTGCGATGTCCTCCCGCAAGAAGATTCACGGCTATATATTGTGCGCGATTGGTGTCTTGATATTCATCCACCATTATCAGTGAAAATCTTTGTTGATATTTCGATTTGATTTCAGGAGACAATTTCAAGAGTCTGATGATATTGAGAAGTATATCATCAAAGTCCATGGCATTATTCACACGCAATCTTTTCTCATATTCTTTGTAAACCAATCCGGTTTGTTTTTCATTGATGTCTTGTGATGATGCTTCATATTCTTGCCAGGAGATCATTAAATTTTTTGCTTGTGAAATTCTTCCTCTGATGCTTTGAGGAGTGAATTGCTGAGCAGATATTCCGGCATCTCGCATGATTGAACGAATCATGCTGAGTGAGTCATCTGTATCATAGATGGAAAATGCAGAAGTATATCCCAAATGCTCTGCTTCGAATCGCAAGATGCGAGCAAAAATTGAATGAAATGTTCCTGCCCAAATGCTCTTTGCTTGTGCTTCACCTACAAGTTTTGAAATTCGGGATTTCATCTCTTCGGCAGCTTTATTGGTGAATGTTAGTGCCAAGATGGATGAAGATTGAATGCCTTGTGATAATGCATAAGCGATTCGATATGTGAGGGTTTTTGTTTTACCGCTTCCGGCACCTGCAATGATGAGCAATGGACCGCTGATATTCATTGCGGCTTTTTTTTGTTCGGGATTTAATTCATCAAGAAATGACAAAGAATATTCGATATGTGGCTGAGGAATCAATTTCATGTTAAAGAACTGAAAAAGTGTTGAGGAAAAGTAATTAGCCCTGATGCAATGTACGGAATTGATGCTGAGTGGAAATAAAAAAGGCGACTCAACAGAATCGCCTCATTGATCAATTATGTGTTTTGATTAAAATTCAACATTGATTCCAAGACTTGGGATAACTCCTGCTCCGGCGAAGTTCACGACTCCTTGTCCTAGTCTTTGATCGAATCGATAATTGTTTGCATTCTTGCGATTGTAAATGTTTTGAATATCGATATAAGTAATCAATAAGAAACCTTCGAAATTCCAGCGTCTGTCAATGCGCAAGTCCATTGAGTGGAATGCCGGAAGACGCTCTCCTGCATTGTATTGAAGGAAGTTTAATTGACCATATAATGGCTCATTTGGATCTTCCACGAATGGCGTTGTAGGTGCCCCTGTGGAATATCGGAATTTTGTACTGATTTCCCAGTTTTCATTAAAACGATATCCTGCGGCGATATTGAAGATGATTCGTGCATCGAATGCGCCTGGTCTGTCAATACCATCTAATCCTGAAAAGCGTGATTCATTGATGGTCAAACTCATGAGGCCATAGAGTGGAATTTCCCCCATTTTCTTTTGTATGAATGCTTCGATACCTCGTGCATAACCTGTAGATGAACTGATGAGTGGTTCAAGTCCGAATGGAATGTCATTTTGCACATCATCGAATCCGGAAGGTGCAAGCACAGCTTGTGGACGGAATAGTCTTGCGGCATAATTGCCATACCATTTATAATATCCTTCAACTTGAAATTTAAGATCTGCCGCGAGTTGCAATTCATAACCAAGCACGATTTGATCTGCCCTAATTGCTTTTAGTTGTTGTTGATTCGATGGGTCACCCATCAGCCAAATGAATGATGGTGATTGATAATATCTTCCTGCGCTCAGATTGAGAGTCGATACCTGATTGAGCGCATAAGATATTGTGAGACGAGGTGATAAATATGTGGTTTCCTCAAGAAATCCATAATAATCCAATCTTGCGCCGAATGTTGCTTTCCAAGCATCCGAAGTTAAGACAAGCGTTGCATGTGTTGCATTGCGGAAGGCTGTGAATGAGCTGTCAACATCAAGCCCAATAGGAGTGCCTGATTGATTTCTTCTGAATCGTGCATCAAGAAAAAGATCGTAATCGAGAAGAGATGCATATTTGACGATATTGCCGACAATGATTTCAGTTCCGGGTGATAATTGCAGGAAGAGATCGGTGCGGAGTGAATTCTCACCTTCAACGGATGTATTGTTGAATAGTGTCATGAGATTGGAATCTCTTTGTGCCGTATTGAATGCTGAATATGTTCTTCCGAGTGTGACGAGAGCATATCCATTGATGTCGGAACCAGTTATCAAGTGTTTCCAGGTCAAACCAGAAAAATATTGATCTTGAGTTGGTGAATTTATGCGTGAATTGGAATAACGATCTTCCTCATCATCATTATTGAAAGTGATTTTGTCTAATGCACCGATGGTGAGGAATGAAAGTGAGTTTTTGTCATCGAGTCTATAAGAAATTTTCGTTTGAAAGTCCCAATAATCAGGAATAAAGCTAAAGCCCAATGCTTTGAATAGAATATCTAGATAGGATCTTCTTGCGCTCACGAAATAGGAACCTTTATCTGAGATGGGTCCTTCTGCAATCACTCCAAAGCCGGTTGCCGAGAAATTGATTTCTCCACCGAAGCGTTCTTCATTTCCTTCGCGAAGAGAGATATTGGTGAGTGAAGAGACGCGGTCCCCGAACCGAGAGGAAAAACCGCCTGCGCTGAAACTTACTTCACGGACAAAATCGATATTGATGAGCGAGAGTGGACCGCCGGTTGAACCTTGTGATCCAAAATGATTGATATTGGGTACTTCAATATTATCTACAACAAAGAGATTCTCAAATGGAGCGCCACCGCGAACAATCAAGTCATTTCTACCGGCGCTTGTGACATTCACTCCCGGTAAAAGTGCAACTGCTCTGATAACATCTTCTTGTACACCAGGAGCACGGCGAATATCTTCGGAATTCAGTAATTGAGTGCTTGTGATGGTTTCAGGACTTCTTTGGAAATAGCTGGCTTCCACTTCCGTTGCTTCCAATTGAACTGCCTTTTCACTTAAAAGAATTGTGATCGTTGCAGGTTTCCCTGAGCTAATGGCAATATCTGACAATGTTCTAGGCTCGAAGCCAATGGCGGTTGCCTTTATACTGATAATGCCAACAGGGATTGATCGAAGTGTAAATTTTCCTTGAGAATTGCTTCTTGAACCGATTTTGGTGCCATTCACCACAATGGTGGCTCCATTTATTGGTGCTTGTGTGGAAGCATTTATGATGGTACCGGTCAAGATTCCCGTTATGCTTGAGGTATCCTGGGAATAGGCCAGAGATGGAAACAGACTGAGAATAAGTGAGAAAATGAAAATTGAAGGTGCTTTTAACATGTGATTAGATATAAATGTATGAATGATTGCCCATGAACATATATATAATGAGTCAGAGTTCCTTTTTTTGAAGTAATTTTCCACAAATCGATACCGACAGACATGTAATAGTGCCTGAGACAGTATTTTTGTCATATCGGATAGAAATATCCTCAAATTCTCAATGACAGCTTTCCGTATTTATAATGTTGCTAGTTCAAAAACATATTTCTGTCGCAATTTTTAGTTCCGGAGCGGGAAGTAATGCAGAAGCATTGATACGATTTTCTCGACTAGATACTTCGTTTTATAAAGTTGTATTGATCTTAACAAATAAAGAGGAAGCTGGAATTTATGAAGTGGCAAATAGAATGCACATTCCAATTGAATATCTATCTGATCCAAAAGATTCATCAAGAATGAGTGAGTTGTTACAAAAGAATAATGTGCAAGTCATTGCCCTAGCGGGGTATCTACGCTTATTACCGGCTGATATAGTCCGTCATTTTGAGGGTCGAATCATCAATATACATCCTTCGCTATTACCTGAATACGGAGGTCATGGCATGTATGGCGAAAAAGTGCATATGGCCGTTTATAATGATAAAAAGCCATATACTGGCATAACCGTGCACTATGTGGATGAGCATTTCGATACCGGTTCAGGTCTTTGTCAGAGCAAGATTTCAGTAAAAGAATGTAATTCAGTCGAAAAAATAGCAGAAAAGGTGAGAAAAGTCGAGCATGAAGTTTATCCATTGATGCTCAATCAGCTGTGTAAAACAATTTATTCACAGCAGTAAATTTCTCTTGGTGATTTCAATCTTTCTTGTCAATTTACGCCTGATTATGTGTTAATAACTCATAATCCGTAGCTTTATTAAAGATACTAAAGCGTAAAATTCTTATACAAATAATTGTAATTATGTATCACTTTTGCATAGGGTTCTTCACATGAAGAAACTATTCCTCATTGCACTTCTGGCATTTTTCTCGGCAAATTTTGCCGTTTATGCTGGTGGTAAGGAAGATGGGACCCTGAGAAAGAGTCGCTTCAATGCAACATTTCCTCAGCCGTTCACCAACTTTCCGGCACTTGATCATGCAAATAACAGTCGCCCGAACAATTCGGTGCATTCTGTTTCCACCGGATATTATATCGTTGATTCCGACGATGATGCCGGTGATTTTTGGCGTCCTAATTTGGATCGTGCTTTCTTAAACAGATTGAACGATACAGAGCCTTCAGAACTTATCAAATGGAAGCAGATCTCAACCGGTCCACTTCAATCATTTGATGCAACTGAGGGTCGTCCATTTTTCCGTAATCCCGGAGCGACGACAGACTCTACTGACAATGCCTTTGCGGGTCCGATCAGAATCGGATTCCCATTCTTTTTCAATGGCGTTCGTTATGACAGTTTTTATGTGTCTACGAATGGATTGGTTTCATTGTCAAGCCCTCGTTATGAGTACAATAGTAATGGTGTAAGAACCGGATACAATTTGTATCGTGATGATGTGTTTGCTCGTCCAGCATCCGGCAATCCTGCTACAGACCCTGTAGCAGATGATTATGGTTTCAATTTCGCAGTTGGTAACAATCCTGGATCTCCAACTGCAGGTATCCGTAATACAGGAACAGGATCTTTGGCTACATTGGCAGGTGATATTGCTAATGCCCCAATCATTGCTCCTGCTTATGGCAATCTTCAATTGTCACAGAATCCTGATTTTCCTGAAGAGACTCGTGGTCAAGTATGGTATAAGCGTGCAGATAATCCTGATGGAACTCGTCGCTTGATCATTTACTTCCAAAATGTGGCACCAATAGGTGGTTGGAATAATGGTATTTCTGGTACCACTACATTCAACAAAGACGATCAAAGAATTCTTGCGAATTTCCAAGTTACACTTGATCAGTCTGATTCTTCAGTATATGTATATTTCGAGCGTTTGGAAGGTGCTGTTGTTGTTTCCGGTGTTTCCGTATCAGCTGCTGCGTTTTTCCGTATGAACACAACTATTGGTGTGAATGGAACGACAAGAAATTACAATTACAAATTCCCGAACTGCCAGTCAAACTTGACACAAACAGAATTCCAAACAGCTCCTCGTCAGCATACACAATATCTTTCAAGAGGTAATTATGCCGGTTCTGATGTTTCAGGTCAATTGTTAGGTCCTGCAGGTCACGGATCTAATACACCGGCTAATGGTTTGGCAATTCGTTTCAAGCAATGGCGTAATGTTGTGCGTGTGGTTCCTGAGCAAATTCGTTATTTCGGTCGCGAATTGTCATCTACAGCGAATCTTGATGCATACACACGCGAAATTGCAACACCAGAGCCAGAATTGTTTGCAGGTCATCCACAACTTGGTGCGATTCGTCCATCAGCTGTATTCCAAAACATGACCAATGATATTCAAGGTCCCGGTGTAAGTTTGCCACCTCGTCCTACAGGTGTTAACTATACAAAGCAAGATTTGAATTTCCGTGTACGTATGCGTATCATCAATCAAGCTTCAAACCAAACAGCTTACTCTCGTTCAGTACCTGTTGGAGTTGGTTGTTTGACAGGAAATTGTCCTCCTGACATTGATGCGAATGTTCAATTTGGTTGGTTGTCCGGTGGTTCAGCAACCGGTAGCTTCCAAGCAGCAGGTGTTGCAGGAACAGGTATTCCCTCATTCCCGGGTCAAGGCGCATGTCCACTTGGTGGTATTCCACCATATGGTATTGTTCGCGTTCAATTCCCACCATTTGAGCCTAATGAACTTCTTGACTTCCAAATTGGTCGTTTGAGATTGTTTGTGTTCTCAGAAGGTGTTGATTCAATCTATAGAACACTTGGTGATGAATGGCCATTTGATGACACTGTGTCACGCAATGTCTTTGTTATGCGCCGTTTGTCCTTCTTGAATAGTGATGGTTTCTCAGATGATGCGAATGAGTATCATGTAATCAATGGTACACCGATGCCTTCAGTATTGAAGTGGGTGAACTATGATGCAGAAATCTCCAATGGCGATGAAGAAACATATAATCCACCACCACCAAGATGGGCAGTGGGTGATGTACCTGGTTCACTTGTTACTGCAAAGAACCGTTCAACATTCAGAACAGCTTCTCCTGTTATCAAATTGAATCGTGTTACACTTGGCGGTGATGATCCATCACCAAGTCCAGGTGGTGACCAAATTCGTTCATTCCCAATTGATATTCGTCACTTACCTAATCGCAAGACACTAGGTTCAATCTTGACAATTTCATATCAGAGAACAGGTAATAAAGGTGACTTCGGTCGTGGTTGGGCAGATGCTACAATCGTTGGACCAGAGCCAAGAGTAATTTTCAATGGTGTATTGACAACGCTTGCAGGCGGTGTTACACCTGATGAATTGCGTCTTGAATATGCTCGTCCATCAACTAATGGTATTGAAAATATTGCTCGTCAATTCAACAGTGCTGCAACAGATATCGCATGGAGTGTACACAAGCGCCGTGGCGGTGGAGCTGCAGTAACTGATAACTATGTTTACTCAGTATTTGGAGCGGGTGGATATCGTTTGGGTTATTTACCTGAAGATAGGGACTCAGCTCTGACACTTGCACAAGGTTTGCGTCCTGATATTTATGATGATGGTAAGGATGTTGAATTCAATAAGATTTTCTTCCGCATTCCTGATTCTTTGATCTTAGCTCCAAATGAAGCAGCAAAAGACTTCCGTTTCAGATTAGGAGTTTCAGCTAGAAGAAACACTGCTCCTCCGCAACCACAAGATGATGATGATGATTTTTATGTAGACAATGTTAAATTGATCTACACAAACGAATCTCCAGATATTGAAATGTCGCTTGTTCAGGTTTTGTGGCCATATGAAACAACACCTGCATCACAAATGACACAACTTCCTATTCGTTTCAAAATCACGAATAACACAGGTAAGCAATCTCCTTCAGTTAGTATCAATGTAAAGGTTCTTCAAGAATCTGATGATATTCGCAAAGCAGATGCATATTATTGCCGTAGCACAATCATTCCATTTGTAAAGCCCGGTCAAATCATCGAATCAACCGTGCCCGCATGGAATGCTCGTCGTTGTCCTCCAGGTCGTTATCGTATCGTAGCTAGCTGTTTTGTACAGGGTGGTGATGTTGATAATTCAAATGATACTACATATAGCTTCTACAATCTTCGTTATGGACCTGTATTTGCTTATGATCCTCCAACAGCTCGTAATGATGTGCCGGACTTTACTCAACAAGCTACTGGTAGCCGTGTTGATGGTCGTGGTTTGAATACAGAAGCTTATTCAGGTGGTACTTGGCCAAATGCCGGTTCTATCGATGGTCGTTTGGCTTTCGGTCCTGAATCAGGTTCAGCTTCAGGTCAATTTGCGATGCGTTTCCAATTGCTTTCACAAGATACAATCAAAGGTTTCCAAGCTTGGATGGGTGAAGTTAACCAAAGTCCTGATCCTATTTCCTTCGCATTGTATCGTGGTGGTGATGCTCCTCAAGCACAACCAATCGCAGGTACTAAAATTGGTAAGCAAAGAGGTTTTGATGATGTACGCAAAGACTTGTTCTATGGTCAGTACACAACATATCTTTTTGACAAACCGGTAGTTTTGGCACCAGGTGAATACTGGGCATCAGTTGCGCAGCTTGGTCTTGACGGTCTTGCACTTGGTGCATCCAGAGCTCGTGTTGGTCAAATGGTTACTCATCACAACACAAATCCTCCAGGTCCTGGTGTGAGTGGTACTCACTTGAATATTGATAAGAGTTTCCGTCAATTGAATGCGGCAAATCAACTTATCAATAAGAATGTGTTTGCTTATGAAAGAACTGCATATAGCGGTACATGGGTTCAAGCAACTCCATTGTCAAACCCAATGTTTGGCCACTTGAGCCATGCAGATTTGGGTTCAATCCAAGGTTATAGAACAGCATCACGCGGTACTTGGTTGCCACTTATCAGACCATTCCTTGGTGACAAGTCATTTGCAACAGAACCTACACCTGATGACAACTGTATCGTTCCTGTTGAACTTTCATATTTCGATGGTCAAAAGCGTAATCGTTCTGTAGATCTCTTCTGGCAAACAGCATCTGAAGAGAACAATGCCGGCTTCCATGTAGAGCGTCGTATCACTCGTGGTGATGCTCCAACAAATTGGGAATCAATCCAATTTATTCGTGGCGCAGGTAATTCTACAGTAGTTCGTGATTATTCCATCACAGATGAGAAAGTACAACCAGGCGTTACATATCAATATCGTTTGACCCAAATGGATCTTACTGGTACTGAATCATGTAAAGCTATTTCTGATGTACTTGAGTTTACAATTGATGAAACTTCAGCAATTGTACTCGAACAAAATGTGCCGAATCCATTCTCAATGTCAACAAGCATCAGCTTCTATGTCCGTGACAATGGCGTAACAAAGCTTGAAATCGTTGATATGTTTGGTCGCACAGTTCGCACACTATTCGATGGTGTTGCTCCTTCAGGCAAAACTTCAGTAGAGTGGGATGGTACAGATGATAGCGGTGCAAATGTAGCAACAGGTACATATATCTATCGCTTGACAAATGGTAATAATACCGAAGTAGCAAAGATGACGATTACTCGCTAATCAAATCTTGTGAATGTTTTCGATGCCCTCTGTGCTTTATTGCGCAGAGGGCATTGTTTTGTATAATGGAGACTATACATGAGTGAAACTATATTCCATAGAATCATACGCAGAGAAATTCCCGCAACGATTGAATTTGAATCTGAGACTTTAATTGTCATTAGAGATATCAATCCTCAAGCTCCTTTTCATTGTCTTATTATACCTAAGAAGACGATAAGAAGTATTCAGGAGATTACCCAAGATGATGCCGGATTATTGCTTGAAATGGTTCAAGCGGCCAAAGCAATGGCTATAGATCACGGATTTGATCAAGATGGATATCGATTAGTGATGAATTGCGAGGAATGGGGAGGTCAAACAGTGTTTCAATTACATATGCATATGTTGGCAGGTGCTAAATTGTCGGGAGGTTTTGCATGAATAATAAACTAGCGGCAACATTTGCTGAATCTTCATTTATGCATGAAATTCAGGAATTGGCATCTGCTTCCCAGAGGATTCAATGGAGTTCAATCATTGATGCCGGAAGATTGATGATGGATGCAGATCATGTAATCACAATCGGAGTTGGCAAATCTGCCTTCATGGCTAAGAGAATGTCGGCATCATTGACTAGTATCGGAATCAAGTCTGTCTTTCTTCATCCCATAGATGCTTTACATGGCGATATAGGTATCATTGGTAAGAATGATATAATCATCATTTTTAGCAATAGCGGAAATACCGAAGAAATAGTATCAATAATTCCATTTCTTAAGATGCGCTCAAAGGCAATCATCGGGATAATTGGAAATATTGAATCCGTTATCGCAAAACAAAGTGATGTCTTTGTTGATGCTAGCATTACTCGAGAAAGTTGTCCATTAAATATTGTCCCAACTACAAGTTTGCTCATGGCAACGGCAATATCCAATGCTTTGATTGTGGCGATTATGAATCTATCTCAAGTAACTAAGGATGATTTTGCTCATTTACATCCTGCGGGTCAATTGGGAAGGAATTTATTACTGACAGTTGAATCTGTTATGATTAAAGGTGAAGCATCGCTTCCTTTTGTACATCCTGAAGATTCATTAAAAGATCTCATAATCATAATGAGTGAGAGAAGACTTGGGTGTGCAATCATAAGTGAAGACAATAAAGGAATCATCGGATTTATCACTGATGGAGATGTGCGAAGATGTCTTTCTAATATTGAGAATCTGATTAATATTCAAGCAAAAGACATCATGTCATCGCATCCAATTACAGTCAAAGCAGAATCGAGTTTGGGGGAGGCTTTGTCTTTGATGGAGGATAGGGAGAATAAGATTGGTGTATTACCCGTAATTGATACTAATGATCAATGCATTGGAGTAATTCGATTACATGACATAGCAGGTCATATCCGTTGATTAGCGCCTCGGATTGGCAATAGGAATGGTCTTCGGTGTTTCAACTTTGTTGGATTCCGAAGACTTTTTCTTTTCTGTTATAGGCTTTTTAGGTGCAGTCTTTTTTGTTTCTTTTGACTTGCTCGTAGTAGTAGACTTTTTCTTTTTGTCAACGGCTTTTGACTTCTCAGAGACTTTCTTCTTGGTAATGGCTTTGTTCTTTTCGTTTGTTGACTTCTTTTTTGTTGTCTCTGTCTTCTTTTTCGTTATTGTTTCGGACTTCTTTTTGGTTGGCGTAGTTGTTTCTGCGGTCTTTTTCTTAGGCTTAACTACATCGGTACCATTCGTTTTGGGCTTTGAAGTCGTTGAGGCTGGCTTTTTTACAGCAGCGGTCGTTGTGGATTTCGGTTTTACAGTTTTTTCAATCGGCTTTGTTGTGGTCTGTTTTACTGGTTCTGTTTTTGGTTTTTCCACTGTTTTTTTCTGATCTGCATTTCCATCAGAGTCAGAATACGGCATCGCAGAAGTGAGCATTTCATTTGCAGTGATTTTCATTTCTCTGACGATTGTGCCTTCTTTGCCGATATTATCTAGTGTCTGACCATTTCTCTTGAAAATTGCTCCGCCATTGTTTGAGATGGAGAGTATGAAATATTCAACAGCGGTCCAACGACCTGATTGACCTGATGCAAGGAGTACTTCTTCGCTTTTTTTTCCATCAGCATTGATTGTGAACCAGGTATTGTTTCTTGCTGTAACTTCGAGTATGATGCTGTCTTTGCTTGGTTCATCTTCGAAAATCGACAATAATTCACCACCTGATTCATTGGATGAACCTGTTGATTGGGTCGAAACTTCAGATTGTGTGCCAGGTTCAACGGGCGTGTCGTCGACTATATCTTTAACAAAAAGATAATATACACCGACAACAAGAATAAGAATCATGGCCGCAGAGATGACGCCACTTACGAGTCTCGGGGAATACCTAGGTGCTTCTATTGTCTTTAATGGTGGCGGTGGAGTATACTCTTTCTCTTTTTCCTTTTCGGGATTGATCAGCGTACCTATGAATGATTGCTCTTGGACTTGAGGCATGATTCCTGAATCAGCAAAAGATTTCTCAAAATCTTCCATTGGTAATTTGAGGAATTGCCAATAGGATTTGCTGAATGAACGCAAGTATGTTGGGGGTAAGATGCTATTCTTCCCTTTCTCCAAAGCATCAATGATATTGACACGGATATTGGTTTGTCGAGAGACTTCTGCCTGCGTAAGGTTCAGCTCTTCCCTGCGATTGCGTAATATCGTACCGAGTTGACTCATTCGGGTAGGTTTGCATGAAAATAGACTGCAAACATAAGGATTATATCGGACTTATCTCCGTGAATATTCATTCATTTAGATGAATTTTACATAACTACAGACAAACATGGGGATTTCGTGGAAAGCAAGTAAGTTTGTCAATAACTTTGCGGAATTCAAAGCTATGTATTTTGATAGAATAATCTTTCTCTATGCTCTGTATGTTGCATTTGCTTACGGAATGCTTGCGCTAGGAGCGACATATTTTCGAAATACACTTGATGCAAAGCAAAGAGCAGAAATCAATGTGGGCGAAACTCTTTTATTCGTGGTCAATCCCATGACATATCTTCTGCTTGGGACAATCTTCTTCCTTTTCTGTATTTTTGCGCTTATTGCATTGAATCTTTCAACGCCCACTGTATTGGCATATGTGTTCCCACTTGCACTCTTCATAAATGCGGTGCAAGTTTTATATAGAGCTTCTGAGCAAAGAGTGGAGCTATGCACAAAAGGACTAATCATCAGACCTATTTTCCTGGGAGAAACACAATCTATTGTATATGAGAATATGATTCGTGTGGAAATAACACCCACGATGTCATGGTTCAAATGTCAATTTTATGTACTGCCATTTGATTTTGCAGGACAATGCCTCTTGAATGAGGAACAGAAAAACAAGCTTATTTCAGCACTTAATGGTACTTCGCTTTGCGAGGTTCGATTCCTTTCAAATGGATGATATTATGTCTAAACAATCTATACGCATAGCTTCCGGTCAAGGTTTTTGGGGTGATTTACTCACAGCTCCACTCATGCAGGTTTCAAAAGGAGATATTGATTATCTCATGCTGGATTATCTGGCAGAAGTGACAATGTCCATCGTACAAAAACAAAAATTGAAGAATCCTGCTTTGGGTTATGCAAAAGATCTTGTGCAAACCTGCGAAGATGTTCTACCGTATATTTCTTCGAAGGGCATAAAACTCATAACAAATGGTGGTGGAGTAAACCCGGAAGGTGCTCGTGATGCTGTATTTGAAGTAGCAAAAAAACTTGGCATAACCGGTTTAAGAATTGGTGTTGTGATGGGTGATAATATCCTCATGCACATTGATGGCCTTATTGCAGATGGACATGCAATGAATAATATGGAAACAGGTCAGCCAATCAGTGAAGTAAAGGATAAATTGCTGAGTGCCAATGTGTATTTCGGTGCAAAACCCATTGTTGAAGCATTGCAGGCCGGAGCAGATATCGTCATTACAGGCAGAACGACCGATACAGGTCTCACACTGGCTCCGATGATTCATGAATTTGGTTGGAGTTTTGAAGATTGGGATAAACTTGCTTCCGGTACAGTTGCAGGACATATCAATGAATGTGGCGCTCAAGCTTCCGGTGGAAATTTCTTGGGTGATTGGGAATCTTTGCCTGATATGGCGAATGTTGGATTTCCCATCATTGAGGCATTTCCCGATAGCTCATTCATCGTCACAAAGCATGAGGGTACCGGTGGTGCAGTTACAAGAGAAACTGTCAGCGAGCAATTGATGTATGAGATTGGTGATCCTTCAGAATATATCACACCTGATTGCATTGCTGATTTTACTTCCATTCATATAGATGATCTTGGAAATAATCGTGTGAAAGTATATGGAATTACCGGGAAACCCGCTACTCCATTTTTCAAAGTATCGGCTTCCTATGAAGATGGATATGTTGCCTTTAGTTCTCTCACATATTCTGCTCCTGATGCATATAAAAAAGCAAAAGCCGCAGATGCCATTTTGAGAAAAAGACTAGATCAACTTGATTTGCATTTTGATGAAATCAGAACTGAATATATAGGAATGAATGCATGTCATGGTCCGATTGCACAAGCCATTGAACCCAATGAGGTGATGATGCGCATTGGAGTTCGCTCACAAGATTATAAAGCTGTCGAAAGATTCGGAAAAGAAATTGCACCACTTATTTTGACGGGTCCACCCAGTGTTACGGGATTTGCGGGAGGCAGACCGAAGCCTTCATCCGTGGTTGCATATTTCCCGGCTTTGCTTAGAAAGGATATGGTGAATCACAGCGTGGTGGTTACTGAATTATGATGATTGAGGAAGGACATCGCGAAGAATCCAAGCAGAATCATATTGCTCACAATCCCTCTATAAGCATCATTATCCCTGTGTTGCAAGAAGAGAAATTGCTTGCACGCACTCTGTCGATTTTTACACAAGAAAGAAAACGGCAATTTGATCTTGAAATCATTGTCAGTGATGGTGGTAGTACAGATACCACGATCGACATTGCACGAAGATATGCTGATACTGTGATTTGTCATTCTGAACAGAGAAGGCAAACCATTGCTGAAGGTAGAAATAAGGGAGCGGAACAAGCAAGGGGAGAAATATTTGTGTTTTTGAATGCTGATACTTTTCCTGCGGATCCGGATGGATTTTTGGAACATGTAAGAGATTGGCATAAGCTCACTTATAAACCCTGCGCTCTTGCATGTCCTGTTAGTATTTATCCAGAAGAAAGAACTTTTTCGGATTCTATGTTTTCTTGGATCTTGAATTCATATGTTGGATTCATGGTCAATATTGCCGGTTTCGGCATGGGAAGAGGGGAGTGCCAGATCTTCACGCGCTCAGCATTTTATTCTGCGGGGATGTATAATGCAGCAATTCCTGCAGGGGAAGATTTTGAGATATTTCGTAGAACAAGAAAAATTGGTGGCTTGTCATTTGTCAAGAATTTACTTGTGTATGAATCCCCTAGAAGATTCCGCCGTTATGGGTATCCTCGCATATTGATGGAATGGGCAATAAATTGGTTTTGGGTACTGCTTTTCGGAAAAGCAAGATCGAAAGATTGGGAAGCCGTCCGTTAGGATTCTCTTTGACTGCAAAAAGACATCACCAAATCGCATAATCCATTCAATGGATCTTCCGCATCTCGAATTGGCATGCCATATTGTTCGACATATGCTTTGCAAGTAAGCATTGCCGCTTCCGATCCCACTGTTTTGTCAATTGATGCACCAAGCCTGCGAAGTAAAGTAAGATTCCCATCAAATATTGCATTCGCATAATGTACTTGCACGGGAATAGGCAAGCTGCCGAGAAAAGACCTGCGAATCAATCTCAGTGGCTGTTCATGTACTTCTTCATGCTTCAATAATTCATCAATGATTTCCGGTGATTGAATCTCTTTTGGAAATTCGATAGGACTCAATTCAAGTGTTTTGGGTATGCCATGCCTCATGCTCGGCTTGATTGTCAATCTTGGTTTTGGTAGAATTATCCCCTTATCCGCAAAGTAAGTACGATCATTTCTCTTGTCGTGATTGGGTCTCTCCTCTTCTTGAACTTCTATTGTCTGACCCATTGCTTGATGCAAAGCTTCGAACAATGTTGCTTTGTTGAATGCCCTCAATTCCGTTGCATTGAAATATGAAGTATATGCAGAATGATTTGCTTCTTGGAAAAATGCTATCAGCAATTCCACAGGAATTTCCTCTTTTCCCATGAGTGCAAACATGAACTCAAACATCTTCGAGAAGAAAATACTCAAATCTTTAGGATGCTGTTTTGATATGAATCCCGTACTTGCATGCTGAATTTCTTCGGTGAATTGTTCTTTCTTGATTACCAATTCAGCGGGATGTCTTGAATCAATGCCGATGCAAGATTGAATAGCTTCATTTAGAAAGGGGATGGAATTTGACAGAGCATTTGCTCGAATTTGTAATTCATGTGCCGACTTAAGAGGCTCATTTCTGAAAAGAAATCGCGATGTTGTCATGATTGGTCTGGCAAGTGCATTCAGATGCATTTCAATGGATGTTCGAATCATTTCTTCCAATTCATTTGCATCACATTCTGCAATGGAATTGAGATATTGACTCAATGCTTCTCCGGTTGCAAATGCTTGTTCATGATTGATTGGGAAATGAGTACCAAATTCTTTTCGTAAAACAGCTGTATATGACCACCAAGCGATTTCAGAAGATATGAATGACTGAGTATAAACCGGTAATACGGGATTTGAAGCAAGTTCATGCAAAGCATATCGCTCTCTTTTTTCTCCGAGTGAGAGAAAGAGTTGTTCTGTATATGATGATATGAATTGCTGAAACATGAGAGTATTATTCCGCGATGAATGCTTTTTTTCTTTCTTTTCTTGCGATGTCTCGCAAAACGGGTTTTCTTTTCTTCAACACTTGAATGATGTCAAAAAAACTATTCCAATTATGATGCATGATCCCATGTTGATTGCAATACGATGATAAACTTCCTTTTGCGAAAATCATGTCGGCATAATGCACCGGACAGGTATCTGAAAGTCCATCTCCAATATAGATGATCAAATCATCGGGATGACTTTTTCCAAGTACAATCTTTGTTTTGCAGGATGCACAAAAGCAGGAACAACGCTCATCGGCATTGGGAAAAACTGGCTTCCATGTTCGAGAATCGGATTGTAACTGCAACAGATTGCGATAAGCTGGAATATCTTCTGCATTGATTCTTCTCAGAATCTCATCGATATAGATGTCAAAACCATCGCTGACAATACACATTGTCCATTGTTGCTCTTGCACGAATTCGAGAAATTGAGCGAAATATGCATCGACATCGCATGAATCGCAGAATGCCAGAAGTGCTTCTTTTGTCAAAGAAAGATCAGAACTTACCTTCTCATAGTATTCTTTGACGGAATACAATCCTTGCATCAAACCTGAATGTGCTGGCTCGAGTGAGGAAAATGTACGGAAGAAAGCATCACCTGAATCTTTCCTCGTGATTGTTCCATCAAAATCGCAAAAAACACGAATGATTGGTTCAATCTCCTTTGTGTCATTCATGCAAAACCCGAAGCATGTGTATAAAACCCTTTTCCACCGGCTTTGCCAATCCAACGAGCACGAACATATTGTCTGAAGAGTATGCAGGGTCTATATCGCTCTTGTCTATATTCCGCATATAATGCATCCAAAATCGAAAGCACAGTATCAAGTCCGATTGTATCTGCCCATTCAAGCAAACCATGGGGATAATTCACTCCGGATTTCATGGCTGCATCAATATCCTCGCGAGTTGCAACTTGTTCTAGAAAGGCAAATGCTGCTTCATTCATGAGAGTCGCCAATATGCGAGGCATTACCAAACCCACACGATCTTCAACGATCTCACAGGCATATCCCGCGGCATTCATCAGAGATTCAATTTTGCGCAAACTTTGCTCAGATGCATTGAGACCTTTGGTCAATTCAATGATATCGGAAGTTCCGGTATGATTAGGTATGAAGCCAAAGCCAATCACATCATGTGAATCTTGTATATAATGCATGATCTCGGTTGCGGTGCATGCAAGTGTGGATGATACGATCAATGCTTGAGGAAATTCTTCGGCAACTTCGTGTATCATCGGAATCTTGAGCTCTGCTGCCACCGGCATACAATCCATGATGATATCAGGTGGAATTGTAATGTCTGAAATGGTTGAAACCACTTCATTTGAAAAAGGAATCAAATGTGGTGGCAATACCGGCAAATCAGACATACTAAAGAGATGCGCATCATCAAATGAAAGATAAATGCTGAAAGGAATTTCTCTATCTCTTAATCTAATTGCCATTTCTGCTGAATGACGAGATCCGCCAAGCAGGAGAATGGATGTTCTTTTATCTTCCAATGTATAAATCGCCATTGCTTCAATCACTCTATGGGGTAAATCTTTGGGGCAAAGTATGGACAAAATACGGTAATTTTGACGGCCTTCCAAAGTGAAGGTAATGCTTTGTTCCTTCAATTGAGTTTCTTCATGAGCACGCTTGCAAAACGCATCATCATGGGTCTGATCGGGATCCCCTTCATGATTTGGATGGTCATTCTTGGTTCACCTTATTTTACCGTCTTTTTTGCCATTGTTGCCGTGCTTGCTTTGCGAGAATTGTATATGTTACTCTCGGCAAAGGGATTCGCTCCGCATCCAATGATTGGGATGATTACGGGATTTGTGTGGATGCTATTGATGGACTTTGCCGGTGAACAATCAGCATTTCTCTTATTGCTTGTCTTGTCACTTGCGGGATTGTCGACACTTTCCCTTGAACTTGTCAATTCCTATGAAGAAAAACATGCTCCTCCGGCGGGTTCTGTGGTGTCCACGCTCGGCGCAATTGTATATGTGCCTGTTATGCTTTCCAATGTGATTGCCTTACGAGGATTTGAAGTGCAAGGACATCTCACACCATATTTTGCACAAATGAACATGGAGGCCGGTTCAGCATTGGTAATCTTACTCTTTATCGGTGTTTGGGCAGGTGATACATTTGCCTATTTTGGTGGCATGGCTTTTGGGAAAAGACCACTCATGTCACATATCAGTCCGAAAAAAACGATTGAAGGGGCAATCATAGGATTTTTGGGAACAATTCTTACAATGTTGGCAGGAACATATTTTCTCATGCCGACATTTCCATTGTGGCTTATGCTTATTGGCTCAATCTTACTTGGTCTTTTTGCTCCAATAGGAGATTTGGTGGAATCCATGATCAAAAGAGATGCACATGTGAAAGACAGTTCTGAGCTTATTCCGGGTCATGGTGGAGCATTCGATCGATTCGACAGCATGCTGTTTGCCGCACCGATTTTTTATGGATTCATCAAGATTGTTTCAATGTGGATGTGATCAACTGCTTGCGCCATTATATCGCGTGAGCGCAAAAGAAAAGAATTTTACTGATGTTATGGCCATGATTATTGTCACAATAACCATAATCATGAACATTTCCAGAGAAGCAGTATTGAAGAGCATGGAAGAGGGTACGGATGCAATCAAAGAAAGAGGGAAAATCGTGATGAATATTCGGCGCATCGCGGAATTATATATGCCATCGGGTCTCATGGCGATTTGATACAATGCATAAAAGATGCTTTGCACGCCGGAGGCATTCACAAAAAAGAAGGACATATTTCCGACGATTGTTTCGAGGGAAATCAAAATGATTGACCCGCAAATCAGACCCACAAACCAACCAATCCATTGCAATGCAGATATGGACTGATCATGCATCAATAATCCCATGATAAAAATGATGATGCTGACCCCGACATTCACCATAGATGCTGTATTGATGAATCGGAAATAACTCAAGAATAATGGCGATACGGGTTTCAGAAGAAAGAAATCCAATTCACCTGTATTTACATGTCTTGGAAAATGCCAGAAATTTGAAGCAACCAGCATCATATTGAAAGAATCAACGATGAATAATGTCCCCAAAAACAAATAGGCCTCACTTCTGGAAAGTCCGGCAAATGCAGGAGTATACATAAACATCACTTCAAAAAATCCGATTTGAACGGCGCACCAAATAATGTCAACCATCACTTGCAAGGCATAATGCAAGCGAAATTCCATGTCTCGCGAAAGACAATTCTTGAAGAGTGTGATCCAAAGTCGAAAGAGATGCATATCAGCGTATATCCGGAATGAATTCCTTCATGGCCAAATACAGCTCCCAGGTGGCTTTTACATCGCGAAGACAATATTCCGAGATGATATCATACTTGCCTTCCGCATATAATTCACCAACTCTCGAACCATCAACGCCGGATTCTTTTGGGGATTGCACGCCAAATGCTTTTGCTACAAAATCAAAATTATATCTTCGAGTTGCACCTGATTGCTGAGGATTGAAGAAGCATAATTCATCGAGTAAATCTGTATGTGAATCACGATAATTGAATCTTGTGCCCTGCATGAGATTGAATTGTGGTTTCACTTTGAGAAGGGCTGATCGAAGCATCACAAATGGGGCATCAAATCCACGACCATTGAATGTGATTAAATGTGGAGATGGATAAATTGTGAGTAATTTCCAGAAATTCTCCAGCAATTTGACTTCACTGCAGAGCACCATTTTATTTCCGGATGGCAAATCCTCAGTTTTCATTTCACCTTCAGGAATGGCCGGATCTGTCATGAATGCGCCACTTCTTACTTCCGTCCAGCCATCTTCTGCCTTTTGCATGACTTTCAATCCAAGGGTTATAATTTGGCCGGTTAAGGGCGAAAGTGCCATTTCATTGATTTTCTTATCACGCAATTCATCCGTGCTTGCCCCGCGGAGAAGATATTCTTGTCTTGCTTCATCGAAAGAATCAATGGGCATGCCCGCTGTCTCAATATCATAAACGATATAGGTTTTTCCACTCATGTCGAACTCCTGAAATGATTGGCAAAGATACGCAAAATGATACATCTCATTTCTCGCAACTTTGTCCGAAAAGACAACAGTGCATGTAAAGTTGCAAAACATCGATTCCGTATATTCGCAGTGCAGCATATTTCCGGCTTTAATTCATGAGCGCTAGGCAAAGTCAAAAAGGACAATCTCGCGGAGAGGATGATCAGCAAATTTCCATGGAATTTGTCTTCCCTCCGAATAGACTCAAATTCATGTTTGGGCTATTTCTCTTTTTATTCTCCATCGCATTGATTCGCATATTTTATGTGCAGGTGATCAAGGCGGATGAAATCATGAAGGAAAAGAGAAGACAGCATATGGTGCCAGTGACTTTGCAAGCACAAAGAGGGGAGATTCTTGATAGAAATGGAAGGGTGATCGTAGCGAATGTGAAGGCAATGTCTTATGCCATTGATGTCACAAAAGTCAAAAACAAAAAAGGAATTGCAACTGCACTTTCTCTTGCAACCGGTGAATCAATCGAGTATTGGCTGGATAAGATCAATCACGGAGTGAAAGAGTTTTCTTATTTGGCGAGGGATGTCACGGCAAGACATATCATGCTTGATACAATTCGTGATCCGGGTTTCATCAAGATCCCAACTTATCGCAGAAGTTATGTTTATGGCACGGGAGCCGCTCAAATAGTGGGTTTTACGGATCCTGATAAAAAAGGTACTGCTGGCCTTGAACTGATGCTAGATTCATTATTCAGAGGAATTAATGGCAAAACTTTCATGAGAAGAGATGCTGTGAGTAATCTGTATTATTCTCATGAAATTCCGGTGCAAGAACCTCGTACGGGACATGCAGTGCAATTGACATTGGACATTGAACTTCAGAGAATTGCCGAATATGAATTGGCTGAAGGGGTTAATTCTTCTCAAGCCGAAGGTGGAACCGTGATTGCTCTGGAACCTTCAACTGGAGAGGTGCTCGCAATTGCTTCATGGCCAACATATAATCCAACTAATCCTCAGAGTGCTACTTCGGATGCCAAACGGATTCATGGAATTACTGATATGTATGAGCCCGGTTCCACATTTAAACTTGTGACGGCAGGTGCAGCATTGGAAGAGGGTATCATCAGTCCGGATTCATGGGTAAATGGCATGAATGGCACACTTCGAGTCGGTGATTATGAAATCAAGGATTCGCATCCGATCGGGAAGGTTCGATTCACTGAAGCATTGGAGCAATCCAGTAATATCGTTTTTGCCAAATTATCCGAAAAGATAGATGATTTCAAGTTTTACAAGTATGCCAGAGATTTTGGATTCGGAATAGTATTGGGAATTGATTTCCCGGGTGAAGCTCCCGGAATTTTGAAAAGACCGAAACAATTCAGCAAGACAACCAAGAAATTCATGGCTTATGGTTATGAATTGGGAGCCACTGCATTACAAATGGTCAATGCATTTTCCACCATTGCCAATGGGGGTGTGATGATGCGCCCATTCATGGTAAAGAAAATCATCGGTCCGGATGAGAATGTGATTTCAGAAACGAAAGTACAAAGAATCAGATCCGTGCTTTCAGAAAAGACTGCAAAAACCCTTACATATATGCTCAAGCGCGTTGTTGAATATGGCACCGGTAAAGAGGCTAGAATTACAGGAATGCCAATTGCCGGTAAAACAGGAACTGCTCAGCAATTGGTCAATGGTCAATATTCCAAGCAAGATTATACTGCTTCATTTGTGGGATATTTTCCTGCTGATGCGCCAAAGGTTGCGATGATAGTCATGCTCCATAAACCCAAATCCTCGATTTATGGAGGTTCCACATCTGCTCCGATTTTCAAGAAAATTGCACAAAAATGGATTACTGCATCTCGCATTCCTGTTGAAGACATTGAAAGGAATAATGCGGGGGCAAGGCAAAGAGTGCAAGACTCGGCAATTGTTCCTGATTTGCGCGGACTCTCAATAGATCATGCACAAGAGATATTGCAACATATTGGTTTACGTATCAAGGGTGCTGATCATGGAATCATCATCAATCAATCAATTCCGGAAGGAACATGGTTGGAAAAAGGCAAGAGCATCAAAGTTGGTACGCAAGATGGCATGCTTGATGGAAAGCAATCCAAGACATTTTCATTGAAAGATACAAGTGCAATCGTCAAGCAAATACCAGGTAAACCAACCATCCTCAAGCCAATGCCTGATGTACGCGGAATGAGCATACGGCGTGCATTGTCTGTATTGCATGCTTCGGGATATAAAGCTCGACTGACAGGAAAGGGGAAAGTGGTCTCACAAATGCGATCAAAGAGTAATCCGAAAGAATGTATTCTTCAAGCCCAATGATCAACCGCGGGGATGATAGGTCTTATGTACCTGTCGAATGAATTCGCGGTCGATATGGGTATAAATTTGCGTGGTGCTGATATCTGAATGACCCAGCATTTCCTGCAATGCACGAAGGTCCGCTCCTCCCTCAAGCAAATGTGTTGCAAAAGAATGTCTAAATGTATGTGGATGCACATGCTTTTCTATCCCTGCATCCATCGTGGCTTTGCTGACAATGTTCCAAACGCTCATTCTTGAAATTCCCGTCCCTCTTTGATTCAAGAAGAGTATGTCATTTGTCGAAACTCCGGATTTCATGAAATGGGGTCTGACTTCCACTTGATATGTTCCAACCCATTCCAATGCAGAACTTCCGATTGGAACGATTCTTTCTTTTGAACCTTTGCCAAACACACGAATCACTTCTTGCTCCAAAAGCATGTCTCTTTGTTTGATTCCGCATAATTCAGAAACACGAAGACCACATGCATACAGTAATTCAAGCATGGCTCTATCTCGAATGCCTGCCTTTGTTGTGATGTCGGGTTGTTCCAAAATGGCAAGCATTTCATCAATGGAAAGCGTATCCGGTAAACTTCTTCGTGACTTGGGTAATTCGGCTTTTTCAGTGATATCAGTGTCGATGACTTTATTAGAAAACAAAAAAGAGAAGAATCCTCGAAGTGAGGACAATGTTCTTGTGCGAGACGATAATGCCAGACCCAATTCTTCGAGCATCAATAGGAAAGAATGAATATGCTGAATTTCAATTAGTGCGTATTTTTCCATTCCCTGATGAACAATAAAGGTGCTAAATCTTTCTATGTCGAACATATATGCTGAAACGGTATTCTCGCTCACCCCTTTTTCCAGAGCGAGAAATCTCTTATATGATTGCATTTCTCTCTTCAGTGAAAGAGGAAGCTGTGCGGATGATTCATCCATCAATGTCTATCAAGAGTAATAATTTGGTGAGGCCTTGGTTACAACCACATCATGTGGATGCGATTCTTTGAGTCCTGCACCGGTAATCTTCACAAATCGAGCATGTTCTTGTAATTCAGAAATGGTTCCACAACCGCAATATCCCATTGAAGCACGCAAGCCACCTGTCAATTGATAAATGGTATCACTTGCATTCCCTTTGAATGGAACTCTACCTTCAATTCCTTCGGGAACGAGTTTTGCCAGACCATCTTCCATGTCCTGAAAATATCTGTCTGCCGAGCCCTGTTGCATTGCGCCTAGTGAGCCCATGCCTCGATACATCTTATATGCACGACCTTCCAGCAGAATTTTTTCACCTGGTGATTCTTCATGACCTGCAAGCATTCCACCAATCATCACGCAATCTGCACCGGCGGCAATAGCTTTTGCAACATCGCCTGTTTGTTTGATTCCACCATCTGCTATGACAGGAACGCCATGTTTATGTGCTTCCGAGGCAGCTTCCATGATGGCAGTGAGTTGAGGAACTCCAACACCGGCAATGATGCGTGTTGTACAAATACTTCCCGGACCAATTCCAACTTTCACTCCATCTGCTCCTGCTTCAATCATTGCTTTTGCAGCATCGGCAGTACCAATATTGCCACCAATGATTTGAAGTGTTGGAAATGTGGATTTTACCGCTCGAATCATGTCCAAAACACCCCGAGAATGACCATGTGCTGTATCGATGATGACAATGTCCACGCCGGCTTCATGAAGTGCTTTCACTCTATCCATTGTTTCGCCAGCGATGCCCACTGCCGCGCCAACTCTTAATCTTCCCAATTCATCTTTGCATGCATTCGGGTATTTCTTCTTTTTCTGAATGTCCTTGAAGGTGATGAGTCCTTGCAATTGACCATTCTCATCAACGACGGGTAATTTTTCTATGCGATGCTTTTCCAGAATCTGTTCTGCTTCTTCGAGAGTCGTTCCCAAAGGCGCAGTAACGATATTGTCTTTGGTCATCAATTCAGAAATTAACTGCGAGCCATTTGTTTTGAAACGCAAATCGCGATTTGTGGCAATTCCGATCAATGCACCTGAGTCATCGATAACAGGAAAACCGGCAATTTTATATTTGGCCATCAAGGTGAGAGCATCAAGGGCGGTATTATCAGCTTTGAGGGTAATGGGATTGCGAATCATTCCACTTTCTGAGCGCTTCACTTTATCCACTTCGTCTGCTTGGGCTTTGATCGACATGTTTTTGTGAACGATGCCGATTCCACCTTCACGAGCAAGGGCAATGGCCATTTCGGACTCGGTCACTGTATCCATTGCGGCAGAAATCACCGGAATATTCAGTGTTATATTCTTTGTAATCCGTGTTTTAAGCGAAGTTTCGCGTGGCAATACCTCTGAATAGCGAGGAATAAGTAGTACATCATCAAAGGTGATGCCTTCGGAAATGATCTTTGAATTCATGAATTTCGGTGACCGGAAGGAGTGGAACATCATAAGCGCGAAGAACTTTCGCAACTCTATCCTCTCGTAATTTACGGAATATCCCCTAATTTTGAAGTTTCGGAATGAACGATTCTTGTGAAATATTCGTTATCATGCCCGACTCAATATTCAAATTTGGCAAAAACATGAATGATATACAGTCTTTGTATCAGCAAATGATACTGGATCACAATAAGAATCCTCGGAATTTCCGTGGATTGGATGATCCCACCCATTGTGCTGAAGGACATAATCCGCTTTGTGGTGATGAAGTCACGATTTTCATGAAAATCAATAATGGCATTATCGAAGATATCACCTTCAAAGGTTCGGGTTGTGCAATAGCAACCTCTTCTGCTTCGATCATGACTACGGTTTTAAAAGGCCGAACAGTGCAAGAAGCAGAGGAATTTTTCAAGCAATTTCATGGTATTGTCACGGCATCAATGGATGAAACCATTGAAACGGATGATCTTGGTAAAATGGCTGTATTCACCGGCGTCCGTGAATTTCCCGCCAGAGTGAAATGCGCTTCATTGGCTTGGCACACGATGAATAATGCCATGCATGGCGAAACAAATGTCAGCACTGAATAATTGTATCCACCTCATCTCATCATATGAAACAATTTGTCTCTCTCAAACTTGATGACAATGAAAATCATCAAGAACCAAAACAAGAAGCCATGCCGCCTTCTGATGCGCCGATTGTGGATCGCATCATTGCGGCAATCAAAACAGTCTATGATCCCGAAATCCCCGTTGATATATTTGCTCTTGGATTGATTTATTCCGTTCGTTTCCATGAAGACACAAAAAAGGCGGAAGTGGTCATGACTCTGACATCTCCCGGATGTTTTGCTGCCGGACTGATACCGGGTCAAGTGGAACAGAAAGTATTGGAAGTACCCGAGGTTCAAACAGTCAATGTGGAACTCACTTTCGATCCACCCTGGGATAAAACGATGATGAGTGAAGCCGCTAGATTGGAATTGGGCTTTTGGTAATCGGTATTTGAATTGACATTATTTAACATTGGAATTTTCATGTTCAGAAATCTTACAGTATCTGCAATCAAAAGATTGACCCCACAGTCCATTGCCATTTCATTCGCAATCCCTGAGGAGTTTCAGGAGGAATTTGCGTATGTACCCGGACAATACATAACATTGAAAGCCGAAGTATCCGGACAAAAAGCAAATCGGGCTTATTCCTTATGTTCATCTCCATTCTCTGGTGAAGCACTTACAATCGGCGTGAAGCAAACCGAGGGTGGACTGGTTTCCACTTATTTGAACAATGATTTGAATATCGGAGATACTCTTCAAATCATGAAGCCGATGGGTAATTTTACATTGAAGGTAAATTCCGATGCTTCAAGACATATCGTATTGATTGGCGGTGGAAGTGGTATAACGCCGCTTTTGTCAATTGCGAAAAGTGTATTGCTGAAAGAACCTAATTCAACTGTTACTTTGCTCTATGGAAATCGTGATCAAGTATCCATCATGTTTTCTGATGAATTGAATGAACTTCAGTCACAGTATCCTGCTTTGAAAGTAAAGCATGTTCTCGAACAAGGATCTGAAGAATTCAAAGGAGTGCTCAGCATTGAAATGCTTGAAGCATTGCTCAGTCCATTTGTTTCTGATGATCATGCTGAATATTATATCTGTGGTCCAGCACCTGTGATGTCCAATGCAGAATCGGTGCTTACGGCGCATAATATTCCTTCCGGACGCATTCATAGAGAATTTTTTACGGCTCCGATTTCAGTTGGTGATGATGCTGAAGCACAGGAAGAATCAACGGAAGAAAAACAGATTTCCGTGAAATTATATGGTCGATCCTATGAAATCACAGTCAATCCCGGTGAGACCATATTGGAAGCCGGAATCAGACAACAACTTGATCCGCCTTATGCATGTCAGATTGCCGCATGCTGTACATGCAGAGCGAAACTTCGTACGGGTAAAGTTCATATGGAAAGCAGAGAAGCTTTGACCGATGATGAAATTGAAGAAGGATATATTCTTACTTGTCAGGCACATCCTTTGACAGATGATGTGCTTGTAGATTTTGATGGTTGATATCTTCTTGCTTGATGAATCCCTGAGCATGACTATTTTTGCGTCATGCTCTTTTTTTATGCAATAAATCTTCTAATGTCATGAATCTTCTACCTCTACTAGCCCTCTTTCTTTTTTCTTTATCCTTTCTTCATGCTGATGAGAGAGTCAAGAGAATTCAATCGCATGTGCAGTATTTGTCATCGGATTCTCTGGAAGGCAGAGCTCCTGGAACTAAAGGAAATGTTCTTGCGGCTGAATATATTAAGAAGCAATTCAAAAACATTGGCTTGCAATCATACAATCAAGCTGACTATTTTCAAGAATTTTCAATTGTCACCGATATTCTTTTGAATACCAAAGGTAATGCTCTTTCAATTTCTCTTGGAAAAAAGGAACATGCACTAAAACTTCAAAAGGAATTCATTCCTCTTGGAATCAGTGATACGGGCATGGCTCAATGTCCAATAGTTTTTGCCGGATATGGCATTTCTTCACCTGCTGACAATTATGATGATTATGCCGGAATTGATGTAAAAAATGCTCTTGTGATTGTCTTGCGAGGCGCTCCGGAACAGGATAGTCCGCATGGTAATCTCTCTCAATTCGCCGGTTTGAGAGGCAAGGCAATGACAGCCAAAGAGAAAGGCGCTAAAGCATTGCTTTGCATTTCAGGTAGTCAATTTCCGGATTCACTCATGCCATTGCGTTTCGAGCAAGGCGGAAAAGTGGATGGTATGCTCATACTGAATGCACTTACTTCAACAATTGAAACTCATCTTCCGGAATTGAAAGTGACTTCTTTGGAGAATGAGATTAAGTCAAGTAAAAAACCCGCAAGTAAGATCATTGCTGATCACTCCATGAATATACATGTTTCTTTGTCCGAGAAAAAAGTACAAA
>Ga0315906_10000755_pt1 | contig 50351 bp, 50 predicted proteins | sample LakEriMetagenome_4_FD_203526 | JGI IMG/M metagenome (GOLD analysis project Ga0315906, IMG submission 203526) | Freshwater fungal communities from buoy surface, Lake Erie, Ohio, United States - Buoy 2 MA122 | ecosystem: Environmental > Aquatic > Freshwater > Lake > Lake biofilm | place: USA...
TATAACTTTCATAAACCTCTCTCATATCATTATCTATAGCCTGTTGTCTTTTGATTTCTGTGATTTTTCTCACATATAAATCAACCTTTAGTTTTCCACAAATCCAAATGAGAAATTTAACTTCTTCTTGAGTTTCTGCTCTATTATTATAATTGATATGAACTGCTACCACTTTTGTGTTTCCATAAAGATGAATCGCGTTATAAAGACAAGTAATGGAGTCAACACCTCCTGAAAGACTTACAATTATTTTATTATTGGTCACTAATTGAGAATATTCACCTAATTGATAATTATAATCTTGATTCGGAGTTTCAGACCAATAATCAAAAATAGATGTATCGATATCGGTATCTTGATTATTATTGTCATTATTCGGATAATAATCTAATTCTTCCTCGAAATTGGCTCGATTATAAGTAGCTTTTAAGAAACTTTTAGATCCTCTTTTCCAAGCTTCTTCCATAGAAAAGAAGAGATGTTCCTTTTTATTCGTATGTCTAAAAACAAGGATATAAAAGAGCCAATCATTATAATCAAGATTTCTTATAACATTTTTATGTTCAAGAGCTATCTCAAGAGCTTTTTGATTGAAATAAGTGATGATATGTTTTGCGTTTTCTTTTCGATAATAATGACGAGTTAATTGGTCATAAATAAGGATTGCCAAGATTGGATTTTTTGATTTCTGATAGTCATAATCATCAATCAAATGACCATAATTGATAATTAAATGATTATCGAAACCTTCGAATTGATTAAACCAATAATACTCGTGTTTCATCCAATAATCATAAAAATCCGTCATTGAGACATTTAATTACTCATCAGTTATTTTTATATCTTTATTAAATATAGAAATGGACTTTGAAAAATTAATTTCTAATCTTGAAGAAATTTTAAATTTAATTATGAAAGAAGATATTTATTATATTGATGAAGCTATTCAAGAGTATGATGATGAAAATAGAGGTATTAATAAGGGAATATTAAAGAAAAGAAAAAAGATTCTTTTCACTCATATGGAAGTTATTTTTAAAAATGTGCAAAATAAAAAGTTTGATGATGTTGAAAAAAATCTTGTAAAATTATTTAATTTCATAAGAGATGATTATTATAAATCTACGTTAAATAATTATCAAGGTTTTAGAGATTATAATGATCAACTCAAATCTATCAAAGATAATTTTAGATATGTCCTATATAACATCGAAAGATATCAAAATGGTAAATCATTGGAAGAGGTTTATCCTACTTATCCAAAAAACTACAAATCTAATCTATTTAAATTAAATTTACCTAAATCAAAATCATCTTCATCTGGAGTTAGTAGTTATGTTTCATCTGTAAGTGGTTATGATGCGAATTTGAAATACGTAAAGACAAATGTTAAGGTTCTTAGGAAATATATGAAATCTTTATATACTGTGGTAAAAGAAGCTACTGTTAAAAAAAATATAAGTTCTATAACCACAACGAATGCGTTAGATAAGAAGTTTGTGAGTTTATATAAAAGAATTTGTAAATCTTTGGAGAAAAATAAAGACGAAAAGGTGATGGCTATTTTAATGAAAATGAAGAAATTAAATATAATCCAATCCATTAATGATTTTAATAAATACGTTGAAACTGAAAAATTAAAACATATTCGAGACTTTAAGGCAAGTCTTCTATCTGCTTTTTTTACTATGAAATTAACTAAAACTAAAACTTTACCATTTTTATAAATTAGGATTATTATAAGCTTCATCAATAAGACCTTTATCCAAACAATCCTTCAAATTCCAAATGACATCCTTTTTGAGGATTTGTTCAAGTTCTTTCTTTTTGATATTTGTTCTTTTTGTATAAATCTTAATGATATGTGTCATAATCTTTTTAAGGTTTGAATATTCCTCATCAATTTCCGTCATTTTACCCCATATTCCACCTCTTAATTCGTGAATGAGCATATAAGCATTCTTACCCATATATCTCTTCTCGCCAGCAAGGGATATAAGAGTTCCTGCAGATGCCACAAAACCATCAATAACGGTATGAACAGGGATTGTGAGAGTTTTAATACAATCAATGATAGACATAGCTGCGTGGATTAGACCTCCATCAGTGGTTAAATGAAGATAAATGGGTTTAATTGGGGTGTTCATAGAAGCACATAAAGTCTTTATTTTAATCTCAACATCCCTCAATTCCTTATTTAATTCAAAAGCCGTATCCATATTGATATCATTATTGAAATAGATATGATTATAATGGGAATAGATGTTATTACTTGGAGATTTTCCCAGGATTAATGGAATTTTAGTGATAGTATTCATACTCGAGGAACTATCATCACTATCACTATCATTTGCCACCACATCCCTTTTTCTTTTTCCTAGAACTTTAGTTGATTTATTTCCCCAATAAGAATTCATTTTTCATTAGTAATATGGCTATATGTTTATATAATTATTTTTTGATTTTTTTTTTAAATTATCTCATACAACTGTAGAAATGAACGGGGTTGCTTCTGTGGATGCTATGTTAGGTATTATTAATAACGCAAGTCAAACTGCAACCATAGTTGACACTCAACGAAATGTGGCTGATTCACTTAGAGCAGCTTCCGAACGTAATTTAAATGCTCTTATGCAAAGTTTATCAACTGAAAATCAAAGAAGTGAGCATTTGGCGAATATGAATAACGCGTTTATTAATCAGAATCTTGCAAATATTGGTTCTGCACTCAAGGATTCTATTCAAACAAATGCAACCAATCAATTATCAGCCACTGAGAGAGTTGGTGCTACGACTGTAGGAGCTGTCGATAGAGTAGGTTCTATATTAGGTCATTCTCTTGAGAGAATTGGTTCTGATAATATAAATGCTACTGATAGAAATGGTGCTGCTAATCTTATAACAACTGAAAGAATAGGAAATACCCTTTCTTCTCTTTTAAATCAGAATAACACTCTTTTAAATACAAGTATAAAAGAAGGTCAGGTTACAAGTGAACGTAATTTTGGTGAATCTCGTCTTTTTAATGCCACTCAAAATCAAAATCTTGAGCGTCGCATAGGTGATTACTATCTTCAAGCTGAAAGAAATTTCCATAATATAAACAATGACCTCTTAAAAGTTGAGACAAGTCTTGGACGATTAGCCGATAATCATCATAACGCTAATATGATGGAATTATTAAAAGTTCATGCAGCTTTAGATAAAAGTATTGATAGAAGTGAGATGAATTTAAGTCGTCAAGCTGCTGATAATTATGCCAACGTTCAAATTGAGGCTGCTAAAAATCGATTAGGATTAGAACAAAAGATATCTGACATAGGCAATGATATTAAATTATCTATCATCAAGGATAATAATGAAACACGCAATCTTATTAATTCCTATAATAATGATAATATTCGTAATGATTTACAGGCCGAGCGAATAATACATGCATTGCATCATCATTATCCTCATCATCATCATCACGGTCATCACGACCATCACGACCGTCATCACGACCATCACGACCGTCATCACGACCGTCATCATCATTATTACCCGCCTTTTTTTCCCTATGGCGGGATTCCATTTCAAGGAGCGGCAGTTGGTGGACAACAGAATGGTTCTCCCCGTAATTGAATATAATCAATATAACTATACATCCAATTTCTTAGACCAGTCAAGACCATTCACATCGATTCATAATAATCAAACCTCGAATATTTATAACTATTATCAAACCTCGAATTTTATAACCTCAAATATTACTATTACTAATTATTATCAAACCTCGAACATTTATAATTACTATTATAGCAGCAATAATACGATTGATATAGGCGGTGGCATAACTGAAGATAGCAGTAGTGATGATGAAAGCAATAATGGAAACAATGGTAATAATGGTAATGGTAATAATGGTAATGGTAATAATGGTAATGGAAATAATGGAAATAATGGAAATGGAGATAATGGTAATAATGGAAATAATGGAAATAATGGAAACAATGGTAATAATGGAAATAATGGTGATAATGGAAATAATGGTAATAATGGAAATGGAGATAATGGAAACAACGGAAATGGAGATAATGGAAACAACGGAAATGGAAATAATGGTAATAATGGAAATGAGAGCTAAGAATAAAATATTATCGTATAATAATAAATGTCATTTGGTTCATTGCTTATCTTCGATTTAGACAATTGTAATGGTAATATTAATGATAAAGATTTATTACAAAGTTTTATAAATGAATTAGTGCTTGATATTATGAAAATGAAGATAATAGGTGAAACACAATTTGCCTATTTTGAACCCACAGAGTTTAATATCAAGAATGATTTAGTAGGTTTCAGTATTACTACTATAATAAGTTTATCATCAATTACCATACATATTTGCGACCTTAGTAAGAAAGCATATATCGATATATTTACTTGTTGTGCGATAAATGATGAAATGATTGCTAAAATAAAAGAATTAATTATAAAGGTCTTTAATCCAATGAATATAAATAAGAAAATTATTGAGAGACCTGTGAAATAATACCTTTATTTATAATAGATGAACAGTGAGGCGTTTAAACAATTGTTGGTTCTTATGGATATTTCCGCTAAATTAACGAAATGTGCTGTTAAAAATTGTAAGGCTTCTATGATGAAGGTTCAACAAAATAAGGAATTGCAAAAAATGAAACTTCTTGCTGCTACCACAGTGGATCCTAAAAAGAAGATGGAATATACAAAAAAAATCGTTTACAATAAGGATGTTATTAATTATGACCAATGTTTATATAAACAATGTCGAGATGTTTATATGAAAATGATAGATGTTCTTATTGATACTTTCCAAAAATTCTTAAAATCAAATGTTATCAAAGCAAATGTACCTGGAATACTTAAACATCTCAATGAAATTAAAACCTTGGCAAAAAAGAAAAATTTATCAGTCACTGATATTAATAATATTCAAAAAAATAAGAATCTCTTATTAATGATTATAATGTCTAATAAGGGTGGTCATTAAATTATTTTTATTTTTATTTATAATAGATGAATAAAGAAAATTTTAAACAATTTTCAGCATTTATGAATGTTGCCGCTAAATTAACGAAATGCTCCATTAAGAGATGTAATGCTACTATGGAAAAGGTCAAGGAAAATAAAGAAATACAAAAAGCAAAACTCCTCGCTGCTACCACGTTTGATTTCAAGAAAAAAAAGGAATATATCAATAAAATTGTTCATAACAAAGATGTCATTAATCAGGATAAATGTTTATATAAAGCGTGTCGAAAGGTTTATATGAAAATGATTCGAACTCTCATACGTACCTTTGAGAATTTCCTTAAATCAAATCTCTTTAAATCCAATTCAAGTGATATAAAGAAATATTTGATGGATATTCGACATTTAATGAAAAAGAAAACATTATCAATAAGTGACGTTAATAATATTCAAAAAAATAAAAATTTACTCGTATTGAATTTAATGACCGATAGAAATTTTATGAGACGTTCTTAATTCTAAATCCCGAATCAGTTATTAAAGATATATCAATAGTCCATTTTACCTTATTTCGTTCCTCCCAAATTTCATAAGCTTCTTTTATATGTCTATCTAATTCCTCATCATTCATTTTCCTCACCTTTTTCAAATGTTCATTTATTTTTTTAATTTCTTTCGTAACCTTTGAATGACCATAATGCGTTGCTTGATGACATAAACGACATAAAGCAATAATTCTTACTAACTTCTGTGTTTGTGTGGCATAGTCAAAAGTCCATCTTTCGTGTGCCTCCAAATATTTAAATCTCTTCGCACCACAACACTCACACCGATGACCTGTTCTTTCATAAATATGGTGTCTTATTAAATTCCAATCTTCTTCTGTAAAAATACTCCTCACATTTTTAAAATAGCTCGTTTTAGGTATCATATCTATGAATAGTTCAGAACCACCAGAAGTTCTGTCCTCACCAATAATCTCAATTTTCTTGCGTGTTTCATATAACCTACATAATTCATTTGATTCATCCTCACAAAACCAACATTTACAATCCTTATCCCAAATAGCCCCATATTCCTTTGCTATTTTACGAGAGGAATATGGAATATTTAAATAAATTACCATTCGAGGATTATTATTATCATCTCTCAATAATTTTAAATACTAATTGACATTTATCATTAAAAAGGGATTTAAAGAAATCTTCCAAGTTTTCGGTATCCTTAAATGAAGTACAAGTGTATAAATCAAGAGCTGCTTTTCTTTCCTCTACGAAGGTGTGAATCGAAAGATGAGACTCTGAGAGGATATAAACACCTGTCACACCAAAAGGCTGAAATTGATGTATGGCCTTACCAACAACATTTAACTGATATCTATCTACAATCTTATCGAGAATTTCTGTGATTGACGATTGATATTTAAGAAGTTCATTATTTTCGATATTACTAATATCTATAATTATGTGTGTGCCAGTGGATGAAGTCATTAATTGATTATTAATATATTCATAAATTATTTTTATACTGAGAAATAGATTTTTATATAATCAACAATATGACCTCGACACGAATAACATTTATGACTGTTTCTATTTGAAATAATACAACGATTACATAAAGTATGACCGCAAGGATTTATACACATATCAACCTCGTTTTCAAAACAGATGGGACACAACTTTTTATTATTATCATTGATTTCATTTGTCCTCAGAATCTTATTAATGATGAAAATAAAAAGATTTCTGAATTCAGCAATTTTATTTTCAATGATTTCTATGTTATTTTCTACAGATAATAATTGAGGTGTATAATAATCAACCACCCATTTCTTATAATTTTCCTTTATTGTGTTATTATAATTCATATAAATATTACTTAAAGTACCCTCATCATCCATATTTTGATTTATATTATAATCATTAATAATATTCATCACATTTAAATGACTATTTTGAGAATTGGTCATATAATTCATAAAATAGTTGTTTTTAGCCATTAAATCCTCTCGTTTTGTTTTATAATCAAGAAGACTTCGATTTAAAACCTCAAAATCATCAAGAATCACTTTTGGATTATTTGAAGAAACGATATGATGTCTTTCTTCTTTTTTATAATCAAAATCACTTAACTCGTAATAATTCATTTACTAAGAATGATTATAAAAAAAAATGATAAATAAATTTATCTCCATAAGAATTAATTATGGTATTCAAAGGAGCACATATTTCTCGTGAAAAAACTCTTCAAGAAACAATTGATAGGATTATTGAAAATGGAGGCAATGCTCTTCAAATATTTGCCTCTAATCCAAGAAGTTATAAAATTACCGAACCAAATGAAAAGTTTTTTGGAAAGGACTTTCATAATAAGAAGGACTTTGCCCTCGTTATCCATAATCCCTATGTAATTAATCTTGCCGCTCCTTTTATGAATAATAAGAGAACGATTGAAATTAAAGATGCTTATTGGATTAAGTTAGTTTTACACGAATTAAAAATTGCTCATACTATAGGTGCTTATGGTTGTGTTATCCATTGTGGTAAACACACATCAAACTCTCGAGAGGAAGGATTGATAAATATGAAGAGGGCTCTTGATTTCATCATTAGTGAAATTGATAATAATAAACTTAATTCAAAGATTATTCTTGAAACCTCTACTGGTCAAGGAACGGAGCTCTTACATAACTATAAGGATTTCCTGGATTTCTATAATTTATTTACAGATAATCAAAAGAATTTTATAAAGATTTGTATTGATACTTGTCACGTATGGGCAGCAGGTTATGAATTATCTGAGATATTTCATTTAACTAAAGTAAATGGCAATCTTAAAGATGTCGCTGTGATTCATATTAACAATAGCAAAAATCCCAAAAATAGTCATTTAGATAGACACGACGTCATTCAGAATGGTTATATAAAACTTATGGATATCATTAACTTCGTAGAGGAAATGGGGAAAGCCAACACAAAATTGATAGCTATCTTGGAAACACCGGAAGAAGGTAATTTAAAGAAAGAACTTTCATTAATTTCGATTTAAAGATTTTTGAATAAAATGAATTAAATGTCTTTATTAAAATTCATTTCCTTTTTGTTTTTAATTACTGAAAGTTTATCATTTCAAATGCCATTACATCCTTCTTTATATAGACCAAGGGCTTCTTCGAGGATAATAATGAAATCATCTATGATAAATCGAACTGATTTCTCGAGAGTTTTTATAGGTTATTTTATCGGTTTACGATTATATGAAATCACCAACCTCAAATCCGACGAGAATAAACAAATAGATATCTTTAAGAAAACTTCTAAATCTGTGTGTTTCATCTCGACGGAATATTCAAAACTTGCCTCCAATCTTAATATGGATATTGATAATCTTCCCAAAGGGGTTGGAACTGGGTTTTTATGGGATAAGAAAGGTCATATAGTTACCAATTTTCACGTCATCAATAAAGTTGATAATGCTATGGTTATTTTAAATAATCATACTTATAATGCTAAAATTACAGGAATTGAACCTGAGAAAGATATTGCTGTTCTTAAAATTGATTTAAATGAAACTTCCTCATCCATAAATCCGATTACCATTGGAAGTATTGATGATGTTATTATAGGTCAATATTCATACGCAATCGGTAATCCATTTGGACAAGATAATACTTTCACAATGGGTATTATTTCTGGATTAAATCGTGAAATTACTTCACCTACGGGTAGAAAAATCACTGGAATTATTCAAACTGATACAGCGATTAATCCTGGAAATTCAGGTGGTCCTCTCATCAATTCAAATGGTGAAGTTATAGGTATGAATACAGCTTCTTTTGGTAGTGGTACATCAGCTGGTGTTAATTTTGCTATTCCTATAAATATCATTAAAAAGGTTGTAAATGAAATTATTGAAAAAGGCGGAGTTCAGAAAGCTATCATTGGAATTTCCTATTTAGACCGATTACCTTCTGCGTTTGAAAGTAAGCAAATGGGAATTAATGAGATTAAAAAAGGTGTGATTGTTTTAAGTGTTCCTTCGAATTCATCGACAGGTCTGAGAGGAATTAAGAGAGTGGGTGATAAAAAAGTAATTATTGGTGATATTATTATAGGTATTGATAATTATGATATTAATAATGCAGAGGAACTATTAAATACCCTTGAAAGATATAAACCTTATGATAAGGTTCAATTGAAGATTCTTAGAGATGGAAAGGAAATAATTAAAGAAATTTCTTTAATTACTTATAAAACAAAAACTTATACAAATATGGAAATTGATATTCCACTTGGAAATATCGCTCCACAAATAACTCCAAAAATGAATTAATTAACATTTCCAGATGTAATAACAGCAGCTGGGTCATTATATTTTTCTAATGAGGTGATATCAGAATCTCCTTTTTTAATTCCAACGAAATATAAATCACATAAACCACTGCTGAAGTAAGAATCCCAAACAGAAAATGATTCATTAAGATTTACAGCATTATTTAAATCTATTTCTGTTAAATTTTTATAATAATCCACCATATCAGGTAGATTTCCCACAGTTCCATATGAATCAGATGGTGTGGTTCGTCTTGTTCCGTGTTCCCATCTGCCTGTTGAGGCACAAGTAAAAAAGAATAATCCGCCAGGTTTCAGCATTTTATAAATTTTACGAAATGACAATTCATATTCAGGGTCGTGTTCGAAACATTCCGTTGATACAATTGTATCAAAAGTATTATCCTCAAAAGGCAAATCCTTGGTTTTTGATACAATGGTTACATTTGGTGCTTCAATTACATCATTTCCGTGATATTCACAATTTTCAAATAAAAATCGATTATTTCCATTAATGTCACCTGACCCCACATCTAATACTCTTTTATTTTCAAAATAATTTGGTAAAATTTTTTTCACAAATAATGTAAAATCTCTCGCTTGAATATGCATTTTATATAAAAATAGTTTTATAGATAAGCTTTATATCCATTTAATTATAAATTTCTTTTTTCCTAATGATAAATAGATATCATATATGAAAAAAGCAACAAAAGCCGATTGTATACGAAGAGCCATCAATATAAGTTCTCAAAAGGATTTCTTTAAATTTGATAAGAAATCTTTTAATCCAGATAAAGTGAAAGCTCATATTAATGTAACTTCACCTAAGTTATTGGAATTAATGGAAACTATTCAAGATTTAGATAAAAATGATATGGCTACATACGGAAAAAAGTTCAAACATATCATTTATAGTGATTTGCGAAGTTCTATTGCTGGGATTAAATTAGTGGCTGCTGTTTTAACCTCATTTGGAATGTCAAATATTTATAAAAGTAATTTAAAGGTTTCAATTCCTGATAGTAATGATAACTTTGCTTTATTATCATCATTAGCTACTTATGATAAGCCTTTCCCTGTGAAATTAAGAAAGGAAATCCTGAGTATCTTTAATGAAAGACCTGGGAATATTTATGGTGAAAAGGTGCGATTTTTATTGATAGACCAAGGTTATAAGGAAGGTATTGATGTTTATGATGTTAAATATATTCATTTAGTAGATGATTTAATTACTCCCTCCGATGAAAAACAGGCGATAGGTCGTGGTACTCGTTTTTGTGGTCAAAAAGGTCTTAAATTTCATCCCGAGTTAGCTTGGCCATTACACGTATTCAAATATAAATTAGCCATCGATAAGAGTAAATATGGCGAAGAAGACCCATTTTTGTTATTTATCAAGGAAAGTGGAATTGATATAAAGAAACTTTATTTTGCTGCCGAATTGGAAAGTATTTGTCGTTTTGGTGCTGTTGATTATGAGATTAATAAGGCCATTCACGAATTCGGAAATGAAAAGGAAGATAATTTGGAAAAGAAGGATATTTTTGTGGGTTATGAAAAGCTGATGGATTTCAAGATTAAGGATATGTATGAATCTTTAGATAGAGAGCAGAATGGTGATTTTAAAATGCTTAAAAAGGCCTATAATAACTTCGGAGGAGCAGTAAAATTTAAGAAAACTCAGAAATTTATAGATATTACTAAAGTTAAAAAACAACTGGTAACATTGGATAAACCATTGAATTTCATTGATATGCGTAAATATATACGCAAGAATTTCAATAATCTCAAATGGGGTAATTTAGACTTTAAGAATATGTGTGTTAGTGATGGTAATGATAAGAAAGATACGAATAGAATCGTAACTTTAAGTAATAGTCAGGCCTTTGTTAGTAACTATTTTAATTCATCAAGTTGTTATAAAGGTATCCTTTTTTGGCATTCTGTGGGTACTGGAAAGACCTGTTCTGCTATTGCTACGGCCTCAAATACATTTGAAAAAGACGGTTATACTATCATTTGGGTTACTCGTCACACACTTAAACCTGATATTTGGAAGAATATTTATACTCAAGTATGTTCTCAAACTATTAAAGAAAAATTGGAACAAGGTATGAATATTCCCGAAAAAGATGTGAAAGCTCCTTTGAAGTATTTGGATAATCGTTGGGTAACTCCCTTGAGTTATAAACAATTTACTAATCTCATCAATGGGAAAAATGAATTTTATAAAGAAATGGTCAAAAGAAATGGTAAAATAGACCCATTTAAAAAATCTTTAATTATCATCGATGAAGCTCATAAGTTATTTGCGGAAGATACACCTGCTCAGGAAAGACCTGATATTAAAGCTCTCAAACGAGCCTTATATAACTCTTATAAGACTTCCAAAAAGGAAAGTTGTAAATTACTTTTGATGACAGCCACTCCTTATACAAATGACCCTATGCAATTATTTAAGTTGTTGAATTTAATGAAAGAAGATGATTATTTTGATGAAGATTTTGACTCTTTTAAAGATAAATATCTTGACCCTGAAACCTATAAATTTCGCAAAGATATGAATAAGGAGTTTTTAGATAAAATTACTGGCTATATCTCATATTTAAACAGAGAAAGAGATGTTCGATATTTTGCTTATCCTGTCATATATACGAAAAAGGTTAATTATTCATCTATTAGTTCTTCAACCTCATCTGTAGGTTTAGTTGTGAAACTTTTAGATGATATTGAAGATTATCTAAGTATCAAACCAGAAAAAGCCAAGGATATGATTGAATATCTTAAAGAAATCTCTAAAAAACCCACCAAGGCCGCTTCCACAGATATAATGACTCAAGAAGAGGCACTTGATTTATGTATTACTTCATCAAAGAAAACAGCTAAGAAAGACGATAAAAATGATTATGATGAAATCAAGGAATTTGTTAAAGAGCTTAATGGAAAGATAAAGGGGATTGAAAAAGAAGAAAAGAAGAAGGCTAAGGAATTGGAAAAAGAAGAAAAGAAGAAGGCTAAGGAATTGGAAAAAGAGGAGAAAAAGAAAGCAAAGGAGACTAATAAAAAAGGAGCAAAAAAAAAAGTTAAATCAGCCTCGCCATTACCTTCACCTAAGAAGTCTAAATCGAAATCGCCTTCACCTAAGAAACCTAAATCGCCATTCCAAGTGAGAAAAACTCCACCAGGAAAGATGGGACGACACTCGGCAGCCAGAATAATTCAACAAAAACTTAAAGGTTTTATGTACCCTTTTGTAAATCGGGTAAGTACAAATATTAATGACAGAGAAGTTTATTTTCGAAAGTTAATAAAACATCTTAAAGTCGATGTTAAAAGTAAAAATAATTGTCTCAAATATGATGGTATGAAAGATGGAAAACCTGTTTTTAAAATTGGAGATAATATAATTCTTAAAAAACAGATAGGTACTAAAAGTAAAAATGGTGTAGCTTATTTAAGTGGTTTTAAGGACGTTGAAGGTAAGTTATTTAAATATGCAGTTAAAATCGGTATGCGTGAGGATTTTAATAGGGAAGAAATGGTTTTGGAGAAATTAAGAAAGGCATTAATAAATCATGAAAGTTTCCATTTTCCATTCTTATATGCCACCTTATATTGTGATTCATTAAAGAAAGAGTTTTCAAAGGTAAGCGAAGATGAATTAAAAGCATTTCCACAAATACTCAAGACTTTATATAAAGCATCTAAAGCCAAGGGTGAGGTATCCATTTTATTAAACGAGCTCGCTAATGGTGATTTGAAATCATTTATTTATGATAATTATAAAGATGGTAAATTAATGCATAATGCTTTAGTTCAAGTAGTATTATCTCTTTTCAGTTTCTATGTAACCACTGAAATGCAACATTGTGATAGTCATTGGGGTAATTTCTTATATCATAAAATTAAACCAGGTGGTTATATTCATTATAAAATTGCTGGTGCCGATTATTACCTTGAAAATCTTGGTTATTTATGGGTTATTTGGGATTTCGGTCTTTCAAGACCATTTTCAGAAAAGGCAGTTCTAATGAATTACGATATTGGACGTATATTATTCGCTTTTATGAACAAGAAACAAAAAGGATGGTTGGAGGATAAATTTAAATATGAACCTACTTTTACCAATAGCGTAGCTGATATCATTAATCACTATTTTGTGGTTAATAAAAATTTATATAATCGTTTTTACACCAAAGATTTAATGACTAGTTTAGTATCATTGATGTTTAAAGACTTTGCTAAACTCGGATGGATTTCCACTACTCCTCCAAGTAATAGGAAGCTTATTATCAATGATAAACCTTATGTTATTTATTAGTTTTAATCTTTTATAATTATAGAAAATGAAGGATTGTCCTTCTGATAAGATTTTAAATCCAGCTACGAAGAGATGTGTATCTAAAACTGGAGCTGTAGGAAAGAAACTTTTAATGACGAGTGTGAAGAAACCTAAAGTCGTCATCTGTCCTCCTGGTAAGATTTTAAATCCAGCTACAAATAAATGTGTATCTAAAACTGGAGCTATAGGAAAGAAACTTTTAATGACAGGTGTGAAGAAATCTAAATCACCACAAAACACGGCAGCAAAAATAATTCAAAGAAAACTTAAAGGTTTTATGTATCCTTTTGTAAATCGAGTAACTACGAATATTAATGATAGAGTGGTTTATTTTCGTAAGTTAATAAAACATCTTAAAGTCGATGTTAATAGTAAAAATAATTGTCTTGAATATACTGGTACGAAGGATGGAAAGCCGGTTTATAAAATTGGAGATAACATAATCCTTAAAAATCAAATAGGGTCTAATAATTCATATGGAATAGTTTATTTAGGAGGTTTTAAAGATGCTGAGGGTAAGTTATATAAATATGCCATTAAAGTGGCAAAAACTGTAGATGTCAAAAAAGAGATACTTATTTTGCAAAAATTGAGGTCTGAATTATTAAATCATACCAGTCCCCATTTTCCATTTTTATATGCTGTTTTAAATTGTGAATCCAAATATTATGATAATTTCGATTCATCTATTAAAATTATTTTAAATGAGCTGGCTAATGGTGACTTAAAAGCATTTATTCATAACCATTATAATAATGATAATTTAATGAAAAATGCTTTAATACAAACTGTATTATCTCTTTTTAGTTTTTATATGATAACTGGAATGTACCATTCGAATTCTCATTGGGGTAATTTCTTGTATCACAAGATTAAACCTGGTGGTTATATTCATTATAAAATTGAAGGTAGAGATTATTATCTTGAAAATCTTGGTTATTTATGGGTTATTTGGGGTTTTGGTTTAGCTACTTCATTAACTAATAAAAGTATAACTTCAATGTCACAGGATATCTCTTTACTATTAACAGCTTTTGTTACAACAGATACAATTGGGTTTTTAAAAGCTCATAAATATAATCCAAAATTTAATAATAGTGTTAAAATTTTACTGTCAAATTATATGCCTATTAACAGCAACGTTTTATATAATCTTAGTTATTCCAGAGAAGGAATGAAATTAATGGTTTCTTCCATATTTAAAGACTTTGCTAAACTTGGATGGATATCCACTACTCCTCCAAGTGATAGGAAGCTTATTATCAATGATAAACCTTATGTTATTTCTTTTTAATTTTGTCATAATTTGAACGAATTTCAATAAAAAAATGACAATTCCATTTCAAGTAATTATTACCAATGTCTCAAGAAAGCTTTGTTATCCATAATCTTATCAATATCATCGACAGGATGTCCATTTTTAATGAAATGGAGAGGAGGCTCAGCTTTATGAACGTGAATGAGAAGTTTCTCTATGGTAATCTATCGGGTGCTATAGATGATTTCATTGATGGTCTTTATGATTGTGATGGTGTGCTTGCTTTTACCATCAATAATAATAGGATTGTGTTGAGTATCAATGGCTTATATTTCGTAATCGCTCACGAGCCTTCTCACAAGAGAAATATGACTGATTTCTTTATATCTCGGTATGAGGATGCAAAGGATGCTTATGATAGGTATATTCAGTTTTAAGGAAAAGAGGGGTTTTAAAAAAGACAATCATTTTTGTCTTTTAGAAATGACAGGAATTCCAATTTGCCATTCCTTTTTTTATATTATTTAACGCCAATGATTTATAATATAATTTCTTCCAATGTAAATATTCAATTGTAATTTCATTTTTAGTTTTTTTTCCATTATTGGCCTTGAAGTAACCTTTAAGATATATCCAAAAATTACGAATGTTATTATTACATATATATGTAATCATTACATATATATATGTAATAATAAAAAAATAATTATTGATAGTAATAATGGGTTCCTTACGTACTGTAGGACAAGGTCTTAATTTTGATGTTGATAAATTAAATTTGGGTATTGGCAGTGTTTTTACACCTAACATAAGATTATCAGTTTATAATAATAATGTTGATTCTTGGAAAACAGCTATTTTTAAAAATACTCCCAATAGTGATTATTTATCCATAGGTACCTTCAATAATAACACTTATGTAGCCGCCATTGCCAATGATAATCAAACATTTAAAGACCTTTATATCAATAATCTTGGCAACTCATTACAACCAACTTCGACAATAGGAAATGTTATTATTAATGGTAAAACCACTATTGGTAATTTTACAAATACCCCAAGCTTTAATCATTCAATTGATGTAGTATCACAGATAAGCGATATTGCTCTATTTAGAAATAGAGATTATCGATTATCAGTTTCAAGTGATACATCTGCTATAACACTTAATACCAATAATAATAGAATTGGAATTATTCCTGATACCTATTTAAGTTCAAATTTATATGTAAGTGGTTTTATTACGGGAAGTAATTATTTATCCAATCTTACTAACCCTTCTTTATATAAAATGCCTGCCAATTGGATAAAAATTAATAGTACTTCAGCTATCAAGACTAACATTAATAATGAGCTTGAATTAAATATAGATACCAATGGTCTTGCTATTACGAATGGTAAATTAACTCTCACTGGTTCTACTTTAGGTATGGGTGGTACTAATATAAATACCAGTAATTTATATGCCAATGATTTTATGGTTGTTGGTAGCAATAGTGGTTATATACCTACCTTAAATGAACGCTTATTTATAAATGGAGGTATTACCATAGGTAGCACTAATGTAATAAATCCATCCCTAAATTTCAATAAAGCTACTTATAGTCTTTTGGTATCATCCAACGCATTTTTCAATTCAAATGTAAACGTAGCAGGTGTAATTTCAGGTAATGGTAATAACTTAACTAATTTAAATTTAAATAATATCGTTAATCCATCATTATCCAAATTATCTGCTAATTGGATAAATATTAAAGCCTTCAATCCTATTAAAGCAACTAATGATACGAATGAGTTATATTTGGATTTTGATAATACAAATGGATTATATGTAACGCCATCGGGTAAACTAAGCTTAAATGTTGCTTCTGTATCAACAACATCTACTGGAGCAAATTTTTGGAATTCTAATACACCCTCTGAAATTTATTTTAGAAATGGTGATAGTTTTGTTGGTATTGGTAATACCAATCCTAAAAGTTTATTATGGATTGGTAATAATGGGAATCTACTTCGTCTGACCTCTCCAAACACATTAAACACAAGTTATTATACCCAATTATCTACTAATGATGAAGTTAATAATAACACCAATATTCGACTCATTACTCCAACTCCCTTAAATCAAATATCAGGTGCTGATGTGTCTTTATCTGCTGGTAGTATCTATTATTCAATTGCTGGTGATAATCCCTCTCATAACTTCATATACGAGAAGGATGGAAATAAAACAAATTTAATAAATATTAATAAATCAGGAATTGTAACCTTGGGTAGTAGTGGTAAGCTTATTTTAGGTAATTCAAATGCTGAAGCTGCCAATTATTCCTTATATGTAAATAATAATGCTAAATTTAATAGTAAAGTAGTTATTGGACAAAGCATAAATTCATTTGACGGTTTTCCTATTATTACTGAATATCCCCTTAATGTTTATGGTAATATTGGTATTACTGGTAATATCTTCACGACTTCTGATGAAAAGGTCAAGACCAATATTAAAACCATTGATAATAGCTTAGAAAAGATTTGTGGATGTAGAGGTGTTAGCTTTAATTATTTTAATGACAGTAATAAAAATCAATATGGTGTTATTGCTCAGGAAATTGAAAAGATTATTCCTGATGTTGTTGAAAGCAATCAATACGGATTTAAAAATGTGAATTATTTATCTATCATTGGTTTCTTAATAGAAGCCGTTAAAGAACTTAATCACAAGATTAGCTCTAATAGGATTTAAAAAAACATATATATATAATTTTAAAGTATAATGGAAAATAATCAAATCTATATTGAAAATATAGGTGTTGGGTTAAATAGCTTATCTAATTTATATAAATTAGATTTAAAACTCAATGAATATCTCGTCGTAGGTCAGCGAAGTACTGCTATACCTGCCAATACCATAGATACTGAATATAATATGGTGGTCAATAATAATGGTGTTGGTATTAATGCTACTCGACGAGAATTGCGAGATACGAATGCTGGTCTTTTAGTGAATAATAATATCATTTGTAAAGGAAAAATTATTGCTAAATCTCTCGATATTGAAAACTTTTCATTTGATAGTAATATTACCACTGCTAAATTAGTGGAATTGATAAATAAGGTGAATTCAAATAACCTCTTCTATTACGGTTACAGTAATGATTATAATAAGAATATTTATACTCCTTCTTATTTATGTATAGGTAACTTTGCTTCAACTTATTCCAATAGTCATCCATTGAAGATTAGTGACAGTCCTAATGGTTTTGCCAGTAATATCCAATTTGCCATATTTAATAATATCAATAATGATGTGGAGCCTGCCAAGTTTTCATTTGGGATGTTGGGTTATAACTCAAATACACCAGCAAATATTACAACTACAAAGGGAATGCCTCTCGAATTTCATATATCCAAAAATTCAAAGTTATTAGACGACCTTTATTCAAATGGTTTGGGATTACCTGACAGGTCAGATTCTAATAATTACCCACAAATGGCCATTGATGTGAATGGATGTGTTAATATTAATAAACACATTTGTACTACAGTGGTTCCTTTTAATGGTAGTAATTACAAGCCTCGTTTATATGTAAATGGTTCTATTCTTGCAGATAATGTTTTTATGTTTGATAACTTTTTAAAATCCAATTTACATCTTGATGATATTTATATTCGCAAGAATGGTATTACTATCAAAGCTGACCAAATTGCCGGTGGCGCTTTTACAAAAGCAGAATTTACTTTTAATTCGAATGTGAATATTGGCAGTAATGGGGATAAATATCTATTAACGGTCAATAGCTCAGCAACTATTAAAGATACCCTTACCACTGAAAATCTAATCGCTTGTAAGACAACTATTAATGGTGTGGCTGAATTTAATAAACTTGCTTATTTTAATAATTATACCATCTTTAATGATGAAATATCTATCAATAAAAGTTTGAATGTTAGTAATGACCTATTCATTGGCGGATATCGAGTAAATACCAGTAATTTAAGTTATGCTACCAATGGTCTTAATTATGATTTTGGCTCCAATTTAAATGTCAGTGGACGATTAGGGACAGGTGTTTTTTCTATTGATAGTTATGACCATCAATTTAATATCATCAAGCGACGTCCTGAAAGATTCGAGATTTATATGAATGACTTATCGGGTGTTACTACAGATAGCAGTAAAGTTTATATTGGTCATTCTACTTTAAATTATCTCAATGGAAATGTTGATAATTCACTCATATTCCTAACTCAGAAAAATATTAGATGGCATAACATTTATTTCTATCCAGGTAAGGATAAGGACGGTTGTCACGGGTTTAGAACACTTACACCCACACTCGCCATTATGGAAAATAACAGAATTGGCATCAATACCAATATGCCTTATAGAACTCTTGATATCATTGGTGATTTGGTTTGTACTGATTATTATATTCGCAAAAATAATATCGAATTTAAGATAAATCCGATTTATATTGATGGCACTAATTCATCCATCCTCACGGTCAATAATTTAGATATCAATCTTAATGCCAATCAAGTTTATAATAATAAAAAAACCTTGAATATCACAGGTGGTATTAATTCCTATGATGGCTATTTTGAAGGCGATTATCGCTTGACTACTTTCAAAAGATATGATAATTTTGACATCTCATCTATTAATGGAAATATTGGTCTTGGTGTTATAAGAACTGATAATAGTTATCCCATTCCATTACAAATAAGAAATGAAAATACCAATCTTAATAATAATACTATCATTCGACTTTACAGAGGTGTTAGAGGTGGTGGTTTTAATAATGATGCCTTATATACCGGTATAGATTTTTGTGATTATGATATGCCTATTCCATCTATTCAAAACAGAAATAATTATAAATGGTTTATTTATAAAAATCATAAAAACAAAGACAATATTGCTGGTGTATTTCAAGTAGGTTATACGGATAATTCCATTGTCCCCACACATAGTGCTATGAATTTCTATTATAATCAAGGTAAGTATTTCCTCGATATAAATAATCCTCGAATTGATTATAATTATGATGTTAATAATGTTGTTTCTATTAAAGGTAATGTGGAAATTCAGGGAAACCTAAATCTGATTGGTGATAAATCCACTTATAATATTAATGGAGTTGTTATTGGTAGTTTTTCAAATCCAGCCATTCCTGGAAGTGCTACTCCAAGTTCCTATTATAATTATTCAGCGGATATTAAAAATGATGTGAGTATTATTGCTAATAAAATTGGTCTTATGACAAATAAGGTTTTGGCCGTTGGCTATCATAAAGATGATTGGATTTATCAAAAGATTAATAAAATTCAGAATACGACGGATGAAGATAATTCTCTCATCTTTTTTTATAATAATAAGGATTATCTTAATGCCAATTCCCCTCCAGTAATAACCAAGTTTTATAATAAATCATTTAAAAATTATACATCAAGACCCGACATAGCCACCATTCAATTAGGTATTGTTTTTGATAATACTGAAAGTGGAACTATTATGAATAAAGTGGATACATCTGTAAAAGGATATCCAGATACCACTATTTATGAAATTACTCCTAATAATAATACTCCCTTTATTTCTTGTATCAATAAAGGTAATAAAAATCAAGTGAATTTTGGAAATGTGAATTTCTATACAAGTAATACCATCTTATATCCAACCACTGCCGTTCATATTAATGATGATTTTGATTATCTTCTTCGACTTACAAATAATTCAAAGGCAGTTAAGGTGGCACTTGTGAATAATAATGATAATAGTTGGGAAATTGGCGCAGATAAGGCTTTTGACTTATCTTATAATAGTAATAGTCTTTTAAATATTACCAGTAATGGTAATTTTATTTTAAATAATTATAAATTTTCAAGTAATAATACAAGCACCATCAATCTTAATAGTGTTGCTAATAAGAGTGTTCTTGAATGTACCAATTTTTATTATAATGATTTGAATTCAACTGTCACTGCTTCATCATTAGCTGGTTCTGGATTCATTTCCAGACACTTTTCTAATTTATCAAGAGGTGTTACTGATTATCATAATGATAATTATGATGATAATCTCGATAATAATATTTCAAGGTTTTTATATACAGTCCCGGATAGTAATCTTCCAACCGTTGATATTGATGATAAACCTCTAATCAATTTCAGTATTGCTAATTCGAATTATATTTATAATAATTCCGTAATTTTAAATTTTAAGTTAAATCCTAAAAATCTTAAATTGGATTATAAGAATCTGGATAATATCACGGTTGATACCACTGATAAGTCATATGCTCTTATTCCGTCACTTTACAGTTATAATACAAATATAAGTGCTTCTATTAAAACCAGTAATATTATCACAAGTAGTTATAATATTGGTGGTGTTAATTTGGATTTGAAATATAAGGTTCCTCGTACTTTTGAAAATGATCAGATAAGTATTAATACTTTCCCTGAAACCTCTAATTTTACCTCCAATTTTGCTACGAATGCTTATAGTAATTTAATTTTAAAAACCTTTATTAATATCAAAAATAATCCTAATTTAGCTCAATACTCACTTAAAACCACCAATAATCAATTTATGGTTGTCAGTGGTGGTAGTAATCATTATTTTAATACCACCAATAAAATTTATTATTATCCAGTTCCTGACATAACCGTCGATGAAGTAGAAATTAACATCAATTATAAATATAATTATAGAAATGAAATTAATGTGCCCACAAATTTCTTTAATAATTATACTAATACTCTCAATATCACTTCTATTAATTTCAGTAACGCAACACTTGATAATAAAAGTATTTTCTTGAAAAATAAGATTGTGGGAACAAAATCAGGAATTCCAGTTGAATATACACCAAGTCAAATCATTAACACCAATCTCTCTGTAAGCACCATTCAAAAAATTTATCCAATTGAAATCAACAATGCTACGGTAATGAATGCTGTTCTTACGATAGTTAAAAATAATTATTTCGATGTTTATCCCAATGATGATAAATTCATTCCCATTCCGATTTATATAAGTAAATATCAACCTCATATCACTCTTAAAAATTATATTAATTCAAAATATTTACCTCCGCATAAGATTTATAGTTATGAAAATAAGTATGAAATTCATTTGGATAATACCCGATTATTATCACTTGATAGTAATGGTTCTATAAATACAAGTGGTTCTTTACAGGTAAAAGATATCTATTTTTCAGGTGATATTTATAGTTCTAAGGATAATAGTAATCTTACATCTGTTTATAGCAATCTCACTGGCAGTAATTTTTATTTACAAAAGACCAATATCTCTCTGAATAGCTCCAATATCTTTTTAAATCCATCGGTGATGAATAAAGGTGGTGTTGTTATTAATCGTGGCGATATCTATTCAAGTAACAATCTCTTTGAAATTAATAATTATAATGATAATAATAATCATTTAACATTAAAATCAATTACTGATTCTGGATTTATTCATTATTTTGGAGTCAGCAATCTATATAGAATAGGTTCCAGTAATGGTAATTTTGGTATTTGGAAATCAAATGATAAGACAACTTTAGGCTGTCAGTTTATTGAAAACTCTTTTAATACCTTTAGTAATGTTATTAGTTTTAATTATCCGGATTCCAATAGTTTTCCTATTATTAATCTAAATGGTTCTATTCAATCAACAAGTAATTTAAGTATCAATAGTATCACCACGTATGTGAATAGTCCTCTTAATTATAAAATGAGGGTCTTTGGAAATGTAAAGGTGGACGGTGCTGTTATGTCTTCTTCCGATATTAGAATCAAGGATAATATAAGTAAGATTGATAATGCTCTTGATAAGATTAGTAAATTAAATGGAATCACTTATAATAATACCACTAATGATAATAAAAAAGAAACTGGTTTAATAGCTCAGGAAGTTTTGAAGGTTTTACCCGAAGCTGTTTTTGAGGACGAAAATGGTTATCTTAATATCGCTTATGGTAATTTAATGGGTGTAGTGATTGAAGCGATTAAAGAATTAAAACTTTTAATAAAATAGATAATGGATTTAATATTTATGATAATCGTTATAATTATTCTCTTAATAATTATTTATTATGTAAATAAAAACTTTTTTGAATGTTTCACAAATAAAAACTCTTCTTCATTGGAGGCTGTTGCCGTTATTAATGATTTATATTATATGCTCATTCGAGAAAAGGATTCAAATGCGAAAGGTTTAATTAAGACTAAAATTAAAGAAGCCTTTCAAGATATTGAAAAGGGGTTGGCTAATAATTATGATAAATATAAATTACAGAACATTTATTCCACTGAAATAGTTCCATTATTGGAATTGGAAGCTTCATCCGTAAACGAAGAAAAGTTTAAGATGAGTATGAATAACGTAGTTTTTTTAATTAACTATTCCACCAACTCCTCTTATTATGACTTTTCATCGAATATCACTGATATAAGGAGTAAATTTCGTGAATTGACGAGTCTTTATAATGATGTTTATATTACTAAGATTTACAAATTTGAGACAGTTAGGGAAAGAATTGATTCTCTCAAAAAGAATATTTATGACCTTCTCTTAAAGGTAACTACTGCCGATGATTTAAGTGCTTCTGGTATTAATCTAATTTTAAATACCACTCTTCAACGGTCGTATGAAGTAAATGATATGACTCAAATAAATAGTCAAATCGAAACCTTTAATGAAAAATTGAAAAATATCAATTACAAATTAAATATTGATATGAATAAACAAAAAAAAGAGGTTTTGGATAAAACGAAAGATGAGGTTATTGAAAATAAGGATAAAGAGGTTTTTTCAATGATTCAATCTGAAATAGATAAGATTTATAATAGTTTCGATGTAATTATTTATATTTATAAAAATAATGGAAATAAAAATCAAATTCCGGGATTAATTGATATCATTTATAATTCCATTGATACTATCATTGGTTATAATGAAAAAAATGCTGATTATAAGGTTAAAATAACTACGGTCAAAACAGCGGTCATTAAACCGGTTTTAGAAAATGATTTGGTGAATAGTAGAAATGATGAAGCTGAAATGACTAAGATTAAGAATAGATTTTATGATGGTATCATTGAAATAAAAAATATAATTGTCACCACTTATAAATCTGGACTTATTTAGGTAAATCTGCCAATTTAATGGAAACTCCTAATTTCCTCATAACGGTCACATACAACTTCTTATTATTGCTATTATAATCAAATCGATTACCTTCGAGATTCTGAATGATAGAGGTATTTATCATTAATTGTTTAGCCAGAGCGTCCTGAGTTAAATTTTTCGTATTTCTCGCTTCCATTAGATTCTTAATTAACTCAAAGGGGAACTTTTGAATCTTAGGTGGCTCCTCTTCTTCAGTTGTTTCTGATGAGGGTTTCGGAGTCTTTGGAGCGGTATGGGCAGACCCCTTCTTTTTCTTAGTAATCGTAACAGGTGTCCAATCTTGATAATTGACACTATTATAACTCATTTCTTTTTAATAAAATAATGATAAAAAATAAATATCATTTTTTATTTGGGAAAAAATGAAATTGATTTAAGAATTAATAGTCATTTATTATTAAATTAAATGGCATCGTCAAAAACAGCACAGGTTCTCTCTAAATTTACCAGCTCAGTTCAAGATGGCGAAGAATATACCTCCAAAGATTTAGTAAAACTGCTTGAAGCCGCTTATAAATCAGTAAATGGTGGTCGTCGTAAGGCTCCTGATGCTGAAAAGAAAGCACCAAGTGCCTATAATCTATTCATTAAGACAGAAATCGAGAAGATTAAGGGTGAAAAATTGGAAGGGGTTGAGCCCAAGGATTATATGAAACTTGCTGCTCAACGATGGAAGGAGAATAAGGAAAAGGCTTAAATTTAAACATTCACTTATTTTTTTTAATTCAATATAAAATAAATATTTAAATTAATAGACAGATATCACAAAATGGTTCTTTTACATATGAGAACAGATAATTTGGCGAATACCGTTCTTGCTAAATTTGAAAGTATCTATGATGAGACTTATACTCAATACTCAAATAGTAATAATTTTATCTATTTGTCTGGTATTTATCGTAACAGTTTTAAGATTTATAATCCTTATTACGCAAATGACGAAGGTCTTAATTATAATAGCAATCTTTTATCAGTTCGTGCTATTAATAATCAAATTATTAAATATAATAGTTATACCACTTTTCCCAATGAATTTACCATTTTAGATAAGTATGAATTGACTGAATCAAGTCGTATCAGTCAATTTGAATGTTCAAGTTGTTTTGATATGAATAATTCAACTTATTGGTTATCAGCAAACATCTATTCTCCTAATACAGGATTAGCAGCAACCACAGACCCTACTCTTTATAAATTTCAGGATAGTTGGGGTCATTGGATAAAAATAAAGTTTCCATATTCCATCATTCCCATTGGATTTTATGTGAATTCTTTGAATAATGTTGGAGACCCTCTTTATTTCGATGTTTATTTATCAAATGATAATATTACGTGGACAAAAATACTCGTCGTTAATTCCGTCATTACTGGTAATGACTTCTTTTTTACCACAAATACCAATTTTTATTTATATGTTGCGATTGTCGTTACAAGAATTAATGTAAATCCTCAATTACAAACATTTCAAGCTTTTAAGATTAGTAGTTTAAGGATTTACTCACAACCCATTTTACATATCGACGATGGTATTAAAATCTCCAAAGATAATATCTATAATGTTACCTCTATTAATACCAAACAACTTCTTTTAAATAATGTTCCTATAGCTGGGTCTGCTGATTTAAATAATGTCATTCTCGCACAAACCATAGAAGCTTTTAAGAATAGATATAGTCTTTATTGGAGTAATTTAAATGGTGTAGGTTATAATGATACCTCTGTTGTAACTAAACTGGCTATTAATAGTAATGTGGCAAATTCTACATTAGATATTAATGGTGATATTTCATTTAAACAACAGTCTTTAAATAATCGAATATTTATATCAAATAGAACCACTAATTTACCATCTGCTTATGTTTATGTGGGTAAAATAACTTTCACTAACAACACTAAAAATTATTTCAAATTATCATTATATTTATTTGAACTTGAAAAATACTATTTTCAATCCATTAATATTTATGGTTATTCACTTTTATCCGTAACTTCTGGAACATTTCAAAGTGTTTTTAATGCTTATTGGGATACTACTTTTGAAAATAGTTATGGTATTCAAAGAGTTGTTGATATAGTTTATGTTATCGATACCATTTTAGCCACCAAAACATCCATTAAATTTTACATCAAATATAATGATTTATTAAATGTCACACTTACTCAATCTATAAATATAGCCCCTGAATATATTAATCAAGTTCTCTATTTTGATTTCCAAAATACTTCTTCTATGTCTGATATTGAATTCTTTCCAAGAACTGTGGTTGAAAACATAGGCGAAGGCACCATCTTCTTTAAAGCCATTCTTATCAATTCTATGATTCTTAATAATAGTGGAACTGCTTATTCCAATCTTATTACAAGTAATCTAATTTTAAATAATAGCTCCTATACCACCTGTAATTTATTAATGCTTGATAGAAATAGAAATATTGTAGATAGTGGTATCTCTTGTAATGTCTTATCAGGATTAGCTGGCTCCAATCCAAATAAAATTATTGCTACTGATAGTCGAGGCAGTCTCTCTTATTTAAATATTTCATCTGCTTTATTATCCAATATTGATGTTATTTCCAAAACAAATAATAAAATTCTAATCTCAAGCAATAACTTATTTGAAGATTTTACCATTAACAAAAATAACTTATCTAATTTAAATATCATTCATAATATACCCAATTCCATTCTTATTATTAATAGTTCTAATGAGCTTAAAACCACGACAAGTGTAAGAATTGATAATATTAGTAATGTTCTTGGTTTATTTAATTTTGAAAGAGAGTTTGCTTTTTGTAATTCTAATATGAAGATTAATAATTTATATATCGGTAATCATATTATTAATAGTAATTATAGATATAATCGAATTCTTGTGAATAATAGAGAAATTGCTGATGATATATTTAGATTAATTATTAAAATCCCCGACTTTAATGATACTATCCTTAGCAGCACCAATCTCCTAAGTTCCATTTATACCAATATCCGCAAATATTCAGTTACCTTAAATAGTGGTTTTGCTATTACCTTAGAAGTAGACGCAAATGATGATAATACTGACATCTTACGGAAGGTTTATCGCATTTTTGATAAAAACCCACTGGCTTTCTGGCAATCTGAGGGTAACTTCTTAGATTATCGTAGTAGCACTCGTAAATATGGTAGTATTAAAAAGCTTTATGATGATGTAGGTAGTGCGACTGCTTGTGGAGCTTATATAATTATTGATATAGGTCAGCGATTTGTATTAAATTTCTATTCCATTTATGTAAATTATGCAAATATCAATGCTTCGATAAGAGACTTTAAATTATTTGGATATAATGGTACCGGCTGGACGTTGATTGATGAAAAAACAGGGGTTATTATGAATAATAATCTAATACCTAATGTCTATAGAATTAATAAAAATAAATATGAGATTTATTCCAAATATGCCATTTGTATCATTAGCGCTCATAACACTGATTCCATTATTCCTACTAATGTCACAATTAACGGTCTTGAATTTTACGGATATACCATCAATAGTAACTTTTATAATAGCTCAAATACCATTACTTATAATTCCGAAACTAATATGATGACGTTATTAGGATTCAATAATGTTGGTATTAGTAATATAAATCCAATATCTGCTTTAAGTATTGGTAATGATTTACCAACTAATTCATCCAATTCCCTTCTGAGTCTCAATCATCCTATGATGACATCTTTAAGTAATATTGAAGTCCCTATTATAAATATCACACGTCCTTCATCGAATTCATTAACTACCGGTGTGAAGGCTGTCCATTATCTTAATAGCTGGTATAATAGCAACACCGCTTATACAATTAAACTAACTCATACCAATATTTCAAATGAGAGAGTTGTTTTAGCGATGAATAGTGATGGTAAAATTGCGGTTGGTGGTTATCCTGATTGTAATGCCTCCAGTAATGCCATCAGTATCTTTAATAGTGGTTTAAGTTTTTATCAAAATTCAAATTTCGTCAATTTTCAAACAGGTAATATCTCATCCAATTATAATGTTGTTTTACCCCCTTACCAAGGTATTTATGATACCACTTTTTTTATCAATAATGTTAGTAATAATACTGTCTATCTTAATTTTGATGACCCTGTTGAAAAAATGGTAAGGAAACCTCATATTAAATTTGGAAATCAATCAATAGTCGCTCGAAAGGAGAATGGTGTTGTTATTCAAATTGCCGGCAATTGTTTCATTGGTTCCAACGATACTGCTGCTGTAGGAGCAAACTATCTTAAAAATACTTTATGTGTATCTGGTACTATTTATAGTACTGTAGATATCTCAACTGATTCTGATTTAGCTTATAAGTATAATATAAAGGTCATTGAAGACCCATTGATGAAAATTAATAAAATTAATGGCTATACCTTTAATCGTAATGATACGAATGATAATAATAGATATACGGGATTGATTGCGCAGGAGGTTTTAAAGGTGATGCCTGAGGTAATCACAAAAAAACACGACGGTAAATATCGAATTATTTACACCAATCTTGCTGGATTATTCGTGGAAGGGATTAAGAAGTTGGATAAGAAAAGCAATTATATAAATATGAAGGTTAATATGGTTATAGCTGCTGTTGGTTTAGGATTTATTTATTTCTATCGTAGAGGGTCTTAATTATCTACAATGACGCATAATATCACTACTATCCAATTCATCTTTTTGATTTCTAATGATTTGTAGAGCAATCATCAGATTTTTATAATATTCCTTTTTTATTTTTATGATTTCGTTATCCTCTGGTAATAAGGCAATTAGCTCTGCACTGAGGGTAAGAAGTTTATTTTCAATCATCTTAATTTCATTTCTATATTCCATTTATTTATAATTACAAAAAAGATTGGTCATTATTCTCCAAATAACTCTTCAATATAATCATAATCAGGAAATTTGAAGACCCTTGATGGTTTCATAACTTCCTTAATTAATTCCTCATATAACTCTCGATTATTTTCTCTCATCGCTTCATAATCCAATTCGAATATACCCTCATTATAAGAAAGATACCACCAATTCATTTTATTATTCTCTCTTATGATATCAATTAGGGCTGGATTATATTGAATGTAATTCCAATCAATCTTATCCAAATTCGCCTTAATCAATTCAGTAGCATTTGGATTTAAGGAAACCTGTGACCAATAAATATGTTCCGTATTCTTACTTATGAATTCTACTGCTCCTGGATTTTTTGATATTAAAGTCCAGTAAATCTTATCTTGATTTGCCTTCAGAAGTTCAATCGCGTTTGGATTGGAAGCAAGTTTTACCCATCTAATTTTCTCTTGATTGGCTCGTAGGAGTTCTATGGCATTTGAATTAGCTGAAAGATGATACCAATTAATCTTATTTGGATTAGCTTTTAGGAGTTCTATGGCATTTGGATTACCTGAAAGTTGTTCCCAATTAATCTTATCTTGATTGGCTGTGAGAAGTTCTATGGCATTTGGATTTATCGAAAGTTGATACCAATTAATCTTATCTTGATTGGCTCGTAGGAGTTCAATGCCATTTGGATTGGATGATAAATAATTCCAATCAATCTTATCTGGATTGGCCTCGAGAAGTTCGATGGCATTTGGATTTAATGATAACTCATACCAATTAATTTTATCTGGATTGGCTTTCAGAAGTTCTATGGCTCTGGGATTACGCGCCAGATTATTCCAATTCAAATCTTTCGGATTCACCCAAGACTTCAATCTCCAAACAGGCTTATTCAAACTCATCTTTGATGATTTAACTGTTCTTATAAAATAATCATTTTTTATATAAATAAAAATTGATTTATTATTTGTATTTTTTATTTTCATAATGAAACTACCGTCGTCGTTTAATAATGGTAAGATATATATTATTCGTTTCTTAAATAACGATAATCATATATATATCGGTAGTACTATTAAAAGTCTTAAAGAAAGATTTGCCGGTCATAAATGTGGATGTAAAACTACGATATCCAAATATGTAGCAAATAATTATGATAATGATTGGAGTAAGTGTTTGATTGAATTGTATTTGAATTATCCTTGTAAAACCAGTCGTGAGCTTGTTAAAAAAGAATATCAGATTATTAATAAATTTTCAAGAAATAAAAGCTTTGCTGTTTTAAATATTATGGGAAATAAAAATAAAAAATGATTTTGTAATTTATGATTATGGTTATCAAATGACCACGAAACTAACTAAGAAGGAATTAATTAATGATATCAATATCTTCTTTCTTAAACAAGGAAAGGCTTGTGATGTAAATCTTTTTAAGATTTCCAAATCCAAATTAATTGAGATTGTCATTGAAAATGATATCCCTCACATTGATAAAGACGCCTTAAAAGCCGAAATTGAAGAAACAGAAAAGTTCAATCATTATCTTCAAGTCATCTATCACAACTTTATGAAATATAAGAATGTTCCTGTCGAGGTTATTCGTGATTTAAATAAGAATTCTAATGTTACCACAAAGGAACTTTATGAGATTATTCAAACTCATAACCTTAAATTTGATGATAATATGAAAGAAACCAATGATTTAGTATCTGGATTGGTAAAAGTCCTTAATGATTATTATTTGGCTACCAGTAACCATAAATATGACGGTCTTAAAACAATCCCTGATATCATTCAACGATTGATTATTATATGATTATTATTTAGAATAGAATGATTAAATTACACCTCCATTTCTTTTTTATGATTTCCATTTTTATTATCGCTATTATTAACTCCTTTAGAGTCATCAGTTGTACCAATTGTAATCTCTTTTTGAAATTCCTATCAGTTGTTTGTATCTTCCTTATTATCTACGTTTCTATGTTTAAAGAAACTTTTTTGCCTTTCTTAGGTGATTCTGCCTTTCCCGTTGCGCTTATCCCCAATCAAATGCATCCCCCTCAAACAAACTTCTCCATAGACCTCGATTTTAACTATCCCGATGGCTCTAAAGTTGTTTATTGGAGTGCTAATCCTAATCCCGAACATAAGACCTTTGAAACTCCTCAAGATGCTTATGGGGATTATAAAAATAGTGGAGTAGCCATTGTTAATAATCACAAAGCTATTCTTCATTTGAATTGTCCTGATAAGTATAAGGTTCCTACAGGTATGGTCTTAGATAAACATATTCATTATCGTGTAGCTATGCCTAATAATCCCATAATTTCTGGAGTTAAGACTATCTTTATTAAATGTTAATTATAATTAAATGGTTCAGGTGTTGTCTTTTGATATCGGTATTAAGAATATGGCCTATTGTTATGTGAGAGTTATTGATGGTAAAATGAATTTCCTAAACTTAAATAAAATCGATTTGAATTTAAATAAAAAGGCTAATAATCAAATGATTATTGATAATACAATTGAATTCCTTGATAACCTCATCACACAAGAATTAAATATTGATACCAATGATAAACTCGTTGTTCTTATCGAATGTCAAATGACCTCGGTAATGAAATGTATTCAAACTACCATAAATACCTATTTTAAGATGATACATCGATATGAATCATTTAATATTGAAACTACATATCTTTCTCCCAAACATAAATTGAATATCATTAATAAATATCAGGATAAAATGGCATCCACTTCCTATAAACAAAATAAGATGGATGCCATTTATTTCACTAAATATCTCTTGGAAAACACTTATAAGGATTTGGATAAAGACTCCTTATTTTTAAATATTTATCAAGGGATGAAGAAAAAAGATGATATTAGTGACGCATTTTTAATGATTATCTATTATTATGAATTTTATCTTAATAAATAATAGATAATAATGCAAGAATTTTTTGAAGATAGAAGGGATTCAGTTGAAACAAGTAGTGGAATTTCCGGATTATTTGTCTTTTGGATGATACTCTCTATAATTTGGTTCATTGCCGGTATATCCGCTTTTATTGCTTCTCTCGTTTGTTTCGCTTTAAATGGCTCTTTTACTGATAAGACTGTTGGTTTTATTGTGGCCGCTTTATTTGGTCCATTTTATTGGATTTATTTCATCTTTAATTCCAAATATTGTACTCGCTATCCTCGTCAGGAGGAGTTCTAAAGTAATTTATTTATAAATTTAATGGAATGGTCGTTCATTATTGTAATATTATTATCAATGATTATATTTGTGAGTTTAAGCCAAAACTTATCATTCTTATATTCGCGATTATATTTATTCAATTCCTGACATTTATGATATAACCACTGATAATATTCCAATTTATTTTTCATTGTCACTTGTGAATACGAAGGATTTAATCTCTTACTCTCAATTAAAGTTGTCAGGTAATTCAAAACAATCTTATTTTTAATTTTTGATATCGGAATATAATCCCAATAATTACAGAAATACTTATAATTATAGCAATCACATTTGATTTGACGATGACCATTATCAATATAAACCTCTTTATCGTCAATTACGACAATTTCTGCTTCTTTAACCTTTATTTTTCTTTTTATCATTTCTATTGACTTTCTATATTCTACCTTTGACCCCGATTGAACTGTCATACATTCAACTCTTGTAAAGATAGGTCTGTTAAATTTGAATTGAAGGTTTTTCTCAATAACCTCAATCTCCTTTGAACCCCATTTCTTTTCAGACGCTGTGTAAATATAAAACTGGGTATCGGGAAAATGTTTCTTTATCGTTTGAATGAAATAAGAAAAATAAGGTCTTATTAATCTTGTCTTTTCCTTATAAGCTTCTTCAAGTATTTCATTTATTTTTACATTTATTCCCAATTTGCGAAGTATCAGATATATTTTATACATTTCACATTGATATACACAATCTCCTATGATTGTTCCATCTAAATCAATGATAAATACAAATGTCATTTTTGTATTATTAATAATCTATTTATAATAAAAAATGATTTTTGTTTTTTAAGATTACTATTATCCGAAAAGATAAATGACTTCTGCTATCGTGTGCAACTGCTCATCGTTCTGTATTGACTCTGATTGTCGCTTCTTTCACAACATCTCTATCAAGGATAGAAAGGTTGTGAGGAAGTTATATGATGGTCTGGTTCGGCCTAACAAGGCAGAGCCAAATGCAGGAAATCGACGTGCGAATTGCCGATTTGGTCAGATATGCTGGAACAAGGACTGTGGATTTCGTCATCGTCTCTCTTTCGAGGATAGGGTGAAGCTCATCGAGGGTTTCAATGATGCCAAGGTTGAGTCAATGAAGACTGAGAAGGTGGTTGAGAAGACTGAGGTCAAGGCCTTTACGATTCCGAAGAAGAATGGTTTCGGTTGTCTCGAAGAGGAAACCTTTAAGGTCTCTAAGAGGTCGTGGGCTGATATTATGGAGGATTGCTGAGTGGGTTGACTTTTAAAAAAATGTCAATACTTTTTGGCATTTTATTTATTGATAAATAATAGATTATGGCTACTCCTTTGTTTACAGATGAAGAATTGAAAATTATTGTTTATAATGACCAGTCTTATATCATTGAAAATAAAGATTTTTATGAAATGCAAATTAAAATTGCCATTATGAATGTAAGTCTTTTCTGTCATTATTATCATAAAGAAGATGTACTCCAATTTACCGATAAACTTAAATATTACATAGTTAGTTTGATTATTTATAAATTAGCTACTGATTATTATAATGATGATGGAAATAAAGAAGAATTAATTACAAGTTTAAAAACATTTAAGTTTCCATATACAAATGGAGACATTTATAAATTTTTAAGCAAAATTAATGAAGAAACTGATTATAAAATATTGTATCGAAATGTATTTGATAAAAATCAAGACGCAATTATAGCATCTGTTGCTCCTATGCCTCCCTCCGATTTTGTAATTGGAGGTGCTGATAAAGCAAGTCTTATAGATGTGATTACATTAAATACCTTAAACTCTATAATTTTATTTAATAAGGAGAAATTAAACACATTTATTGCTAATGTTAATAAATTTAAATAAAATTAAATTATATATATTTAATAATATGAAATCTAAAATATCCAATCGAAACTTATTTAAAGGTGGTAATATTGATATATTTACTTCTTTGAATGTTAAAGAGGACGATATTACAAATTCATATATATCAAGTATTGACCTAAAGAGTGATGGGTTTATGTTTAATCAGTCATATATAAATACCTATTATTTACATCTTGCTATTTTTTGTTATTATTATGAAAATTCTACGGCTAATAGAGCTGAATATATCACTGCTAAAGTAGATAAAATAAAAGAGTATGTTAAATATTTTGTTTTATATCAAATATTAAATAAAATTATGACTGATGATGATGAAGGTAAATATTTAAACGCAATCAAATCAATGGATGATTTCGATGCTACACAAATCACTTTTGATGAGAAAGAAAATGGGTTTGTTAAAATAAAAAAAATACTTAATGCCACTGCTTTTATTATTAAATATACTCAACTTATACCTACAATTAAAACTCAATTAAAAGATTATAATTATACTCCTGAAAAAATAAAAACTTTGAATGAATTAATTACAAAAGCAAATGAAAATAAAGGTAAAAATGATATTCCTAAACCACCACCAACAGGACAGGATAAAGAATTAGAGAAAATTAAACAAGAACTTAATAATTTTGATATAAGTGATGTTTCAAGTTTTAAGATTTTTGATGTTACTACTAAAGCAGTTGAATTTATTAAAAAAATTAATGATACATCAGGTACTGATAAAGTTCAATTAATTATTGATAATGTAATTAGTCAGGGAGCAGATATAAATGATTTACAACAAGCCTATGAAGGTTTATTAGATGATGACAAATCTAAAGTAAAAGAAATAGGTGATATTCTTAGTGGGGAAATAAATCGTGATGCTGCTCAAGCATTCTATAATCGATTTAATGATGAATACATAAAAAGGGAAATTTTATTAAAGTTTAATTTTGACGCTTTTAGTAATCCTGTTACAGGTGGAGCTATTGGAGAAATTGACAGTAGTTATTTAGAAATTGTTGATAGTAAATTCGGAACCATTAAAAACGCAACTGGTACAGATATTTATAATCTTACAGATTTACAGCCACCCTATTTTGAGTTATATAAACATAAGGCTCAAGCGGGATTAGACATTATTAATAAAAAAATAGATATAATTAATTACCCTGATAAAAACGATTTGATTTATAATATATATCTATTTTATAATTCCTATATCAAAATATGTGATTTTTTAAAAAATAAAAATGTTGATAAGGTGGATGAGCTTAAAAATACTGCAAGTGAATCATTAAATTTTATAAAAAATATTCTTACACATATCGGAAATATTAGAAATCAAGATATATCAAAAATTGCAGATGAATATATAGATGATTTAAAAAGTAGAATATCTCCAACCACTACAGATGATTTTTTACAAAAAATTCCTAATAATAACCTCACCCAAGAGGTGTTTAACGCTGAGAAAGGCACGTTATTAAGTCAAAAACAAGACCCACCTCAAGATAAATTACTAATATATGATTTTTTAGTTAAATTAAATAAAGACGATTCATTAATTAAAGCTGATATTGTTGATGTTATTCAAGATGATTCATTCAAATTAAACGCTTATAAATATTTATTAATGAAATCAACGATTGAAAAAGGGGAAGATGTTTCCTTTATTATTGCTGAAAATGATGTAAATAAAATAATTCAAAAATTGGAACCATCACAAACTGGAGGTGCGACAGATAAACCAAATAATATTTTTAATGCTTATATGATTATGGTTATGAATAAAATAATGGAAATGGACAAAGATGGCTTAGATAACTTCAATAAAAATCTAAAATCTATTGAAGCTTAATTCTCGTAGGTATCGAAGCAGATTGGATAATTGTTCGTTTAACCTCCTTGAAACTAAGGTTATTTGTTTTTATAAATTCTTTGATGGGAGAATATGATTTTTCAATATTATCAAAGACTATGTTAATATCCTTATGAAGAGGTCTTTGATATTTATAAAAGAGATGTTTAATAAACTGAAGGTAAGTGGGGAATTCCTTGAATTGTAAATAAAACTTTAAATATTCATTATAAAAGGATTGTTGATTTTTAACAGGAGTTCCATTGATTGTCTCTGTCTTTTCTCTCCAATCTTCATAATACACCGGTCTGAAAGTCTTTGTTGAGATTTCCAAATAACTATCCTCCTTTATATCATAATCATTCAAGTCAAATGGATATCTAATTTCCTTTTTAAACGCAACCTCCTTATTATAAAGCTCAAGGATTTCCTCTCGACTTTTCATATGAAAGTAATCTGGATAATCTTCAAGTAGGGATTTATAATCCTCAATCTTTCTATTGATAGGAATGTTAGCATAAGTGGTTTCATAAAATAGACCAATGATTTTACATCGGGTATTATGAGCATCTTTATTATTGGCCTTTCTTAGATAATTGATGATTCTTCTTTCAGTTAGGTCATAATCTCTTTCCATAATTATTAAATTAAATTTGTATTAGCCTTAAATAAATCTCTGGAAAAAATGATTTATCTTTATTTTTATAAAAGATACATACAAATGAGCTTTCCTTTGTACCATCATAACGGCAACTTCTATCTCCTCATTCAGAGAGGAATGTCTTTCAACGTTGCGGTGGAATGTCACAACTCCAACAACAGATTCATCAGCAATGAGGATTTGTGTAATTACGAGGAGTTGGAGCTTAACGGTGATAATGTTAAGAGACTTCTCAAGGCTTTAGGTAAGGATTCGCACGCTGGTGCTGCTGATAATGGATATCTTCTTTATAACAATCAGCTCCATCATATTAACGATTGGCGTGACGTGTTTAACATCATTCGTAATTAAATTAGATTTAAAGAAATCTCTCAAATAAAAATAAAATAGAAATGGTTTCATTTTTATTTTTCTCACTTATCCTCATTGAAATCTTTCAAACAACCTCTTATAAAGTTCCATTTATCACTCGCAAAGATGCTATTATTACGACCTCTTTTTCTTCTTTATCTTTATTAAATAATCAAAAATCATCACAAGCGCCGATTGTAGTAATTGGGGGATGTGGATATACTGGTAGTGATTGTGTCAGGACACTTGTGAATGACAAAAGGGTTCATACAAGAGTGGTTTCAAGAAACCCATTTCCACTCGAAAACTTGACAAATCCTTCTTTAATTGATTATAAAAGTGCTGATATCACAATCCCTAAAAGTCTTCCTGATGTTCTTAAAGATGCTAAAGCTGTGATTGTTGCTGTCAGTGCGAAAAAGAGATGGGCTCAAGATAATGAGCAAATACAAACTTTTAATGATGTTAATTATTTAGGTCTCGTAAATGTGGCAAAAGTTTGTATCACTTATGAAATTCCCAAGTTAGTCGTGGTTTCTGCTTTTTGTAGTAGTTGCTTGGATTCGAATGACCGCTTTGATAAGAGCTGTGGACTTAAATGTGAGAATTGTAAAAGTAAGATGGATGGTGAAAGTGCTATTAGAGAGTTATATGTAAATTCAAAAACCTCCACTTATACCATCATTAAACCTGGTGTTTTAACAAAGGGCGAAAAAAGAGGTGTTGGTGAAATTGAAATTAATCAGGATTATTCAAAATCAGGTATGATTTCACGTCTTGATTTGGCCGACGTTTGTATCAATACCATAGATAATAAAGATACTGATAAAACTTCATTCACTTGTTATTATAAGGATACTATTCAACCAGTGGATGTAAGGAAAAGTCTTGAGATTTGTACGGGTATGAATAAGACAATTGAGGAATGTTTCTTTGGCTCCTATTTCAAAGATAAGAAACCAAAGAATCTCGATGACGCACTTAAAGCACCCATTAAAGATACTCTATTTGCCACTGGTAATGAATATTCGGGAAGTACCTATAAACAACTATTTAAACATCTTAAGAAAGACAAGGATTTTGAATTTGATTTTAATTTTGATAATAGCAAAAACATTTAAAAGATAATTACAATTACATTCATAATGAGATTATTTTATTTCATTTCTTTGCTATTTTTCCTTGCTGATGATAGTTATTCATATTCAATCAGTCGAGGTAAATTTATAAGAAATAATATCATTCATTTTACCCTAAATAAAGATAAATTGATTCATTCGTTTGATAATAGAAATGCTCTTGTAATTAGTTGTGATAAAATCGGAAAGAAGGTTCTCGATGATTTTAATAAAGCTAATATTAGGACAAGTGTTACCACTACAAAACCGAAGAGATTCAATGAACTTTCATCAATGGCAGATGAAGTAGTGATTATTCCCCAAATGGAAATTGGTAAAGATGAAATTATGCAAGATGCTATTTATAATAATGATGTCATTATCATTGCCGATACCATTTCCATTTTTAGTGTTCATACCTTTATGAGAACTTGTAAAAGGATTGCGAATGCTATCAGAAATAAAGGTAATCATAAAAAGACGACGGTTATTCTTGTTAGTAGTGTGAATGTCTATGGTGTTCATACGAATGGTGAGTTTGTGAATGAAGAAACACCAACTTATCTTGAGGTAGATAAGATTAAAAATCAAAATTGGCAATTGAATCATTATGGAATTGCCAGTATAATGCGAATTGCCGAGGATTATTTATTGGAATTAATGGATTATAGTCCAGATATAAGAACGGTGGTATTGAGGACAAGTACTATTTGGGATGATTCAAATATTGACGCAATTAGAGATAAGGGATTTATTAAAAAGAAATATCCAAAAGTAATTGGAAATAGTTATATGAGTATTAGTTTTACAGATGAAATTAGTAATTGTATGAAATGGATTATTGAAAATGAAAATGTGAAAGGTTGCTTTAATCTCGTAAGCAACTCGATAAAAAGAAAAGATTTTTATGATAATCTATTTGACATCATAAAAAGACCAAGGATTAAATGGGTAAATGATGATAGTGATATTAATAAGGATTTTTATTATTCAATGGATGAAAATCCATTGCTACCCAACGCTCAAAGATTTAATATGAGAGTGAATTGTAATAAGATTAAAATGGCGGGTTATAAAAAGCTATTTGAATTATCATAAAATGGGTTCGCCTTTAAATCTGGGAAAGTAAGTTTTACGGATGATAAAACTTCACCAACGGGGGTTTTGGAGAAAAAAAGACCTTTATTTAATATCTCTCTCAGAAACAAAGGCTCTGATAACTTCTTTTTTTTTATGATATATATATCATTATATTTATTGTAACCTCCTAACAAAGCCCATAATTTATTCTGAAGGATTTGAATAGTGGATGGTACATTTACATCTCTGGATAAATATCCCCATTGATGTTCATGATAAAAATCGTGTTGTTCGAATTTATATGTTTGTTTATAATAATCATTCTTTCTCATACATAAATTAGTAAGCATATAATCGTGAATGTAATCACCGTGAGTTTCTAATTTACTTATCAAACCATAGTCCCAAGAAGTCCATAAAAATCCCAAATTTTCAATATAAAAATCAGTACCATCAATTTCATAATGAAAACAACCTCCATGATTTATCTTATGATAAAGAAAATTGCCATCGTGGGCGTCATTATGTTTAATACCAAGACTATGGAGGATAGCAAGTGATACAAACACCTGAGCATAAATATTTCTCCAGAGTCTATCATCGATAACCCTTGAATATTTGGAAAGAAAAGTCCTTAAATCCCCAGCAGCAAGTTCATTTAAAAGCATAGTATACCCTCCTTCAAGTGCTTTATCTGCTTTTTTTATAAGAACTCTTGGAATTTCCTCAGAACATTTGATAACTTTATATAAAATGGGTAAATTGGGTATTTTATTCTCAAGTCCATATCGCGATAGTTTGACAAATATCCCTGTTTCCCTTTTTAAAGCATTTGTATTCAATTGAATTTTTATAGTAAAAATAGGAATGTCTTTATATTTATTATTAACATTCTTACATTTATAAATAACACCGTAAACACTTTCGGTACCAATTTTCTTATATAATAATACGCTATCACCCAATAGATATGATGTTACTCCTTCCACTTTTAAACAAGTATCCTTATTTAATTTAACTTTTGATAAAAATTCATCAATAACTTTATAATCATTGAAACGTTTAATATTTTCAAAATAATCATATTTTTTTATTAATGATAAAGAAAACGAATGTGATGGTGATTTGTATAATGACGTCATTCTATAATAAATATTTATAAATTTTTGATATATGTAGATATGGAATGAACTGTTCTGAAATAATTAATGATATTTATGGATGGTGGTGAAATAAGAGAATGGTGATTTGTTATAATTATTGGTTTATGGTTATGTGTATAAATGATGGGAAGTGGTACATAAGTAATGATATCATTCTTGTTTACCACTCGTAATGAGTTTTTAATTCTTTTATTATATTCATCCATAAACTCCCTATTACCTACCCTTGGTGCTCCAAAGGTAACACATTTAATATTATAATTCTCATAAATATAACTCATATCCAATGATGCTATATTAGCAATGGCTCCGCCCGACGAATGACCATTGAAAGATATCTCTCTAATTTTATTTGTCTTATTATGGATGATAAAATTTATTGTTTTTATGATGTTATTCTTCATAGATAAGTATTTTTTTAGAAATCCATTATGAATTCTTATATTCTCATTAATAAAAATTCGAGGATAAATATCAAAATTAAAACAGATATCATTAAAGGTCGATGTTCCCTTAAAACAGATATCTATCTGATTTTTATTATAGAAGATATAACAGGCTGATTTCGTTTTTGTTTCCGTTATATAAATATAATCATCATACATATTTAGCATCTTATTTCTCGAGATGTTAAATTTAAGTAATCTGCTATAACAAATGCGACACATCTTAGCCTTTGTAATAATTTCATTTCTTGATGGTAAAAATGATTGAAGTACAATCATTAAATTCATTAACAAAAAAGACAAAAGTATTCTCATCTCTATTTATTGGTTAATAACATTTCCTCGACATAATGGACACTTGTTATTATAGTTCCTTAAATGAGATTTAATACAATTGAAATGAAAGATATGATTACAAGGAAGCTTGATAACCTCCTGACCCTCACTAAAATTATCAATACAAATTGAACATTCATTATCAACATTTGAGTTATCTACCTTAACAACATCGAGTTGATTAAACTCTTCTTCGGTTAAAATCTCAGTATCCTCCTGAACTTCTTCATTATCATTGGTATTATCTATGATATTCATCAAAGTCGAAAAGAGAAGATTAGGATATATCATTATATTTGAATTTTCTATCTCAATTTCTGTAATAGGAATGGAATAGTGATTATAAAATTCATATATAGTTCTATTAATATTCGCACGATTGTGTCCTAAGGTGAATAACTTTAACTTTAATTTAATTATTATCTCTCTTTCATTATCCTCCGAATAAATATCAAGTAAGGCGAAGCGATACGCAAATAAATCAGCAAATAACTCTTCGTTCTCCATAATAATTATAAATGACAAAAAGATTGTCATTTTTTTAAACTACTAATCTAACCCCTTACATAATCGAAAACCTATTAAACCTCTTCAAAGCCTCTTCCTTATCCTTGAGTTTAAAGATTTCATAATTACTCTCCTCATCCTCAACGATAAAGAAATATCCAAGTTTCTCAGTGAAGAGAATGAAGGAAGAAGAACTGAAAGCAATCACCTCACCACAAAGTTCATCGGCACATTTTGCTGGAAGTTCATCCCAACTCACGTCAACATCGATGTCATCGGTTCGCAGATACTGAGATTTGATTGAATAATTGTTCATAAAGCATAGCTCATCGCATAATTCGCTCACAATTCCCATTGTTGCTTACCGTAATGATTGTTATTTATATAGGTAATCATTTTTTGTAAATTTATGTAAATATCAATTAATTTTAATATAGTTATTTTAATAGAATGGATTTGATTACCTATAACTCAACATTAACATCTGTAATTAATAGATATAGACCTTTAATAAATCCCTTTAGTAGTGATTACACCATTTTGGACAGGTTTTTTGCCGAAATACAACAAACTACAGGAGCATCAGACCATTTTTTTGTTAAATCATTTTTATCACAATTATTATCATATGATAGATACATCAGTACAGGAATATTAGAAACTGCTTCCGCTAATTGTAAATTTACATCTGCTCTGGTAAGTAAAAACGGTGTTGACAGAACTATATTTTTAAAAGTGGTAACTTATAAATCACAAGACCATTTAAACTTTCCGAGAGAGTATAAAGATTTAATATTATTTGATATTATTTCAGCAATCATATTAGAACATATTGCCAATGAAGCTAATAATTCTTGGATGAAGGAACATTTACCCACGTATAGAGGGTCTTTTCTCAGCTATGTCGATACCAATAAATGGAATTATAATGATTTATTATTTCTAAATACCCTATCTCCCTATAATTATAATAAGTTAGGAAATGAAGGAAATAACAATCCAAACTATGCTGATAAAGCTATGATTCTAATCAATGATGCCATAAAAGATTTTAAATCATTTGGAGATGTATTTAGTGATTTCAAATTTAGTCCATCTCCTGAAGGAGCAAGAATGATGCAAAAAGCTCTTTATGGTTGTAGTGAGTTATATAAAATGCTTATATTAATTGGTATTAATTATGGGTTTATTCATAATGATTTACATACTAATAATATTTTATTCGACTTAAACACAAATAAAATAATAATGATTGATTTTGGACGTGCAAGTTTTGTGAAATATATATATACTGAAGATGCCAGTTTAAATAATATAGTTTTAAGTGAAGCCTTTAAATTAAATTATAATGAGTTATATCCCAGTTTTGAATTTGACTCTTATAAAAAAATACATATTAATAATCAGTTATTTAATCATAGATTATCTTATGCTAAACCTGGAGGCAATGGTCACTTTGGATTTGTTTTTGACATCATTACATTATCATTAAATATTTATGCTAAATTATTATTTTGTTATGGTAATTTAAGTAACCCCCAATTTTATTCAGCTTTCCATAATGTATTTAAAAAAGTTATTAATATTGTTCCATTTCAAAACAATGACCTCTTTTTAGTTACAGCTTATGATTTTAATATAAATACAGCCGATACACTTGACAATCTCTTTGAAAATTATTTACAAGCAAAGGAATTTATAAATAGAATGGATACGAATCGTGTAGCAATAAATGTCAGTGAACGCGATGCTCCTAAACTTAAGATTCTCTTTAATTATGTAATCGATGGCTTATTATTAACGGCTTTATTAATGTTTCATAAACAAGCATTAAACTTCAGAATTAACGCAAATTCTGTTAACCAAAATCCATATTTTTGGGGTTCTCTACAAGTTACAAGTAATTGTAAATTAAATGAATTTTATACATATATTGAAAATCTCTTTCAGGATAATCAACATCCACAATATGCCACTGCTTTATGTAAAATTGAATATATCTGTTTTATATTTACTGGTAGAAATAGAAGACAAGGTGGTTCCAGTAAAAAACTTAAATCATATACATCAAAAAGTATCACCACTAAAAATAACGAGGTTTTCAGTAAGAAGTCGGACTCAAAAATCCTCGAAGAATTGAAAAAAATAAATCAAAATTATAAGAAAAACTTTGAGAATAAAGAAAAAACTGATTATTTTTATTCGAATAAGGATATAAAGAAATGAATAGTAACATAGTGCCGATGAGTAAAGAAGAGGAAGACAAGATTTTGGAACAACTCAAAGTTTTAAATAAGAATTATTTAAAATTAATAACCACTACAGAGAAAATGAAATGCCCGTATGTATAATTATTTTTTTATTGTTAATATAGATAAATGAGTTTTTTAACAAGATGTTACGGTTGCTCTACACGAAGGTCTTCTCCGACCAATGCTCGTATAAAAGAAGCATCTTATAATACCCAACTTAAAACGATTATAAATGGTTTTCAAGCAAATCGAAAAATGAAAAAGGAAGAGTTGGAAAAACTCTTTAATGATATAAGAACTCTGGTAGGTGGAACAAGAACACCTTTTTTCATAAAATCATTCTATTCACAGACAATGTTTGTGGATACCTTCAGTGGTTTTCCTGAATTAGAAGGAAATTCAGCAAATTGTAAATTTCAAATTGCTGATGTCACCTTAAATAGCAAATCATTAAGGATTTTTTATAAAATAGTCAAATATGAAAGTCAAGACCGTAGTGTACCCGCAAATCGAAATGACCTATTATTATATGATGTTGTAAATTCGCTCATTATGGAAAAGATTATTCATAAAAATAATGGTAATATTCAATGTCACAGTGATTCAAATAGGTTTTTTAAACTTAGAAATCATATCCCAGTATTTGTTGATTCAACCTTATCATTTTATAAAACAGAGGGTCAGAAAAGTTATTGGGATTATAATATTATCAAATATACAAATCCAATTTCACCTCATAATTATAAAACAGTAATTGATAATTCACCCACCCTTTATAAAGATAAAAGTATGATTGTATCATATTTTGCCATTAATATGATTAGTTTTGAAAAGGTTTTTATGAATTATCGTCGATATCCCACAAATTCATTATATGGAACACTTGCTTATAAAGCACTTCTTGGATATGTTCCGTTGATAAATGTCTTGATATATCTCGGAATTTTATATGGATTTATACATAATGACCTACATAGTGCTAATATAGTCTATAATCTCGATACAAATAATCTAATGATTATTGATTTTGGAAGAACGAGCTTCAAAAAATATATTGATACATCTATGGATAATATTAATAGGTGTGTTGAGTACAATGTTTATAAATTAGGATATGATGATATCTATCGTTCTTTAGCTTTGAACAATTATCCAAGTATTTATTCTCACATATCAATATTTAATCATAGATTATCCATTTCATTACCACACGAACCGTCTTTTTATTTTGGATTTATTTTTGATGTAATAACACTTACACTTCATACATATATCAAAACAATATTATTTTTTAATATTGAATATTCTGCTATGATGACACGTATCAATCCATATCTTCATAATATTATTTATATTAATTATAATGGCGTTCGTGATTATTTAATAGATGACTTTAATTTTTCAATATCTACATCTCCAACGATTATTGAAGTTTTTGATAATTATCGTCAGTGTAAAATAGAAATAAGTCAATATTCAGATGAAGATATTAAATCCTTATTTAATGAACTTACTGATAATTTATTAATAACCGCCTTATTTCTTCATTCAAGACAACTTCACAGACAGCCAATCGTGATTAACACAAATAATCCAGGATTAGCAAAACCTTTTCACTGGGCGCTACAAATAGTTGATAAGTCTTGTAAATTAGAAGATTTTTATAATTATATAGATATGCTTTATCAATCAGTCACATATCATAATGATTTAGATAATATTCAATATATTAAATCTATATTTAAATATAGAGGAACATCTATTAGAGGTGGGAATATGAAAATAAAATCAAAAATCCCTTTCCTTAAAACAAATGATAATTTAGATGATGATAATTATTTGACAAGAGATATTTTTCAAAAAACACGTAAAAGTCATTCATTACATAATACAAATGATGAAATAATTAAAAATTATGTCGATACTTATGCCCTTAGAGAAAAATACAATTATTACGACGACGAGGAAGACCTCTTAAGTAGAACAAGTACAATAAAATCATCCTCAAATAGGGAATTGAAGAGCTATAGTAAAGGACAAAAACTTCTTGTCCCCCCTTTCAGGGATTCCAACAACACCATCACTCCCATTTAGTAAACGAGGCACCCGCTCTATATTTCTCAATGTCTGCATCCACTTTCACCTTGGCCTTCTGATAGTTATTATGCTTTTTGAAGGCTTTGATGAGTAGCTTGCGTCCATCGAGTGCGACTTGAGAATGGTTATAAACACACTCCCGTTCGAAACAGAGCAGATGATAGCGACAGGTTGGCATCGACGGCTTGTAATCTTCCATATAGAGAGCCATTTCCTCAGGCTTGATGAGTTGACTTAGGGTAAGTCGTTCTTCGAAGGTCTTGTAGTGGCGCTCCCGGCAGGCAGAGTTGACACAGACAACGTTTTCTTTACAGTAATTCGTCATTTGGGTGATAGTTGAATGGTAAGAGGTGATTCATTTTTTTTGATATTTGTTGGTTTTTAATACAAATATAAATTTGCTTAAAAAAGGAAGAAATGAAAATAAAAAATGAAATTTATTTTGAAGGAAGAATTTACATACCACAATGTCAATCAACGAAGCTGTCAAGAGTTATCTCGAGGAGAATCCTGAAACCAACAAGCCTACCTTTCTGAAAATGATTGGGGACATCTTTATGTCCATCAAGAGTTCGATGAAGGCTGGGAAGAAAAAGGAAAAGGACGCTGGCAGTGACGAAGAGGATGTTGATGGTGTCAAGAAGGGCAAGAAGGGCGGAAAGAAAGCAAAGGTTGACGATGGCGAGGAAAAGCCCGAGAAAAAGTTGAATGCGTATCAGCTCTTTATGAAGGAGCAGATGCCTATTCTTCAAAAGCGGGAAAATGACAAGGCCGGAGGTGAAGCTAAGAAGAAGCCGAGAGAACTTATGTCAGAAATCTCTGAAATGTGGAAAACAAAGAAGGGAGAGGTGGCATAAACTGATAAGGTAAAAAAGACGAAAATCTAATTTTTGTCTTCAGAGACAAATCCAAAGTTTTTGGACAAAGAAAAATTTTATTTTTTTTCGTGACTTCACATTTTTTCACAATTTCACAAAATTCTGATAATAGTTTTGAATATTTGTAAATAATAATGACATCATAAAAAATAAAAATGTGAAATTTAAATATAAAAGAAAATTGATAGATAAAAATAGGTTTATGAGTTTAATAAATAACACCAGTTCTGATGTTAAAAATACGGGGTTTATATGTGGGTTTTGTGATAAAAAATTGGCATCAAAGTTTTCTTTGGACAGACATAAACTGGTGTGTAAAAAGAAGGATAATAATTGCGAAAATGTTCATCGGATTTTAGAAAATGTTCATCCATTTTTAGAAAATGTTAATTTACAATCAAATAAATGCCATAATTGTAAGAAATGTAACAAAGGATACAGCACAATGAGGTACTTAAATGAACACGAAAAGAAATGTAAAGGTTTGAGTATATTGACGTGTCCTAAATGTATGGTAACTTTTAGTTCAAGATTTTCAAAATCAAATCATATAAAAAGAAATAATTGTAAGCCAAGAAGTATTGTATATGCTAATACACCAACAACTAATATAATAAATAACATAACTATAAATAATACAATAATAATAAATAATTATGGAAATGAAAGAACTGATTATATTACATTTGATAATATGATTCAAATACTTAAAAACAGTGGTTCGAGTATAATACCTAAATATATTCAACTTAAACATTTTAATAAAAACTTTCCTGAAAATAATAATATTAAATATGATGTAAGAAATGGATGTTTAATCAAAAAAGGGGATGAATGGCGATGTATTGGCATCGATAATATATCAAAAAGACTAATAGACCATAATTCAGGTGAGATTGGTAAGTTCTATGATAAAAATAAAGAAAATATAAATAAAATATTCAAAGATATACAATTGTTGGAATATATAACAACCAAGTTTAACTATTTAGACTTACATTTGGACAAAACATTTTTCAATGAACTAAAGAATGAGATTAAATATATAATAAAAAGTAATATATTAATATAATTACAAAGGTTTTGATAATACTAAATATAAATGTTTTGAATGAACGTGAAGATTATTTATTAATACCCATTCATTTTTTTGTTCATTATAAATAAATGGTCTTCTTAAGCCGTCTTCCTCTTTCCATTCATATAAATATTTGGAGGTTTTTATAATGGCGTCTTGATTATCTTTATATAAAACCAACTGTCCATTTGTATGAATTAAATCCTCTCCTGCTAAATATTGCCCATAAGATGCTGGGTCAAAAATTCCATCATAGTCATCACAATTCTTATAACAGTTTCTTATTACTTCTGAGTTATTAAATAAACTAAGAGTTTTATCAAACGTTATAGGCAATAATTGACACATAGAAGAATCATTTAAATTATTATTATAAATAAATTTAAAAAAACATCGCATTTCGCAATAGAGAGAATCCATATTATTATTGATATAATAAAGCATAAAATCAAGAATATTACATAAACTTGTTTTATTTTTAATATACATAATACCACTCGAACAATGTTCAAAGTTACAATTCATAAAAGCAACCTCTTTTTTACTAAAACTTTGTAGCCATTTATCTGGATTATTATAAATAGTATTGTCTATTTCCATAAATAAAACATTAGAAAGATTAAGTTGTTCCATTAATAAATGAATTAAAAATATTCTCTCAAATGAACGATAAAATAACAAACTGCGGTCATTTAGTTTTTCTACAACAAGAAATTTATCGAAATTTACACTAAGTTGTTTTATATATTCATTCTCTTTAATTAGTTCATTATAGTTAATTAGAATAACGTTATATTTATTAACTAAATCTTCCAAATAAGGTGAATTAAAATCATTTATAATTAAATAAATATTATTTTTATGAAATAATCGGCATTGATGAATACAATCTATTATATAATTCGGTAATTCTCCTATAAAGCTATAAGCAACAGTAATATTGGACATATCTTTAAAGAATAATATAATATGTATGTTTAAGTATGTTTTGTTTTAAATAATTTAAATCAAGTTTCATAAGATTTGAAAACAAAGATTCATAATTATCATAATTTAGAAATTGATATAATTCCCTTAAATCATTCCAATCATTTAAAATTACCATTGGTAAGTTATACGTTTCTTTAACTTTTTTGATAAATAAATTATCGAGTACTATTGGAACAACACGTAAATAAAAACACTCCCACAATCGATGTGTATCTACTCCATTGCCTTCCGGACAAATGGCAAACCTAAAAGTTGCTAAATAATTAAAATACTCAGCAACCGGTTTTAAATAAGCTTTTGGAATGAAGTTTAATTTCAAATAACATTCTTTTCTTTTATTATAATTATTATTTATATTACAATAAAAATAAATATTATTTGTTTTATTATGACTATTATTATATGCTTGTAATAGTAAATTGACGTTGCCGTGTTCCCATTCTGGATTTGCTATTCCTAATGGCAATAATTCAACTTTATAATGTTCCATTAATAGATTCTGAGTATACCATTTTATTATTTTTGGATGATTACAAATATATTTATAATCATCGTTATCTATAATATTTACATCACTATTATGAGAAACCAAGATAAAAGGATTTCTAAATAGGTCTAATTTGTTTTTAAATATTAATAGGTCGGCTGTACAACAATAAATAAATTTTGGATTATCAAATGGTTCTATTATATAATCTATTATAATCGATTTTGGATGTTGTATTGTTATATATAAATTGCTATTTAGATGTTCTTTCGATGATATAAACTTATCACATAATAATTGAATTTTGTATCCACATATATAATTCATTTTTATAATTAAATAATTCAAACATAGCTTTATTATATGAATGTCATTTTCATACAATAAAGAGAACAAAAATAAGAAGACGAGAGAAAAGAAGTAAATCCTGAATAAAATTTTTATAAAGTAATAGACCAAAATTACCGATATTATTTTTATTATGAAAGATATCACCCGTGATTATAATAATATATTCTTCATAATTCAATTTATTTATTTCTATATTTTTTTTTATAGATACTACAGTATTATCAAATACTGTTTTATATTCTTCATATCTACAATACATTTTATCCCCATTTCTGATATGTAAATCACTCAAATGATATATATATTTTAATGACATAACTTATTATATTATCTTCTTTTTATATCTTGTCCTATTTTACATATTTTATACTTCCTTTTATTCCAGGCCATTTTATATCTTTTGGCCTGTTTTTATATATTGTTCCATATATACTCATTTATACTGCCTTTTATATTTTGTAGTTTATTTGACCCTTTATACTACCTTTTATAAAAAGCAGTAAATAAGGTCTAATATGGCTCGTTCGTATATTTGAATATTATTCAAATATACGAACGAGCCATATT
>Ga0315906_10000757_pt1 | contig 50229 bp, 55 predicted proteins | sample LakEriMetagenome_4_FD_203526 | JGI IMG/M metagenome (GOLD analysis project Ga0315906, IMG submission 203526) | Freshwater fungal communities from buoy surface, Lake Erie, Ohio, United States - Buoy 2 MA122 | ecosystem: Environmental > Aquatic > Freshwater > Lake > Lake biofilm | place: USA...
CCGCGCGACCAGTACCAGGCGATCATTTCCGGGATCGGTGCGCCTTCGCGGGCATACTTGATGGTCGGGGCGAGATTGTCCGCCATCGGACGTTTGCCGAATTTCTCGTGCAGCGCAAACCAGCCGTCCACCGTGCCCGGAACCGTGACCGAGATGGTGCCATAGGAGGGCAGCGCCTTGCCATCCTTGAACTGGTCGGCTTTGGCTTGGGCGTCTGCGAGGGTTGCGTCCATAGGCGAGCGGCCGGAGCCGTTATAGCCGTAGAGCTGCCGGGTTTCGGGATCCCAGACGATGGCGAACAGGTCGCCGCCGATGCCGTTGCCGGTCGGTTCCACGAGGCCGAGCATGGCGTTGGCGGCGATGGCAGCGTCAACTGCGGAGCCGCCCGCTTTCAGCACATCGATGGCGGTTTGCGTGGCGAGAGGGTGCGCCGTTGCAGCGGCGCCATTCGGGGCGACGACGGCCGAGCGCGAGGCAATCGGCCGGCCGCTCTCGGGGCGCTGGCCCATTTTCGGATAGGCCGCATTGTCGACCACCGGGCCGGGCATTGGCGCTGCTTCAAGGTCCAGCGGTATGGCGATGGCGGGGGCATCCGGCTGGGCCGGCACGGCCAGCGCGCAGGCGCCGAGCATCAGCGCGCCAAGGCTGGCGGCAAGCAGGTTACGCATCAGTCAAATCCTCCGCCGGAACGTTCGCGTTTCGGGAAATAATGGGTGGCGAGCCGGGTCGCGATTTCCTGGCCGCTTTCGGCATAGCGCGCCTCAGCAGCAATGGCGGTGCTGTCACAAATGTCGAATTCATCGCTGACGTCCGAGAAGGCGTCGTTGAACTCGCGCACGAGAGACGAGCGCAGGCTGCCGGGTTCGGGCGCCTCGTAGGCCAGCATGTCGGCCATGTAGCGGCGCCAATACTGGTCGTCCCTGCCATTGCAGCGCACCCGGATGGCGTGGGCCGAGCCAAGCACGCGGGCGAGGTCAGCCGCGTCACGGAAATAGTCAGGCCCCCGCGCGGGCAGGCCGGACTGAGCGGCGCTTGTGCCGGAGGCCAGTGCAAGGCTAAGCACGAGCGCATGAAAACATGTCTTCTTCATGCGCGGACATTCGCGCGCCTTCGCCCGCGGCTCAAGGGGCTGAGCGCCGCTGTCCGCATCGTGACCATCGATGATGCCGGCAAGGCGCATGACGCGGAGACGAGCTCGCTGCTCGCGGAAATGCCCCCAATCGACGTGGCTTTCGGCAATGCAGACGGGTTTTACTCCCCCGCCGTGCGTGAATTCATGACGGCGATCCTGAAGGCGCCGGACCTTGACTGGTTCCAGTCGGCGGCCGCGGGCATCGAGAATCCGGCCCTGATGATGATCGGCCAGAAGGCGCGCCAGTACACAACGAATCACACGCAGGCCGAGGCGATGGCCGAATGGGCGCTTTGGCAGGCGCTGGATTTCCTGCGGGCCGGGCCGGCGCACCGGGCCCAGCAGCAGGCGGGCGAGTGGAAGCGACTGGGCGCGCGGGAGATTCGCGGCTCGCGCTGGTTGGTGGTCGGCTACGGATCGATCGGGCAGGCGGTCGGGCGCCGGGTCACGGCGCTGGGCGGCGAGGTGACGGGTCTTCGCCGGTCGCCGGGGCCTGCCGAGGGCGCCGCGCGGATGGTGGCGCCGGACGCGCTGATGGCGGAGTTGCCGCGCGCCGATGTCGTGCTGCTTTGCCCGCCCCACACGCCGGAAACCGAAGGCATGGCGAACGCTGGCTTCTTCGCCGCGATGGCGCCGCACGCCTTGTTCCTGAACCTCGGGCGCGGGGCGCTGGTGGATGAGGCCGCGCTGATGGCGGCGCTGGATGCGGGCCGGCCGGCCTTTGCGGCCATCGATGTGACGCGCACCGAGCCGCTGCCGTCAGACAATCCCCTGTGGGCGCATCCCAAAATCGCCATCACGCCGCATGACAGTGCCGATACGCCCGGAACCATTGACGGTGCGGACGAGACTTTCCTTGCCAATCTGGAGCGCTACCTGACCGGCAAGCCCCTGAAACACCTCGTGGATCCGGCTGCCTTCAAGCAGGGTTGATCCACATCAGCGCCCAAGACGGAGCCACCCCATGCGTTTCTCGAATACTGTCGCCTTTCTCGCCGCTGCGTCAGGCCTTGTTCTGGCCGCGTGCGCCAGTCCCGCACCGGCAAGCGTCACGCCCGAGCCTGAAGGCAGTTTCAAAGTGACCGGGACGGATGGTTCGGTGATCCGCGCCGTACCGCTGGAATCCTTCAACGAAGCCTGGGCGATGACCTTCCTGCCGGACGGCCGCGCGCTGGTCACCGAAAAGGGTGGCGCAATCTGGCTGCTCGGCGCCGATGGCCGCAAGGCCGGACAGGTTACAGCTGGGCCGGCTGTTGAGGCGCGCGGACAGGGCGGACTCGGCGATATCATCCTTCACCCGGATTTCGCATCGACCGGGCAGGTCTATCTTTCCTATGTCGCGCGCGATGCCGATAATGCCGAACTCTCCGGCGCGGTGGTTGAACTGGCGACGCTGTCGCTCACGCCGACCGGCGGCGCGCTGGCCGGTCGCGAGGTGATCTGGCGCCAGTTCGATGTGGTGCCCGGCAATGGGCACTATGGCCACCGTTTGACCGTCTCTCCGGACAGGTTCCTTTTCATCTCCTCCGGCGAGCGCCAGAAATTCACCCCGGCGCAGGATATGGGCTCGACGCTCGGCAAGGTCGTGCGGTTGAACCTTGATGGCAGCCTTCCAGCCGACAATCCGTTCGCGGATCAGGGCGGTCCGGCGGCCGAGGTCTGGACGCTCGGCCACCGCAACCCGCTCGGCATGGCGTTCGCTGCGGACGGCAAGCTCTGGCTGCACGAGATGGGGCCGCGGCACGGCGACGAGCTGAACCTGATCGTTCGCGGCCAGAATTATGGCTATCCCGAAGTCTCGAACGGCGACCATTATGATGGCCGCGATATTCCCGATCACCCGACCCGGCCGGAGTTCGCAGCGCCCGCCGCTTATTGGGTGCCGGCCATCAGCCCGGCCGGCCTCGATATCTATGACGGGGACCTATTCGCCGACTGGAAGGGTAATGCGCTGATCGGCGGCCTTTCTTCCCAGGCCCTCGTTCGCGTCAGCATCACGCCGGAAGGCGCCGCGGCCGAGGCCGCCCGCTATGAATGGGGCAAGCGCGTGCGCGAAGTCGAGGAAGGCCCGGACGGCGCGGTCTACGTGCTTGAGGATGATGAAGGGCGCCTGCTGAAGCTGACCCCGGCAAACTAGCGGGGCGTTGCAAACCGGCGCGACCTGGCCCAGACGTGGGTTCAGCCCTTGCTACCGGAACGCAAGCCGATGATCCGCACCTATGCCAACCAGTCCGACCGATTCGTCCTTGCGGGCGAAGACCTCGCCGCGCTGGATACCGCCGTCTGGATTGACCTGCTGCGCCCCTCGAAAGACGAAGAAACCGCGATGGAACGCGCCTTCGGCGTCGATGTTCCGACGCGCGAGGAAATGAGCGAGATCGAGATTTCGAGCCGTCTCTACACCGAGGACGGCGCCCATTTCATGACCGCGATGATGCTGTCGCACACCGACGGCGACAACGTGATGCTCTCGCCGGTCACTTTCGTGCTCTCGGGCGAGCGACTGATCACCGTGCGCTATGAAGAACCGCGCGCGATCGATACCTTTGTGGCGCGGTGCCAGAAGGCGGGCACGTTTACGGCGGAGGGCCTTTTCGCAGGCCTGCTCGAAGGCCTGATCGAGCGGGCAGGCGATGTGCTGGAACGGACGGGGCATGAACTCGACGGCGTCTCGCGCGAGATTTTCGCCATCCCGCCGCCCGCGCCGAAACAGGCGCCGGTGGCTGCCCTGCTGAAGCCTGAGCCGAAGCCCAAGCCGCGGGATTTTCAATCCGTACTCGAACAGATCGGCCGCAAGGGCGATCTGTTGTCGAAGCTCTATGAAAGCCTCGTTTCCATCCAGCGCCTGCTCTCCTACGCGGCGGCTGCGGCGCAGGTGCGCAAGCAGGACAAGGAAGCCGCCGGCCGATTCAAATCCCTCAGCCGCGACGTGCAGGCGCTTATCGATCACGCCAGCTTCCTGACGCAGAAGATCAACTTCCTGCTCGATGCGACGCTGGGCATGATCAATATCCAGCAGACGGGCATCATCAAGATCTTCTCGGTCGCCGCTGTCGTCTTTCTGCCGCCGACCCTGATCGCCTCGATCTATGGCATGAACTTCGACTTCATGCCCGAACTCGCCTGGCCTTATGGCTATCCCTTCGCGCTCGTCCTGATGGTGATCTCGGCCATCGTGCCGTACCAGTTCTTCAAGTGGCAGCGCTGGCTCTAGCCGGTTACTCGGCGAGAAACGCCTTCAGCGGGGCGAGGGATTGCGCCGGGTCTTCTTCCATCGGCACGTGGCCGAGATCCTTGAAGGCGACGAGGCGGCTGTCGGCCAAGAGTTTCGTGTAGTCGGCGGAATTGCTGAACGGGATCAGGCGGTCCTTCTTGCCCCAGAGCAGGAGCACCGGCGCCTTGATCTGCGGCAGCCGCGTCGCCGGATCCGCCAGCACGGTCTGCTCGAGGCGCTGCAGCAAGGCGCCGCGCCCGCCGGGCGCCAGCATCAGGTCATGGTAGCGTTTGACGGTGGCTTCGGTCAGCCGTTTCGGGTCGCCATAGCTCGCGGCAAGGTTCGGCCGGATAGCGGACTTCCGCAAGGTAAACCGCATCGCCTTCATCATGGCGGGCACATCCGCCGCTTCGCCATACGCAAAGCCGGGGCTGGCGAAGCCGTCCGGCGAGATCAGCACCAGCTTGGAAACGCGCTCGGGGTGGTCCACCGCCATGTTCCAGGCGATCCGCCCGCCGATCGAGTTGCCCACCAGCGTCGCCCTGTCGATGCCCAGATCATCCATCAGTACAAGGATCAGGGCGAGGCTGCGCGCGTCCGTGTATTTGCCGGTCGGGTCGGGCGGCGAGAGGCCGGAGCCGGGCAGGTCGAGCCTCACAACTCGGTAGTCCTCCTTCAGCGCTTCGGCCCAGGGCTCGAACGTGTGCAGGCTTGAGCCAAACCCATGCAGCAGGATGATTGCGGGTGCGTCCTTCGCCCCGTCATCGCGCACGTGCAGCTGCGCGCCGGCGACCGTGACCATGTCGCTCGCCTGCCGCAAATACATCGCCTCCAACGCCGCGCGCGGCTTGTCCGGCGTGTAGAGCCAGCACCCGCCGAGCAGCACCGCCGCGAGCGTCACGCCGAGAAGGATAGTTCCGAGTTTCAAAGCTGCCTCGCCCATCGGTCTACGGTTTGACATAGGCCGAAGGCGAGGCACCGCCAGACGGCCTCGGCTAAGCCGTCGTTTTCACGCGCAAAGATGCCGTCCGCGCAATCGCAGCTTCGGCATCGCGCATGATGTCCGCCACGATGGCGGCTACCGGCTTCACTTCGCGCACGCCGCCGGCCGACTGGCCCATGGCGAAGCAGCTCGTGTCCGGGTTCAGCTTCGCCTCGTCGGTGATACCGCCGATGCCGCCGATGACGCCGGTCTGAGTCGAATGAATGGCCTGGAACGGGAACGGCTTGATGTCCTGCGGGCGGCCTTCCCAGTCATTGATATAGTCGTTGGTGCGGCAGCGCATCGGCTTGCCGGAGTAACAGCGAGTCCGGGTCGTGTCGGTGTCGCCGGCTTCGACCACGGCCTGCTTGTACATGTTGGCGGCGTGGGCTTCGGCGGAGGCAATGAAACGGGTGCCCATCCAGACGCCTTCGGCGCCGAGGGCGAGGGCCGCGGCAAGGCCGCGCCCGTCATAGATGCCGCCTGCCGCAATGACCGGGATTTTCACGGCCTCGACGGCCTGGGCAACCAGAGGCATTGTGCCGACAAGGCCGGTATGGCCGCCGCCTTCACCGCCCTGGAGGATGACGGCGTCGCAGCCGGCTTCCTCGGCCTTGATGGCATGTTTCACCGCGCCGCCCACGACCATGACCTTCACGCCTGCCGACTTGAGCCGGTCCATGATCGGCAGCGGTACACCAAGACCCGCCACGAACGAATCAGCCCCACCCTTGATGATCACATCGACCGATTCCTCGAGGCTCTCGGGGCTGGCAGCCAGGAGATCGACGCCGAACGGCTTGCCGGGCGCAAGCTCCTTCACCTTCTTCATCTGCCCGGCGATGAAGGCAGGCGAGGTACCCGCCATGCCGAGCACGCCGTAGCCGCCCGCGTTGCACATCGCGGCGCAGACTTCCGCATAGGAAACCCCGCCCATGCCGGCCAGCATGATCGGATGTTGCACCTTGAGCAGGTCAGTCAGACGGGTTTTCAGTGCCATGGGGGTCTCTCCGTTGGGGCGGCTTCGTTGACCAATCCTTAGGCTGGCGCCGCCGCGTCAACGCAAGTCTCTTTGGCAAACTGCACATCCAGCCGCATTTGGAACAGAATTGCCGTGTCTTTGCCGCAATCTGGCCCCGATCTCTGGGCAAGAGCGCGCAGTCCGAGGATGATTCCGCCGGGCAGGGTGTCAAGAGAGAGGGAACTCCAATGACGAAACTGTTGGCAAGCGCTGCCGCTGCAATTCTCTTCGCGGGTTTCGCCTATGCAGGCGAGCCGGAAGTCGAAGGTGAGATCGTGGAAGTCGAAGTGGCGGGTGATGCCACGGACACGGAAGCCGATGGTGAAGCCGAAGCCGTTGAGGCTCCTGTCGAAGCCGAGGGCGAAGTTGGCCCGGCTGAAGCAGGTGCCGAAAATGGCGTTACCAAAGAAGCCGCTGCCGAGTAATCGGCGCCGGCTGGAAACTGCCCTCTTCCCTAGGCGGGCGAGGGTTTCCTTCAACCGAACCGCGACGGTTTGACTGAGCTGAAAAATTAACTTTCGGCAATGTTGAAGAGGTGCTAAAGCCTCGCCCGTTCGCAAGAACAACTCAACAGGGGTACTATCACATGAAAAAGCTGATCCTCGCTGCTGCTGCCGCCTCGGCTCTCGTCCTCGCCGCTTGCGGCGCGACCGAAGAAGCCGCTCCGGCTGCTGAAGAAGCAACCGTTGAAGAAGTTGTGACCGAAGCCGTCGAAGAGACGACCGAAGTTGTGACCGAAACGACCGAAGTCGTCACCGAAGCCGTTGAAGGCGCTGTCGAAGAAGTCACCACGACCGAAACGACCGAAACGACGACCGAAACCACCACCGAAGCCGCTCCTCAGTAATCTGAGTACGGCCCGGTAGTCCGGTCCAAAACATAAGGCCGCTTCCTTCGGGAAGCGGCCTTTTTCTTTGCCTGGTGGCCCCGGGCTTGCGCGAATCAGAACTTCGCGTAGCCGCCATCAATGATCAGCGTGTCGCCCGAGTGATACTTCGAGGCGTCCGACGCAAGGTAGACCGCGATGCCGCCGAAGTCGGCCGGCTCGCCCCAGCGGCGGATCGGTACGCGGCTGATAACCTTCGACTGGAACACTTCGGCGCCCTGGGCAGCTTCCGTCATGTCGGTGGCAATCCAGCCCGGCAGGATCGAGTTCGCCCGGATGCCGTACCGGCCATATTCGACCGCGCAGGCGTTCATCATGGCGATCAGGCCGCCCTTGGTGTGGGCATAGGCCTGGTTGCGGCCGGCGCCTTCGATGCCGGCGAGCGATGCGGTGCCGACGAGGCTGCCGCCGGGATCACCCTTCTTGGCGCGCGCCACCATCGACTTGGCCGCTTCACGCAGGGTGAAGAAGGCGCCTTCGGAGTTGATGCGCTGGTTGTAGCGCCAGGTCTCGATCGTCATGTCTTCGAAGGCCGCCGCGCCCCGGCCGACGCCGGCATTCGCGATGCAGGCATCGACACGGCCGAAATCCTCGACCGCTTCGCGCATCGCTTTCACGACCTGCGCCTCTTCGCCGACATCCACTTCCCAGGCCTTGACCCGTCCGGTGCCGAGCGCGGCGCAATGCTTCACGGCCGAGGCGTTGTCGTCCGCCTTGCGGCCCCAGATCACGACGTCGGCGTTCGACGCCGCGAGCGCCTCCGCCATGCCGAGCCCGATGCCCTTGTTGCCGCCGGTGACGACGCAGACCTTGCCGCTCAGATCAAAAGGTTTGTAGGTCATGGCTGAGTTCCTCCCTGGAATTGTTCTGGTGTTCTGTTCGTCTAGACAGACCTGACGCAGGGGCGGGTCAAGGGGAGGATTTCGAAACCATCTCCCGCGCCGCCTCGATCACCCGCCGTGTCTCCGCCCAGAGTGGCAACTCGGCCAGCCGGGCTGGCGATATCCATTCCGCATGGTCTGCATCATCGCCCGCCACCGGCTCGCCGGACGCCCAGACGGCCGCATAATCGAACAGCAGGTAATGGCGCGCGACCGCGCCCGTCGTGCGGGAGGTGAAGATCGCATCGACCACATCGACGAGGCCGATCAGCCGCGCGGTGACGCCGGTCTCCTCTGCTAGTTCGCGCAAGGCGGCGGCCTCCGCGCGCTCGCCGAACTCGATCCGGCCGCCCGGCATCGACCAGTCACCCGCCAGCGGCTTCGTGCCCCGGCGGATCAGCAGCACGTCCTCGCCGCGAAAGCAGACCGTGCCGACTGAGGGTTGAGGCTTATCCGTCATGGGCGCCGCTCCAGCAGGGCGACCGCCTCGACATGGGCGGACCAGAGGAATTGGTCGATGGGGTGTATACGGAGGATACGGTAGCCGCCATCCACCAGCGTGCGCAGGTCCCGCGCCAGCGTGGCCGGATCGCAGGAGACATAGGCAATCTTAGGCACCATGGATTTTGCGAGTTCGGCCACCTGCGCCGCCGCGCCCGCCCGGGGCGGGTCCAGCACGACACCGCCGAGCCGCGACAGCTCCGCCGCGCCATAGGGATTGCGGAACAGGTCGCGCACCTCGGCGGTGACCGGCTTCAGACCGTGGGCGGCGCGCAGCGACTCCTTCAGAGCCTTAATCGCCGCGGCATTGCCTTCCGCCGCCAGCACGCTGGATTCGGCGGCGAGGCGCAGCGCGAATGTTCCGCATCCGGAGAAAAGGTCGGCGACGCTGGAGGCGAATTTCAGATGCTCGCGGACGATCCGCTCCATTTCCGCCTCGGCCTCGGCGCTGGCCTGCAGGAAGCCGCCGGGCGGGGGCAGGAGTCTTGCGGTCCCGGCCGGCAGGCTGGGCCGCCGCTCGGTCAGCACGTCAGCGCCTTCGATGGACACGCGCGCCAACCCCGCCCGCAGCGCGGCGCTTGCAGCCTCTGCGCGCGCCAGTGCCTTGGTCTCCTTCGCCACCCCTGTCACATGCAGGTCGAGGCCTGCCGACGTCTCAGTCACCAGCAGGCCGATCTCGTCCTTGCCTGAGAGGAGGTACCCGGCGATTTCCTTGAGCATCGGCAACGCCGCCACGATCGCCGGCCGCGCCACCGGGCACTCGCCCAGCGCCACCAGGTCATGGCTCTTGCGCGCATGGAAGCCAATCACGACCTGCTTGCCCGCGCGCTTCGCCGCAAACGCCGCACGCCGACGCGAGCCGGGCGGCGTCATCCATGTCTCGGCGACATCTGCTTCAAGCCCGCGAGCGCTCAGTGCACGGATCACCAATTCGCGCTTGAATGCTGCATAGGGTTCCGCCGCCATGTGCTGTAGCGTACAGCCGCCGCACCGCCCGAAATGCCGGCAGGCAGGCGTGGTCCGGTCCGGCGACGGCTCCAGTACTTCGATCGGCCGCAGCCGCTCGCCTTCGCCTTCCACAAGCACGGTCTCGCCCGCCAGCGTGAACGGCACGCTGACGCGCACGCCGTTCTCCTCGGCCCGTCCGTCGCCCTGTGCGCCGACCGAAAGGATGGTCAGGCTGCGCGCTCCGGCGGCAGGGCTGTCAGACTTGGCAGGCATCAAGGACTCGTGTCTGGCGGTTGGCGTCGACCTCCGTTAGCAGGGGCAGGCCGCCCGCGCAAAGGAGCCCCCATGGCCAAGGCCAACGGAAAACGCCGCCCCATCAGCCTCGCCCTGCAAGGCGGGGGCGCGCACGGCGCCTATACCTGGGGCGTGCTTGACCGGCTGAGCGAGCACGAGACGCTCGACATCACGGCTATCTCCGCCACGTCCGCCGGCGCCATGAACGCGGTGGCCTATGCCGCCGGTCTTTCCAAGGGCGGCCCGGAGGGCGCGCGGCGGGAACTTGAATCGCTCTGGCGCCGCATCTCCGAGGCGAGCGCTGCGCTCGGCGCTTTCGGCCCGGCCGGGTTTGCCTTTGCGACGGCGCTGCAATCCATCGCCAGCCCGTATGACCTCAACCCCTTCAACTACAATCCACTGCGCCGCCTCGTTGAAGACGAGGTCGATTTTGCCGCCGTGCACGCCTCCGGCCTCAAGCTTTTCCTGTGCGCGACGAATGTGGAAACGGGCAGGGCGCGCGTCTTCTCGCGCGACGAGATCAATGCGGATGCCGTGCTCGCCTCGGCCTGCCTGCCGCAGAGTTTCCAAGCGGTTGAGATCGACGGCACGCCCTATTGGGACGGCGGCTATATGGGCAATCCCAGCCTCTTCCCGCTGATCTATTCCGGCGCGCCGCGCGATGTGCTGCTGGTCATTCTCAATCCATTGGAACGTCCTGGCACGCCGAAACGCGCCGGAGAGATCCAGGAACGCCTTAACGAGATCAGCTTCAACGCCTCGCTGATCGGCGAGCTGCGCGCCATCGCCTTCGTCCAGCGCCTGATCGATGACGGCATGCTGAAAGAGCCGATGATGAAGAAGTACCGCAGGCTGAACATCCACGCGATCCGCGGCGGACAGGACCTGCTCGGCTACGGCCTCTCCTCGAAGTACGACACCCGCTGGCGCCTCCTCACCGAACTGCGCGACCTCGGCCGCGCAGAGGCCGACCGCTGGCTGCGCGAATGCGCCGTGCATGTCGGAACGAACACGTCGAGCTTTGATATCCGCAAGGAGTTTCTGGAGGGGTAACTCAAGATCGAGAAATTTGGAGCAACTCTGGAACTTGAATTTTGGGTTGAAGAGGCGGCTTAATCTTCTTGCTCTGACTGAGAGGGGTAAGAGATGTCAAAGCTCAAAACTATCGTCATCTGTGCGGTTCTTGCCGGTTCCGGATTTGCCGGCAACAGTCAAACACTCAATTTTTCGCAGTATGGAAACTACTATCAGACAGGGTTCAGATCATGTTCTGAGCTTGAACAGTCGATGGTCGCGACGGCGTTGGCCAACCACGTCTACAGTTCAGATTCCTGCGTGTGGATGAAGAGCCGTACCAATGCGCAGATATCTACTTGCGAGGTGGAGAATCAAACTGGTTTGATCCGCGCGAGCGCAGATGTGAAAATCTACGACGGGCTCACATCGGACATCTTCCATGTTGATGCATCAGGGTTATTCTCCGGCGACGGACGAACAATCAATGCAGGCATCACGGGTACGACGTATGACTATACCCAGGCTTGTAACAGGGCCAACATCACGATCGGTGTGATCGCTGTGAGTTGCGCCATGGATGCCAACTGCCGAAACGGCAACTAGCAAGCGCAGACCGAAAGGCGCATCAACTTCTCTTCAGAAAACTCACCCGCGCCGCGCCATAGTCGCGGCCGTCAAGCAGTGTCCAGCCAGGAAACATCAGCATCTCGTCTGATCCCGTTTCCACGACCACCAGCGCGTCGTCCGCCAGCCATTTGCCCTCCGCGAGGCAATCCAGCGCCGGCTGCACCAGGCCCTTGTGATAGGGCGGGTCGAGGAAGGCGAGCGTGAAGGGGCTGCCGAGGCCGGCGGGCTTGTCGCCAAGGTCGGTGGCGGAGCGCCGGTGCAGGCGCGTGTTGCCGAACAGGCCGAGCGCCTCGATATTGTCGCGGATCGCGCCGCGCGCGCCGTGATCGGTTTCAACGAACAGGCAGAAGGCCGCGCCCCGGCTCATGGCTTCCAGTCCCAGCGCGCCGGAGCCTGCAAACAGGTCGATCACCCGCGCCCCCTCCAGCGGCGGCGCCCAGTCGGCATGTGCGATCACGTTGAACAGGCTCTCGCGCGTGCGGTCACTGGTCGGCCGCGTGCCCATGCCACTGGGGGCGACAAGGTTGCGGCCTTTATGGGTTCCGGCGATGATGCGCATAGGTGATTCCGGTGGATGTCCGCGCGCGCTTTAGCACGGCTCGCATCGGCGCACAGCCTTGCCTTGCGCGGCCTCGCGGCGCACTCTCTACCCAGTCAGGAGAGACAACATGGCTGAAGTCACCACTGAGACCCTCGGCGCAACGCGCCTCATCCGCTATGCCAACCCGCCGCGGCACTACATGACCGCCGAAGGCGCCGGGCTGATGCTCGCCGCCGTTCAGGCCGCCGTCGCCGATCCCGCCATCCGCGTTCTCGTGCTCACCGGCACGGACGGCGTCTTTGTGCGCCATTATGATGTCGCCGAGATTGTAGCGGTCGGCGAGGCGGTGCGCGCCGGGCATCTGAAGCCGGAAGACTTCGAACGCGGCGGGTTTGCCGACATGATCCGCGCCGTGTTCAATTCGCCCAAGCCTGTCATCGCCGCCATCAACGGGGTCTGCATGGGCGGCGGTTTCGAGCTGGCGCTCGCCTGCGACCTGCGCATCGCGCAGAACCGCGTGCCGCTGATCGGCCTGCCGGAAACCCGCGTCGGTATCTTCCCGGGCGGCGGAGGCACGCAGCGCCTGCCGCGCATGATCGGCGAAGCGCGAGCGCTCGAGTTCATCCTCCGTGGGCAGACAGTCGATGCAGAGAGTGCACTGGCCCTCGGCCTCGTCAATTCCGTGGCCGCCGACGCCGTCGCCGAGGCCCTGGCGCTCGCCGCCGAGCTCTCCACCCGCGGCGCCGAAGGTCTCGCCCATGCCAAGCGCCTCGTGCGCGGCGCTCTCACCTGGGGGCTGGAAGACGGCACCCGCGAGGAACAGCACGGCTTCCACGCGGTCCTGAAAGCCGACAGCGCGATGGCCGCCATGAAGGACTTCCTCGCGACCGGCGAAGACATTACACGGTAGCGATGACCGTCACGCTCTCTCCCATGTCCCGCGCCCTTGAGCTGGCCCGCCTTGCCGCGGAGGCCGGTGAAGTGCCGGTCGGCGCCGTGATTGTTGACCCGGCCACGGGCGAGATCGTCGGCGAGGGGGCCAATGCGCCGGTGATGGCACATGATCCCACCGCCCATGCGGAGATCATCGCGCTGCGCTCGGCAGCGGCAAAGCTTGGCAATTACCGGCTCACCGGCCTGCATCTCTACGTCACGCTCGAGCCCTGCGCGATGTGCGCCGGCGCCATCAGCTTCGCCCGCATCGGCAAGGTCATCTTTGCTGCCAGCGACCCCAAGGGCGGCGCCATTCTCCACGGCCCACGCTTCTTCGAACAGAAGACCTGCCACTGGCGACCAGAGGTAGAGCAGGACGAGGCGAGCGATGTCGAGGCGGGGGACATGCTGCGTGAATTCTTCCGCTCACGGAGGTAGGCGTAGGGGCTTGCTTTCCCTGGTGTCACGCGCTCCAGATCGTCCAAAGCCGCAGGAGCCCGTCATGACCGCCACCCTTATAATCGAAAACGACATCGCCCTCATCACCATGGATGACGGCAAGGCCAATGCCATCAGCCTGATCATGCTCGACGCGGTCAACGCCGCGCTCGACGAAGCGGAAAAGTCTGCCAGCGTCATCATCCTCACCGGGCGGCCCGAGCGTTTCTCCGCCGGCTTCGATCTCAAATTCCTGGCGACGTCGGCGCCGGAAGATGTGCGCCGCCTTGTCAATGGCGGCGGCAAGCTCGCCTTCCGTCTTTTCACCTCGAAACAGCCCATCATCATCGCCGCCACCGGCCACGCCATCGCGATGGGCGCCTTCCTGCTGCTCGGCGCAGACACGCGCATCGGCGCCCGCGGCGCCTTCAAGATCGGCGCGAACGAAACGATCAACGGCATGACGCTGCCCGGCTTCGGCGTCGAGCTTCCCCGTGCCCGCCTCAACCCGATGTACCTCACCGAGGCCCTCGTGCAGGCCCGTCTCTACACGCCGGACGAAGCCGTGCCCGTTGGCTGGCTCGACAAGGTGGTGGAGCCGAGCGAAGTCCACGCCGCCGCGATGGCCGAGGCCGAACGCCTGAAGCCGATCGCGAACGGCGCCTACTGGCGCAACAAGATCCTCGCCCGCCAACCCGCCATCGACGCGATCCGTCCCACCCTGGCCGATTGATCAATTCAGAGACTGCGAAAAGAAATTATTGTCAGGCAATAATTTTTGTCCTATGTAACTCCCGAACAGGGAGATATTCTGCATGAGCCGCTCCGAAGCCACCGAAACGCCGGCCTCTGCCTTGCGCGACACATCCTGGCTGTCCGTGGCCGCCATCGTGCTGATCGTCATGATCCTCGGCTCGGTCGCCGCTGACATGGCCGGCAAGGTCGGCAATATGGTCGTCAATGAGGGCAACTGGCGCGAGGTTCTGAACGCCTTCCTCCTCGCGCTCCTCGTCAACACACCGACCCTTATCATCGTCGGCGTGCTGGGCGATTTTGCCGGCCTCTTCAGCCGCACAGGCGAAGGCGAAGTGTTCACGGCCCGCAACCTGAAGACCCTGCGCAGCGCGGGCAGCGGCTTGATCTGGGCCGCCGCCGCCAGTTCGATCATCGTACCGACCGTTCTCAGCTGGACCGACGGGGACGGGCGCGGCTTCATCTGGCATGTCAACGACCTCGCCCTCGGCACAGCCGCCATGGGCGCCGCCATCCTCGGTCTCAGCCATGTCTTCGCCGAGGGTATCCGTATAAAGACGGATAGCGACCAGATCATCTGATGGCCCGTGATATCATCGTCACGCTGGACGTCATGCTTGCACGGCGCAAGATGAAGGCGAAGGACCTCGCCGCCGCCATCGGCATCACCGAGGCAAACCTCTCGCTGCTGAAATCCGGCAAGGTGAAGGGCGTGCGTTTCGAGACGCTGGCCAAGCTCTGCGAAGTGCTGGACTGCAAGCCCGGCGACCTGCTCGATTTTGGCGCGGTTGCCGCTCCATCCGCCCTCGCGCGGCAGGAAGACGACGGCAATCTCGCCTGATCGGCCACGCGCTGGCAGGAAAGGGCTGACACGCGACTTCTCCGTCGCGTAGGGTCAGTTTTTCACTGCCGGAAAAGGAGGCGCGCATGGAACAGATCATCGATCACGCCGCCAATGGCCACGGCCCGAGCCCGTCGCTGATCAAGGACCTGCTCGTCTTCCTGATCGCCACCGGCATTCTCGTTCCGGCAATGCGCTGGCTGAAAGTGCCTACGGTCATCGCCTTCATGCTCGCCGGCATCGCCCTCGGGCCCTTCGCCCTCGGCCTCCTTGCCCGCGACTATCCGGTCCTCGAATTTTTCTCAATCTCGTCGCCGGAAGCGGCCATGCCGTTTGCCGAGCTGGGCGTGCTGTTCCTGCTCTTTCTGCTCGGCGTCGAGTTCTCGTTCGAGCGTCTCTGGGCGCTGCGCCGCGTCGTGCTCGGTGCGGGTGGCACACAGGTGATGGTCAGCGCCGCCCTGATTGCCGGCGCCGGCATCGGCTTCGGGCTGGAGCTTCCGGTTGCGATGATCGTCGGCTTCGCCCTCGCGCTTTCGTCCACGGCCATCGTCATGCAGGTGCTGATTGAAGGCAAGCGCGCCGCCAAGCCGGTCGGGCGCGCCACGCTCGGCGTGCTGCTCTTCCAGGACATCATGGTTGCCCCCATCCTGATCTTCGCCGGCTTTGCCGCCATGAAGGCCGAGGCGAACATGGCAGGCGTCCTGATGGATGCGCTCTTCCGTGGGCTGATTGCCATCGGCGTCATCTTCCTGATCGGGCGCTTCGCGCTCGGCCGTGTCTTCCGCCTTGCGGCTGCCAGCGGGGGCCGGGATTTCCTGATGGCGCTCACCCTGCTCACCGTCGTCGGCGCCGCTGCCATCACCTACAGTGCCGGTCTCTCCCTCGCCCTTGGCGCCTTCCTCGCCGGCCTCCTCGTCGGCGAAACCGAGTTCAAGCACCAGACGGAAGTTGACCTCGAGCCCTTCAAGGGACTGCTGCTCGGCCTCTTCTTCATGACCGTCGGAATGAGTCTCAACCTGCCCTCCATCGAGGACAACATCGTCTGGATCCTCGGTGCGCTCGCCGCGCTGATCGCAGGCAAGTTCCTGATCGCCTATGCCGCCTGCCGCTTCTTCGCCGGAAAACATCCGCTCTCGCTCGAGGCTGCCATGCTTCTCGCCCCGGCGGGCGAGTTCGCTTTCGTCATTCTCACCGCCGCGCAGACCTCCGGCGTCGTGAATGTCGAAACCGCCACCTTCGCCGGCGCCGTCGCAGGCCTTTCGATGATGACGACGCCGTTGCTCGGCCAGCTCGCCCGCCGCCTCGCCGCGCCGAAAGTGGCCGTCAATGAAGAGCTGCCGCCGCAGATGGAGGCGCGGGACTTGTCAGACCACGTCATCCTCGCTGGCTATGGCCGCGTCGGCCAGTCAGTCGCCCGCCTGCTCGCGCAGGAAGAGGCCGCCATCCTCGCGCTGGACCGGGAGCCTGACAAGATCCGCCTCGCCCGCAACGCCGGCCTGCATGCCTATGTCGGCGACGCCGCGCGGGCCGAGTTCCTCTCCGCCGCCAGCATCGAGCGCGCGGCAATGATGATCATCACGGTCGATGATGCCGCCCGCGCGGAGGCCATGGTCGCCTGCGCCCTGTCGATCAGGCCGGACCTGACGATCATCGCCCGCGCGCATGACGGCGAGCACATGGTGCGCCTCACTTCTGCAGGCGCGGGCCATGTCGTGCCGGAAGCCATCGAGTCCGGCCTGCAGATGGTTCAGATCGCGCTGGAAGTTTTCGGCTACGATACTGAAACCGTCCGTGACCGGATCGCCCAGGCCCGTGACGAGGAATACCGCAAGGCCTGACCAGCTGCGCTGGTCACAGCCCCTTCGACGCTTCGCGGAAGACGCCCCGCAGCCATGTCATTGCCGGGTCTTCAGCGCTCGTGCGGCGCCAGTAGAGAACACTGCCCAGCAGCGGCGACTCGAAGGGCAGGTCAAACACGGCAAGGCCCGAGGCCTCCGCCATCGGCCGCGGCGCCACCAGCGCCATCTGCGTCTGGCGCACCACTTCCAGCGCCGGCTGGTGGTGCGGCAGGCGCATCGCCGGCGTGATCCGGTAACCGGCTGCGCGCGCCATCTCCTCAACCAGGCTGCGCCCCTCGCGCCGGCTCGACACGGCGATGTGGCGCAACGCGAAGAAACGGTCGAGCGTCAGGCGCTTGCCGGCCATCGTATGATCCGCACGCAGAACGCAGGCATAGGGTGTCGAGAACAGGATCTCGCGCTCCATGTCTGCCCCGCGCAGTTCCGGCACATCCACCGCAAGGTCCAGCCGGCCGGATGAAAGCTCCGGCGCAATCGCTGCCCGCGCCACCTGGCTCCAGGCAATCCGCACGCCCGGCGCTAGCGTCTCCAGCCGGCGCGCCACCGGCGCGGCCAGCATGTAGACGCTCGCATCCCGCGCCGAAATGTTGAACACCCGGGTCGACCGCGCCGGGTCGAATTCGGAGCGCGGCTCCAGCCCCGCGCGTAACCGGTCCAGCGCATCGCGCACCGCCGGCATCAGCGCCTCGGCCATCGCCGTCGGCTTCACGCCGCGCCCTTCGCGCACGAACAGCGGGTCCTCGAAATGCGTTCGCAGCCGCGAAAGGGCATTGCTCACCGCAGGCTGGGTAATGTGCAGGATCTCGCTCGCCCGCGTCAGGCTGCGCTCGGCATAGACGGCCTCCAGCACGGGCAGGAGGTTCAGGTCGAGTGATCGCAGGTTCATCCTTGGTAAATCCTTATATCACCATCGGTGATGTCAGGTCTTCATAAAATAAAGTGTCCGAATAGTCTAGAAATGTGCATGCTGAAGACTAGGAAGCGAAAGACTGCATGCCCGCCGTGCTAAAGCCATTCCGCCGCCTTCAGCAGCATCACCGCGCCGATCGCGGTGACGAGCCATTTCATCGTCCGCTTGAAGTCGACATCACTCATGCGCTCGAGCAGCTTGCCGCCGAGAGTCGTGCCGAGCATCGAGAGCGGGACCGCAAGGACAAAGAACCAGACGGGCGGAAAAGCGCCGCCCCCGGCAGCGGCAATCACCGGCACGCCCCAGAAAACAATCTTCACAAGATGGGCGAGCACCTGCGTTACCGACTTGGTAGCCACGATCGCGCGCCGGTCCATGTCTGTCGTGACAAAAAAGATATCCAGCAGGGGGCCGGCAACACCCCCCAGCGTATTCAGGGCCTGCACACCAAAACCCGCCAGTTCCGCCTGGCCTCGCTTGAGTATGTCCAGGCGGATCCAGCGGGCCGGCAGCCAGACGAGCAGCGCAGTGAGGCCAAGGAAGAGGTAGACCGCGCGCGCCTCGGGGCGCCAGGCGAGGGCCAGCAGCGCGATAAAACCGGCCACCGCGCCGATGGCGTAACGGCCGAAGACGCTCCAGTTGATGTACTTGCGCCAGAGAAAGGCGCGGTAGCCGTTGGACACCATCTGAACGGCGCCGTGGACGATCATGGCGGTGGCCACCGGAAGCAACGCCGCAAGGACGCCCATCAGGATCAGGCCGCCAGCCATTCCGAAAATGCCGGAAATGAACGCACTGACCAGAACGGTCACGAGGATCACGAGGGCCGAAACGGAACTCATGGCAAGCGCCTTAGCCGAGTCCCGGCAGCAGTACGAGAGCCAGAAAGAATTTGCGCGCCCCCCGGCGCGTCAGTTACGCTGCTGAAGAAGACCAGCAGAAGACATGAACCTTGGGAGAGGAAACAGACCCATGCCTGATACACAACGCACCCACGATGCCGAGGCCGACCTGAACGACCTTCGCATGTCGGAAGAGGTCCGTCCGCTCTTCGAGCACGTGAAGAAATTCATTGCCGAAGTCGTCAACCCGATGAGCGTCGAGTTCCACAAGCTCGGCGAAGGCAACAAGGACATCTGGACCTACGCCCCCGGCCAGCTCGAATGCCTCGAGAAGGCCAAGGACGAAGCCAAGAAGCAGGGCCTCTGGAACTTCTTCCTGCCCGACGCCGAAACCGGCGAAGGCCTGTCGAACCTCGACTATGCCTATATCGCCGCCGAACTCGGCAAGAACCCGATGGCCTCGGAAACCATGAACTGCTCGGCGCCTGACACCGGCAACATGGAAGTGCTCGAGCGCGTCGGCACGCCCGCCCAGAAAGAGAAGTGGCTGAAGCCGCTGCTCGAAGGCAAGATCCGCTCGGCCTATGTGATGACCGAGCCGCACATGGCCTCGTCGGACGCCAAGAACGTTTCGATGAAGTGCGAACTCGTCGGCGACGAGTATGTGCTGAACGGCGAGAAATACTATGCCTCCGGCGCCGGAGATCCGCGATGCCGCATCATGATTGTCATGTGCCGTTCGAACAACGGCCCGGATGTGAACCGCCAGCAGTCTCAGGTCCTCGTGCCGCTGCCGCATCCCGGCGTGACCATCGTTGGCCCGATGCACGTCTTCGGCGAGCCTGATGCGCCGCATGGCCACATGCACTTGCGCTTCGAGAACGTTCGTGTGCCGAAGGAAAATATGCTGCTCGGCGAAGGCCGCGGCTTCGAGATTTCCCAGCTTCGCCTCGGCCCTGGCCGTATCCACCACTGCATGCGTTCCATCGGCCAGGCCGAACGCGCGCTTGACCTGATGTGCATCCGCGGCCTCAGCCGCGAAGCCTTCGGCAAGCCGCTGGCCAAGCTCGGCGGCAATACCGAGATCATCTCCCGCGCCCGCATCGAGATCGAAGCGATGCGCATGATGGTTCTGAAGGCCGCCAAGGCGATGGATGTGCTGGGCAACAAGGAAGCCCGCGTCTGGATCTCGATGGTGAAAGCCATGGTGCCGGAGCGCGTCTGCAAGATCATCGACGACGCGATCCAGATCCACGGCGCTACCGGTGTCTCGCAATGGACCCCGCTCGCCCGCATGTATGCCAGCCAGCGCACCCTGCGCCTGGCGGACGGTCCGGACGAAGTCCACCACATGGTCGTCGGACGCCACGAACTGCGCAAGTACGAAGGCGGCGTCGAAGACCCCTCGCTGGCTGCCATCTGGCGCAAGTAAGTCCGGGGACGGATTGACAACAAGAAGGCGCGCGGAGGGAAACCTCCGCGCGCTTTGCCTTTCAGGCCCGCTGCGTCACGTCTTCTGTTCCGTCAGCGCGATCCGGTTGCCTTCGCTGTCTTCGATCTCGGCCACATAGCCGAGATCCCCGATGTCTTTCTTGGGGTAAAGTATGTCCGCGCCGGCCGCAGTCGCTCGGGCAAGGATGTCGTCAATCGAGGCGACGCGGAAATACAGGATCGCTCCGGTCTTCGACGGAACATAAACATCGCCCTTGGCCAGCGCGCCGCTCGCACCCCACCCATCTTCCGCTGGCGGAAAGAGCGCCATGTCGTAACCGTCCACGATTTCCCGGGTCAGGGATACGCCGAATACGGAGGTATAGAACTCGACCGCCCGGTCCATGTCGGTGACGGGAATTTCGAAATAGGTCATAGCCGGTGTCATGGGCAGTGTTTCCTGTGCCTGATCTTGTATTTCGATGCGGGTGTCGCTGGCGGATGCGCACGATGCGACGGTCCAGATCGCCGCGGCTAGAAAGACCCTGCCTGCGCTGCGCGGGATTCTTCTGATGGTCCGGGTTCGCATGCTTGCTCTTTCTTCTGTTGTGTCAGGATGCGGTGGAAGCGCGCTGGGAAACCTTCGCATACAGATCATCCCCCCAGCCTTTCACTTCGCCGGAGAACAGCGTTTCGGGCGGCACAATTTCCGGGCCCATGCCGGGGGCGAGCGGCGGGGAGAAATAGCCGAGCGCATAGCTACCCATAGAGTACCCGATCAGGCGCTGAAGGTCCGGCGGTAGCGTTGCGGCGATCTCCGGCGGGCAGGACAAGTATTGGTTCTCCTCCTGCCGCAGCCAGCCGAGCGAATAGGTGATGTTGATCCCGACCCGGTCGGCGCTGGAGACATTGGCGCCGCCAGAGTGGATGACGGAGCCGGTATAGATGATCACCGATCCCGCCTTCATCTCTGCATAAGTGATCTCGTCCTCGTGTGCGCCCCGGCCATCTTCCCAGAGATGGCTGCCGGGCACGACGCGCGTCGCGCCGTTCTCCTTTGTGAAATCGGTCACCGCCCAGATCATGTTCAGCTGCGGCTCGATGCTGCGCTGCAGGTATCCGCCCCAGGCCAGCCGGTCCCGGTGCAGAACCTGAGCGCCCTGACCCGGTCTGATGCGGATCACCTGCGTCAGGTGCAACTGGTACCGGTCACAGAACGGCGCAAGGAAGGCCTCGGTGGCGGCGTTCACAAGCGGGTCTGTCACCAGATCGCAGCAGGCCGGGGAGCGCGCAACCAGCGCGCCCGTCCGCGTCGTCAGCCGGCCGGTGAAGTCATCGCGTCCCGGCGGTGTGGCCTCGACATACGGCATGATTTCCGTCCGCACACGGTCAAGAAGTCCCGGCTGCATCAGTCCGTCAATGATCACGGCGGCGTCGTCGGCGAGAACTTTCAGCACCTCCTCACGCGTGGCTGTGGCAGGCAGGTGCTTCAGGCTGGGCATGGCGGCCTCCTCTAGGCAGGTTTGAACTTGAGGCCCGCGAAGAGCGGGCCCAGCAGGGCAGACAACAGCGCGCGCTGACGCTCAGGCGGCCAGGCGTCGGGCTCAAGCGTCGCCCGTGTGCCGACACCGTCCACCGCCGCAATGATCGCCGCCGCAACGAGGCGCGGCGTTTTCGAGGCTTTGGCCAATCCGGCGGTCAGCGCGTCCTCGATCTCCTGATAATACTGCTGGTGAATGACCCTCAGGTTTTCGGAGAAAGGCGCGCGGCCCCAATAAGCGAGCCAGACGCGCCATTCCTTTATCGATGCCTTGTCCAGCGGCAGGGCTTCAGCAATCTCCACTATCCGGATGCGCCCGCCATCCGCTTCCATCCGTGACAGCAGGCGCGTGCACACTTCCTCGAGCGCTGCGGCGAGGACCGCGTCCTTGTCCGGAAAATAGTGGGCGAGGGCCCCTGTGGTGACGCCCGCCGCCCTTGCGATGTCGGAGAGCTTCACCCCGTCCAGTCCGCTCGCAGCGACAGCATCGACTGCGGCGCGGGCCAGGGCGCGGCGGCGTTCATCATGGTCAACTATTTTTGGCATAACGGTGATAATAATTAAAGCTGGCGGTCTGTCAACCGACGAAGAAGGCGCCCGGAGCGGATTGACACCGGACAGCCTCAGGCAGACGCTGACGCCAGAAAAGGGAGGATCTGCTCATGCGTCTGAAGTCTGTTTTTGCTGCACTTTCGCTGCTCACCGCCATTCCGGCCGCGCCAGCGCTGGCTCAGGACATGGAGCGCATCATCGTCACCGCCAATCGGATCGAGGCTGAGGACATGCGCTCGGCGCCGGCGGTCTATCGCCAGATTCCGGCGGATTTCGTCCTCGTCGCCGTGACCTATCAGAGCGCGACGCGAGACGCTGGTGAGCGGGCCAAGGAACTTGAGACCATGTTCAACCGGCTGAAGGCCAAGGCGGCGAAGTCGCCCGGCTTCAACCTGCAGGGCGGCAGCCTTGGCGAGTCGATTTCCGACATCGACACGGTCCTCTTCACAGATGTCTACGCCTCGGATTATTCCGGGACCGGACGGTTTACCCTGACGCTGAGCATCGACACAAAGCCGGATGAGTCCTTCGAGGCGTTGATGAAGCGGGCGCAGGGATTCATCGATTCCATCGACGCCGCCGGCCGCGCAGAATCCTATCTCGGCGGCGAGCAATACATCGGCGCGCGTGATGTCGCCAAGCACCGGGCAGATCTTGTCGCCGACATTGCCGCCGAGGTCACCAGCCTGCGCACGGCCTTTGCGCCGGCCAAGGTCACGCTGACCGGGCTCGAAAGCCGCATCATCACCCAGCCGTCCGGGCCGCTGGAGCTGGAGATTTTCATTCCGTACACGTTGACCCTCGAAAGCGGCGAGTAGGCGTCAGAAAGGGACGTTCGGATCGTCCTCGCCGGCTGCGCCGGGGGCGAGGCCGGCGAAGTCGAACACCCCGCCATCGTGAAGGTGGCTGGTGCGCACGTTCGCCAGCGCCCGGGCCATGATCTGGCGCACGCCCGGCTTCTTGCGCTCCCACTCGTCGAGCAGGTGTTTCATCGCGACACGCTGCAGGCCGTCCTGGCTGCCGCAGAGATTGCAGGGGATGATCGGGAAGGCCATCGCCTCGGCAAACTTCGCGAGGTCTGCCTCGGCCGAAGTGATCAGCGGACGGAAGACCATGACGTCGCCCTCGTCGTTCAGCAGCTTGGGCGGCATCGCAGCGAGGCGGCCGCCGTGTACAAGGTTCATCATGAAGGTCTCGAGTGCATCGTCCCGGTGATGGCCGAGCACGATGGCCTCGCAGCCTTCCTCGCGGGCGACGCGGTAGAGGATGCCCCGACGCAGTCGCGAGCACATGGAACAATAGGTGCGCCCGGCTTCGACCTTTTCGGTGACGATGGAATAGGTGTCTTCGGTGATGATCTTGAAAGGCACGCCAACCGCAGCAAGCCAGTCCGGCAGCACGTGCTTGGGAAAGCCCGGCTGGCCCTGGTCGAGATTGCAGGCGATCAGGTCAACCGGCAGGGCGCCTTGCCATTGAAGGTCCATCAGCACGGCGAGCAGGCCGTAGGAATCCTTGCCGCCCGAGAGGCAGACCAGCCATTTCGGTCGGGGCTTTTCGCCGGCCTCGATGGCGCGCCGGTCCAACAGGCCATAAGTGTCGATTACCTCCTGGGCGCCGCGCACAAGGCGCTTGCGCAGCTTCTTGAAGCTCACCGAATCCGGGGCATTCGCATAGAGGCTGGGTGTGGAAGAAAGGGTGTCGGCCATATGCCGGGATGTGCCATGCCGCGCGGAACGCGGCAAGGGTAGCGTGCTGGGACGCACCCGCTCGCTGGGGCTGTAGAAATGCCGGCACGAGGCCTTGCGGGCCCCGTGCCGGGTCGAGGGATTACATCGTCCAGCCGAGTTCGATGCCGTAGATGCGAGGCTGGTTGAAGATGCCGGTCAAGTTGTTGAAGTCGATGGCCGAAACCGTGCCGATCTCGTCCGTCAGGTTACGGACGAAAACCTTGCCCGACCAGGGACCCTTGCGGTAACCGGCGGCGGCGCCGCCTTCCCAGCGGCCTTCAGCGGTGAACTCGACCGACTCGTAGAGGAAGATGTTCGAGTCCGAACGATATGACCAGTCGGTCGAGGCGAAGATTTCGCCGTCGCGGAAATCGCGCGTGTAGTCGAACGCGAAATTGCCGATCCATTCCGGTGCCTGCGGGAACGCGTTGCCGTCGATCAGGGCGCCGCCGGTGACGATGTCGATCGGATCGAGCACGGTGCAGGGCGAGCCGCAGACGCCGGCGGTGAGGCCCGGATCATTGATCTCGGTATTGTTGTAGGAAAGGCCGGCGCTGAAGGCGAGATTTTCGCTGAGCAGGGCGCGGACATCGGCTTCGAAACCGTAGCCTTTGCCTTCTTCCGCGTTCAGCAGCTGGTTGAAGTTGCCGGCGCCGCCGATGGCGGTGAGCTGCAGGTCCTCGACCGTGTAGGTAAAGGCAGCGAGGTTCGCATCGAGGCGGCCATCCAGCAGCGTCGTCTTCAGGCCGACTTCATAGCTGTCGAGAATTTCCGATTCGGCAGTGGTGATCACGTCGCCGAAGACGAGACGGCCCTGGATGGACGGCGCGCGGAAGCCGCGGGCGACCCGGCCATAAACGTTGGTATCGTCGTTGACGGCATAGGTCAGCGAGGCATCCCAGGAGAGCTGCTCGTCACCGACGCTGACGGTCGGCGGGCTGATGTTCGGGGCGCCGAAGGGCGACTGCACGCGACGTGCGGTCAGGTCTTTCGATTCGTCCGTATACCGAAGGCCAACCTGGCCCGTGAGGGCGTCGGTCAGGTCATAGGCGAGGCTGCCGAAGACAGCGATCGATTCCGTTTCCTGCGTCTGGAAGGCAGCGCCGTTCTGGGCGCCGCCAGCGAGCGTGTCATAGCTGTAAGAGCTGATGTCGATCTCTTCATCGAAGGCGTAGAGGCCGGCGGTCCAGCGAAGGGCCGCGTCTTCGCCGTTCGACAGGCGGATTTCGTGGGTGATCTGCTGGTGGTCATCGATACCGTCGGCCGATTCAGCCGGGAACGGGATCACGCCAGGCGTCGAGCCGCCCGGCAGGAAGGCCGCGCCGGCGCCGCCATCCACATCGCCGCGCGAGAAGGTCTCGACCGTTTCGTAGCCGAACAGGTAGGTGAGCGTGGCGCCGGAAAGCTCCCAGTCCGCGCGCGAGGTGAAGCCGAGCGTGTCGGTTTCGAGACCGGAATTGATCTGCGCATCGGCGAAGTTCTGTTCACGGTCAAAGCCGGGGCGCGGGCCGGACTGGCCCTGCTGGAAGGCGTTCGCCTGGAAGGAGACCTGGCCGCCATCAAGCGTGCGACCATGCAGGTTTCCGAGCCAGGTGAGATTGTCCGTGACCTGAACTTTAGCCTGCGCGCGCCAGGCGAAATCGTCATATCCGCCGGCATCGGCGCCGCCGGTCGGCAGGGCGGTCTCGATATAGTCATCGCGGGTCTGGAAGATGCCCGAGAGGCGCAGCGAGACGCGGTCGGAGACGGGTCCGCCGACAGCGCCTTCGAGATTGGCGGTGCCGAAATTGCCGTAGGAAGCGCGAACGTAAGCATCGAGCTCATCGCCCGGTTTGACGCTTTCGAACTTCAGCGCGCCGGCCGGCGTGTTGCGGCCGAACAGCGTGCCTTGCGGGCCGCGCAGGACTTCGACCCGCTCGGTGTCGAAGATCGGGAAGCCTTTGAGAACGGGGTTTTCGTAGACGATCTCGTCATAGATGAAGGAGACGGGCTGCGAGGCGTTGAAGTCGAAGTCCGTGTTGCCGAGGCCGCGGATATAGGGGCGCGGGAAGATGCGGCCGAAGGAGGTTTCGATGATCAGGCTGGGCACGCGGGCCGTGAGGAACTGGATGTCTTCGCCGGCCTGGCCGTAGGTGGCGAGTGTGTCCTGGTCGAGCGAGGTGAGCGAGACGGGCACGTCCTGGATATCTTCGGCGCGCTTGGTGGCGGTCACTGTGACCGATTTCAGTTTCAGCGCGTCATCGGCAGGCGCGGCTTCCTGCGCGAAGGCAGCAGGTGCAAGCAAAGCGAAGGCGCAGCAAGACGCCATGGCGAATTGCCAGGTACGTGTAGGTTTCATGTAGGGTCTCCGGGGCAGACGGGAAAAGCGCTTTATGCGCCCGGACCCCAAGAATATCCGTGACGGAAAATTCTCAAGGGGATGACAGGATTGTGAAGCTGATTTTGGCGCGGGTGCGTGTTTCCGGTCACGCTCGCCCGTCAGGCGAGTGAGGCCCGGTCAGGCGGTTTTACCGCCGCCATTGAAGGGAGCACGGAAGAAATTCCTCCACCACTGGCGCCAGCGCCAGGCCCGGCGCAGCTTGGCGTTCTCCGGCTCGTCCATTTCGTTGCGGGGCACGAGCATGTCGTTCATGCGCGGCTGGTAGCGGCGAATCAGGTCTTCCTCGATCCGGGCCCGGTCGGATGCAGTGCGCACAAGCAGGACATGGCGTTCGGTGGCGCCGCGCTTCCACCAGGCTTCCCACCAGCGCTCATGTCCGTAGAGGCGCGAGCGGAAGTTGGTCGCCTTGCCGATATAGAGCGGTTCAAGGAAGAAGCCGAAGCGGCGGCGAACGAAGATGTAGATGCCGCTGCCTTCAGGGATGCCTTTGCGCGTCAGCGTGATCTTGAAGCGGTAGCGCTCGCCGGTCTCGCCGGTCCACACGTGCCATTGGAAAAGGAACCAGTCGAACAGGAACATGAACCCACCGCGTGTCGCCGCGCACAGTTGCGAAGCGGGCGAAGAATCGGCGATTTCCGGTTAATGGCCGATTAACCGCCGGTGGCCGGCATCATGTGGACATAGACTTCGTTGAGCGTGATTTTGCCATCCTTCACGAGGCAAAGGTCAAAGCCGCGCATCGCGCCGTCCCTGCCGCCTTCGCCGATGGCGCAATACCAGCGGCCGCAAAAGCCGCCGGGGATCGGCCAGGTCTCGTCGGGCGTGTAGATCATCTTCGGGGTCGCGGCGAAGAGGCCGGTGAGATAGGGGCGCAACTGGGCGTGGCCGGTGAGGCCGGCGGCAGTGTTATTGTCCTTGTACACCGTGTCTTCGGAGTAGAAGCTCAGCAGCTTCTCCACATCCTTGGCGCTCCAGGCGGCGAGCCAGGCGGCGTTGAAGGTTTCGATGTCGACGCTCATGCGGGTTCCAGTCCGAGCACGCGGGCGCGGTGGGCCTCGGTGAAGATCTCGGCCGGCGCGTTCTCTGGCCCCGCCATGATCGCGACGCCGTGCAGTCCAAGCATCGGGTCTGCCGCCTTGCGCTCATGATAGCTGCGGCGGCGTTCGCGTGCAGCTTCGCCGAACTCCATGTCGAGCGCGGCCTGTATCTGACCGGCAAAGCGCAGGCGGCGCATGCGTTCGGCACGTTCCTCTGCATACGGAGAGAAGTTCGGAACCGCGCCGGGCGCCGTCTCCTTCAGGATATCGGAGACCATGCGCACGTCGCGGTAGGTGATGGACAGGCCAAGACCATTGATCGGGTCGTTCCAGCCGGCAGCGTCGCCGATGAGGACGCAGCCCTCGGCGAAGGGCTCATCGGTCCAGCTATCATTGTTGAAATAGGAGAAGAGCGGGCCGGCGGGCGTGCCTTCAGCGAGGGCGGCGTTCTGCGGCGCGCAGGCCATCCGGAAGGCGTCGAGAAAACGGCGGGCGCCGTCTTCGCCGTGGAAGCGGCCCTTCTCCTCAAGCGCATAGCCGCCATAGACGCGGACCTTGCCGCCGCCTTGCGGGAAGGTGAGGAAACCGAAATTGCCTTCGGTGCCAATCGTCTGGCGCTTGGGGTCAACCCCCGGCACGTTCTCGACGAGCAGGCCGGCGAACCAGTGGTGGGGCTTGTCCTGGTGCAGGGGAATGCCGGCCGCGGCGCGTACTTCTGACTGGCGGCCTTCGGCGCCGACGACAAGGCGGGCGCTGGCGGTAACCTGCGCGCCATTGTGCGTGTACGTCACAGACGGCGCAGCGCCGAGCGTCACGTTCTCGACGATGACCGGGCGCAGGCAGTCAGCGCCGGCGGCGAGGGCAGCGTCAAACAGAGTCTGGCAATGATGCGGATGGCCGAGGCAGAGGGGACCGGGAACGTCGGCGGCGAAGATGCCGAGGGGCAGCGGCGCGGCTTCGCAGGCGGCTGGTTCGAGGCTCTCGTCATAGGTGACGTGGTCGGTAATGTGATGTCCGCCTGCGGACATCAGCAGGTCGTAGAGGCCAAGGCGCCTGGCTTCGGTGACGCCCCAGGGCGCGATCCATTCGCCGCGCACGCGGTCCTCGTAATGGGCCGATTTTTCCAGTAGCAGGACGCGGCGGCCCGCGCGGGCCATGACGGCAGCGAGCGCACTGCCGCCAATGCCGCCGCCGACGATGACGAGATCGTAAGTCATGGGGCTATTCCTCCAATGCGAAGGGTAGCGCCAGAACGGGCATGCGCAAAGCCTGACGTCGCGGCGGGATCAGTCTTGGAGCAGCACGCGGATGGGAGCAAAGCTGCGGCGGTGGATCGCGCAGGGGCCGAGGCGGGCGAGGGCTTCGGCATGGGCGGCGGTGCCGTAGCCCTTGTGCTGACTGAAGCCGTAGCCCGGGTGCTCGGCGCAGTAGGCCTTCATCTGCGCGTCGCGGTAGGTTTTCGCGAGGATCGAGGCGGCGGAGATGGCCGGCTCGGTGAGGTCGCCCTTGATGATGGCGCGGGCCGGAGCGGGCAGGTTTTTCGGCAGGGCGTTGCCGTCGATTAGGATGGCGGCGGGCTTGGCGGAAAGGCCGGCGACGGCGCGCGTCATGGCGAGGAAGGTCGCCTCGCGGATGTTCAGCCGGTCGATCTCCTCCGGGCTCGCTTCGGCGATGGACCAGGCGAGGGCGCGGTCGCGGATTTCCGGGGCGAGCCGGTCGCGGGCGGCTTCGCTGAGCTTCTTGGAATCGGTAAGCCCCGCGATGGGGCGGGCGGGATCGAGTATTACCGCCGCGGCGGTAACCGGCCCGGCCCAGGGGCCGCGCCCGGCTTCATCGACGCCGCAGGTGAAGGCCAAGTGTTGCATCCGGCATGGTTAATCGGGAATCGGGCCGCTTGGCCAGTGACTACCCGGTTGACCCGGTCCCGGAAATGTCAGGGTCAGGACTAAGGGTTTCTCAATAACGATTGGATAGGATCGCCTGCAGAGAATAGACCGCAGGACTGACACATGAACCTTTATCATTGCATGGTGGAGCTGAAGAGCGGGGACCGCGCCCTGCAGTTCGCTGCGGCCGCAGATGCCTGGCTCGGACACCTGAAATCCGAAAACATCATCACCGACTGGCGTCTTCTGCGCCGCAAGTTCGGGCTGGCCTCGGGACAGCATACGGACTTCCTGATCGAGATCGAAGTCGAGAGCATGAGCGCGCTGGAAAAGGCGTTCAGCCAGCTGTCGAAAATGGATGACGAGCACACCCGCCGCTACGAATTCATGCACAGCCTGATCGGGTCGATGGAAGTCGGGCTTTACCGTCCTTACCCGGATCCTGAACAACGCGAGCGCATCGCGTTGCTCTGATCTCGCGCGGCATCGAAGCCGCGCGCATGTTCACGCGGAAAACTACCTGCCAGACCCTACAGAGGCTCCGGAGAGCGCCGCGCGGCCGCCTGCGTCAGCGGCCGTCAGCCGCCGTGCGGCCCGTCGCCGGAAAATCGGTAAAGATGCCGGTGGCCCCGGCAGCGAGGGCGGCGCGGATCTCATCCTCCGGCGTTGCGGCCCAGGCGGGCCGGTCATCATCACGGAAAGTCCAGGTGTGGACGCTGAGGCCGAGCGCCCGGGCCTCGGCGGCATATCCCGTCGGCGCGCCGGTCTCAGGGTCGATCAGCAAGGACTTGTAGGGGCCGACCCCCTGCGCATAAGTCGCAATTTCGGCCAGCGGGATATTTGCAGGCGCGCCGGGCTGCCAGCCTTCCGGATAGACCAGCTGGACCAGCCGCGTGCCGATCCGTTCACGGAGTGTCTTCAGGATGCCCGCCTCGAAGCTTTGCACAAACACAGGCGCATCGGCTGTGTCCAGCCCGGCGGCCGTCAGGGCGCCAACCAATGCGGTCGCCATGTCGAGACCTGCCGCCGCATGTTCGGCGGGCCATTTCGTTTCGGGATAGAGGCCCACCACACGGCCGCGGGCTTCGCCCTCGCGCTGCGCCAGCGCGATGATTTCCTCGAAGGCGGGAATTTCATGCAGACCGTCAAAGGCTTTCGAACGGCCCTCGCGGACCTGCCGGGCACGCAGGGTTTTCAGTTCTGCCGCGGTGAAGTCGAACGCCCACCAGTCGGTCAGCACCTCTCCTTCAGGGCCGGTCAATGTGCGGCGCCGGTCTGCAAATTCGGGCCGGCTGGCGATGTCGGTTGAATCTGACAGCCAGGGATCGTGGCGCGCCATCAGTATGCCGTCCGAGCTCATCACGAGGTCAGGCTCGATGAAATCGGCACCCTGGGCAATTGCGAGGCGGTAGGCCTCCAGCGTGTGTTCGGGCCGCTCACCGCTGGCGCCGCGATGGGCAATCACCAGCACGTCTGCGGGTGCGGGGGGAGAGGCGGCAAGGGGAGTGGCGCAGGCGGCCAGCAGGGCGGGAAAGAGGAGGGCAGCGAAGTGAGCGGTGCGCATGCGAAAGTCTCCGTAAGTGCCCAGCCTCTTTGCATGTTTGTGTGACGGCTGCACGCACGCCGCTTCGCGCGACGTGACCTCTGGCGTTTCGGTGCCCGCTCCTTCAGCATGGGGCAAACGGAGGAGACGGACATGGATTTCGGGCTGAAGGACAAGGTGATCTTCATTGCGGGCGCGAGCCGGGGCATTGGCCATGGCATTGCCGAGAGCCTGCTGGGCGAAGGCGCGAAAGTGGCGCTCACGGCGCGCGGGGCGCCAGCGCTTGAGGAGACGAAGGCGGAGTTTGCCAAACGCTTCGGCAAGGACAAGGTCTGGAGCTTTGCCGGGGATCTGACACAGACGGCGCCGATCGAGGAAGCGCTCGCCCGTTGCGAGGCGGAGTTCGGGCCGATCACCGGTGCGGTCGCGAATGTCGGCCTGTCGCCTTCGCCGCTCGGGCTGAATGTCTCTGATGACGAGTGGCAGGCGGGGCTGGACCAGAACCTCAACTCGGCCTTTCGCCTCGCGCGCGGGGCCATTCCGCGCATGGCGAAGAATGGCGGCGGCAGCTTCCTGTTCATCAGCTCGATTGCCGGCCTCGGCGCGCTCGGCACGCCGCTCGACTATGGCGCGACGAAAGCCGCAGTGAACCATCTCTCGACCAGCGTCGCGCGGTTTGCGGCGGAGACGAAAGTCCGTGTCAATACAATCGCGCCGGGCAACATCATCTTCCCGGGCAATAATTGGGAGAAGCAGTCCACGGGGCCGCGCGCAGAGAATTGGTGGCGCTGGATCAGGCGCGAGGTGCCGATGAAACGCTTTGGCACGCCGCAGGAAATCGGCGATACGGCCGCGTTCCTCTTGTCCGAGCGCGCGAGCTTCATCAATGGTGCGGTTTTGGCCGTCGATGGCGGTCAGACGCGGTAGGGCTCGCCCTCCGGTAGGTGCGAGACTTTATGCTCCGTAGACCCCTGCGAAGGCAGGGGTCCAGTCTTTCAAGCTGGATACCTGCATTTGCAGGTATCTGCGGAGAGGTTGTCTTTACGCAGACTATTGCAGTCCCGCGCCGACCACCGGCTTGGCGGTGAGCTTGGTCTTGGTGGGGCCGAAGCAGCTGCCGCGCTTGATTGTGATCTTCGAGGGGAAGGTCGGTTTGGCAAACTTGATTTCGACTGCGCCCCAGCGGGCCCATGCGGTGCCTTCGGCGTCGATCAGGGCGGCGGGGCAGGCAGGGCCAGCATCGGCCGGCTCGACCCAGTAGCCCTGATAGGTGCCGCGGCCTTCATAGACGCCGGCAAGACCCGGCACAAAGACCCAGCCCTTTTCGAGGCCCTGCTCGGGCATGTAGGACAGGATCGCCGTGTCGCCGGAGTCGCGATCATACACGACCTGGTTGCCACTGGGCAGCGACCAGACTTCGTCAGCAAACGCGGCGAGCGGCGCGGCAAGGGCAAGAACGGCAAGGGCGAGCGTGCGGATCATGGCTTGGGGTCTCCTCCTGAGAGACGCCAGCTAATCAGGCCGCCGGAAAATAGATAGACGGAAATTGCCTTTGCCGTCAGACGACGCGGCCCTTGAGGCTTGTGAGCCACGGCACGAGGGCGGCGTTGACCTCGGCCGGGCGCTCCTGCTGGGTCCAGTGGCCGCAGCCGGGCAGCACGACCGCCGTTTCAAGGTTAGGCACGGCAGGGCGCATCTTGCCGATGGGATCCGTCACCATGCCGAAGCCGTTGAAGGCCGGGTCCTTGTCTCCCGCGACGAAGCAGGCGGGCTGCGCGATCGTCCGCCCGCGGAAGGGGGAGAGGAATTCAAAGTCCCGCGTATGGTTGCGGTAGCGGCTGATCGGGCCGAACAGGCCGGAGGCGCGGAACTCGGCTTCGTAATAGTCGAGATCGGCCCTGGTCATCCAGCCGGGCATGGTCTCCGGCACCGTGAGGCTGTCCATCAGCGTTGCGCTGGAGGGCAGGCCGAGCTTCCAGTCGCCTTCTTTGGCATCGCCCGAAATGGAATAGTAGAAGCCTGCCAGGAATCGCCGCAGGTCTGCCTCGAGGGCAGCCTCGGCCCGGCCGGGCTCACGGAAGTAGGACTGGTAGAAGAACCGGTCCCGCTCATCGAAAACGCGCTTGATGACATCATCGAACGAGAATTCCGGCGCGCCGTAGAAAGGCACCGACAGGGCCGCCACGGCGGCGATCCGGTCCGGGTGCAGGAGGGCGGTGTTCCAGACCTGGGGCGCGCCCCAGTCATGGCCGATGAGAGTGAAAGGCTGACCGGGCGAGAGCGCCGCGCCGACGCCGAGAATATCCGCCACAAGCGCTTCCATCCGGTAGTCGGCAACTTCCGGGAAGCGCGAGGAGCCGCCATATCCGCGCACGTCCATCGCGGCGGCCGTATATCCCGCAGCGGCGATTGGGCCGAGCTGGTGGCGCCAGGAATACCAGCTTTCCGGAAAGCCGTGGACCATCAGCACGAGCGGGCCTTTGCCCTCCGTTGCCACGCGGATGCGGGCTGCGCCGGCGTCTATCGTGCGGAATTCGGGCATGTGGGCCTCCCCTGACTTTGCCGGAAGCTGCGATAGCCGGGGCGGCGCGGCAAGACACTCCCATGGGGAAGGCCTTGCTGAAAATGGCGGCGCAGGCTTCAGTCGCCCCGTCCATCCCGATCGAAGAGGCGCGTCCCATGACCGAAATGCTGATGACTCCTGTTTTCTGGGGTAGTCTCGCGACGCTGACCTTCCTCGAGATCGTACTTGGCATCGACAATATCCTGTTCATCTCGATTGCCACCGGCAAACTGGAAGGCAAGCAGCGCAAGCAGGCGCAGCGGATCGGCATCTGGGGCGCAATGGCCCTGCGCATCCTGATGTTGGGCCTGATCTTCTGGATCATCCAGCTGGACCGGCACGCACTTTTCCATGTGCCGCCGGATGCCGCCCTGATGATCGCGGGCGGGGACCGGCTCGCGGCAGAACATATCGGCGAAGTGACCATCAAGGACCTGATCTTGCTGGCGGGCGGATTGTTCCTGCTGTGGAAGGGCACCCAGGAAATTCATGCTTCTGTGGAGGGCACGCACCATGAGGATTCGAAGGTGAAGTCGACCTTCTCCAGCGTGATCGTGCAGCTGTTCGTGATCAATATCGTGTTCTCGCTGGACTCCGTGATCACCGCGATCGGGATGACCGACGTACTGGTGATCATGATGACGGCCGTGGTGCTGTCGACCATCGTTATGGCGGTCGCAGCTGACCCGCTGGCGAAGTTCATCGCCGAGCATCCGACCACCAAGATGCTGGCGCTGGCCTTTATCCTGCTGGTGGGCGTGGCCCTGGTCGCCGACGGGCTCGGCTTCCACATTCCGCGCGGCTATCTCTACTTCGCGATCGCCTTCTCGCTGGGCGTGGAGCTGCTCAACATCCAGACCCGCAAGAAAGCGGAGACGAATGGGAAGGCGCATTGAGGACTGAACCCCTCTCCTCCGGGAGAGGGCGCTTGGAAAAACGGGAGGATAAAAAATGACAGCCCACCATATCAAACTCGACAAGACCGAAGATGGCATCGCCATCCTCAGCATCGACCGCGCGGAAAAGCGCAATGCGATGACCTATGCGATGCTGTTCGCCTTCATCGAGAAGGTGCGGGAAGTGTCGAAGGACGATTCTGTCCGGGTGCTGATTGTTACCGGCGCCGGTGGCACCTTCTGCGCGGGAACCGACCTTGCCGACCTCTCGACCGTTCCCGGCGAGACGCGCGGCGTGCGCGGCGAGGCGCATGAGGGCGATGTCTGGTGGCCGCTGGTCGCCTGCCCGAAACCGGTGATCGGCGCGATTGACGGCTTTGCCGTCGGCATGGGCGCGGAGTTTTCCAGCCAGTGCGATGTGCGCATCGTCACCAACCGGGCCCGCTTCGCCTGGAATTTCGCCCACCGCGGCCTCGTGCCGGACACCGGCGCAGGCAGCTGGATCCTGCCGCGCCTGATCGGCCACAGCCGGGCCTTGCGCCTCCTCTATTCCGGCGGCTTCCTCGAGGCGGCCGAGGCAAAGGAAATCGGTTACGCCAACGAGATCGTGGCGCCGGAAGCGCTGATGGACGCCGCCCTCGCCGAGGCGCGGCGCTATCTCAATTCCTCACCCTTCTCGATCCGTCACATGAAGGCGCTCGTCTATGAAGGTCTCGCGCGTGAATTGCCGGATCACATGAAGGCTCATGTCACCGCCCTGTCAGCCTGCTTCAAGTCCGCCGACCACAAGGAAGGCGTGGCCTCCTTCCTCGAGAAGCGCCCGGCGAAGTTTACGGGGACGTGACGCGCGCCTGCCAACACCATCATCGTGTCATCCCGGCGAAAGCGGGGAGCCCCGCGACCTGACCGCCACCCTCTCAGCAGATGTCTGCGAAGGCAGGCATCCAGTTTCCTCGCCGTCGCCCTGCACGCCTGCCTGCGCAGGGGTCTGCGGTCAGGTTAGTCTATGTTGCTCCGGCGCCCGCTCACCCCATCACAAACGCATTCAGCTTGTTGCCATCCGGGTCGCGGAAGTAGCCCGCGTAAAACGTGTCGCCGCGCGGCCCGGGCGGGCCTTCATCGGTCGCGCCCATGCTGAGAGCGAGATGATAGATGCGGTCCACCTGCGCCTTGTCCTTCGCCTGCAGCGCCACCATCACACCATTGCCGACGCTCATTGCGTTGCCGTCATAGGGATAGCCGACGCCAATGCCCGCGCCGCCCTCAGGCGTGCCCCAGGCAATGAAATTGTCCAACGTGAACATGCGCGGCGTGCCAAGCTCGGCGGCGATCGCATCATAGAATTTCGAAGCGCGCGCAAGGTCGCGCGTGCCCAGAGTCACATAGCCAATCATGGAATTCCTCCCTCCAGTGATGCGCGAACAAAAGCAGAACTTCTGCCGCCTGTCGAGTCCGATTCCGGTTCAGGATTTGACACGGCGCCCCGCGCCCGGCTCTACGTTGGCGGAATGAAAGAGGAGCGCCCGATGACCCTTCCCAACGCCTATGCGATCCGCATCCACCAGACCGGCGGGCCCGAAGTTCTCACCGTGGAAAACGAGGCCCCGCGCGCGCCGGGACCCGGCGAAGTGCTGGTGCGGCAGACGGCAGTGGGCGTGAACTTCATCGACACCTATCACCGCACCGGCCTCTACAAGATGCCTCTGCCCTTCATTCCGGGCTCGGAAGGCGCAGGCATCGTCGAGGAAGTCGGCGAGGGCGTCGCGCATGTCGGACCGGGCGACCGGGTCGCCTATACCGGTCGCAGCACCTACGCGACGCATTATACTGGCCCGGCCGCCGGCGTCGTGCCGTTGCCAGCTGGCATCAGCGATGAAGAGGCTGCCGCCATCCTGCTGAAGGGCATGACCGCCTGGATGCTGCTAGAAGAGATCCGTCCCCTGAAGGCCGGCGAGACGGCGCTGATCTGGGCGCCGGTCGGCGGCGTCGGCTCGCTTCTGACGCCCTGGGCCAAGCATATCGGCGCGCGCGTCATCGCGGTCACGTCCAGCGCCGCAAAGGCAGAGCGCGCGAAGGCACTCGGCGCGGATGATGTCGTGGTCGGTTATGACGATGTGGCAAAAAAGGTCCGTGAGCTGACGGACGGCAAGGGTGTCGATGTCGTCTATGACAGCGTCGGCAAGCTCTCTGCCGAGGCTTCACTGTCCAGCCTAAAGCCCCGCGGCTGGTTCATCACCTATGGCAACGCCTCTGGCCCGGCAGACCCGGTCCCGCCGGGCCGTCTGGCGGCAGGCGGCTCGCTGGTGATGACGAGGCCCACGCTGTTCAGCTTCACCGACACGCCGGAATCCCTCGCGCGCGCCTCGAAGCGTCTCTTCGCCCTCGTCGAGAGCGGCGTGCTCAGCGCCGATATCGGCCAGCGCTTCGCCCTGAAGGATGCCGCCGACGCGCACCGGGCGCTGGAAAGCGGCAAGACAACCGGGGCAACACTCTTGATCCCATGATGCGCACAGCTTTCGCACACCTGCTGTCGCTCGCCGGCCATCCGGCGATCCTGACGCCCTCTGCGGCGGCTCTAGCGGCCGTGTTGCGAGGTGCCTCGCCCGAGACGACAAGGACGGTCCTGCTGGCCGCAGGCGCTGTCGCCGCCACCGTGATGGTCTACAGCCTCGTTCAGGTCCGGCAGGGAAAGTGGGCCGATGCGGACGCCTCGGTGCCGGAGGAGCGCAGTCAGCTCAACCTGTTCCTCTTGCCGGCGCTGGCTATCGCCTCGGCCTGGGCCTTCTGGAGCGGCCAGCCCACTGCGCTCTCGGCCGGCCTCGGCGTCGCGGCCGCCATCGTCGCGGCGGCGATGCTCACATCGCGCTGGCTGAAGCTCTCCCTTCATGTCGGTTTTGCGGTTCTGGCGTCCAGCCTGTTCTGGCCGGAAATGTTCCTGGTCGGGATCGGGCTCGGTATCAGCAGCCTGATAGCCTGGTCCCGGCTCTATCTTGCAAGGCATGACCTCGCCGATATTCTCGCCGGCGCGCTGGCAGGCGCGCTCGGGGGCCTTGTCTTCCAGCTTTTGCTCATGGCTCCCTAGTCTCGCCGCAATCGAATACGATTCTGAAGGCCTGAAGGGGAGAGAGACATGAAGGCAATTCTGGTTCTGGTGTTGGCATCAGCGCTCGGCGCCTGCGCAACCGGTTTTCCCAAGCCGCAAACGATGACCGAGATGCACCAGTGGTATGACTGGCAGCACGAGCGCGGCGAAAAACTCTATGCCGCCCTCGCCAATGATTTCAGCCGCATCGCCCGCAAGGAAGGCCGCGCCGCTACCATCGCGCAGCTCGGCGAGGCCGGCTACGAATGCCAGTATGGCGAGGCGCACGAGGACTATCCCGAGCCGATGGCCGTCTGCACCCGCAGCTTCGCCACCCGCGCCTGCCAGATGGACTGGGAAGTCTCCCTCACCAGCGACCCGAAAAAGCCGGATAGCGTCGCCACCACGGATGTCGATTACCGGCGCGACTGCGTCAGCATCGCCGCCGATTTCCCGGAGCCCATCGTGTCCGCCATCGATGACCAGCTGGCCCCGCTGACGCCGCCCCAATAGGTGACTTGATCGGGTGGACGGAGCTGGTTAGCCCGCTATTCTCTATCTGATTTCCAAGGGGATTTTCTGAATGTTGCGTTGGCTGATGCGAAACCTGCAGATCACGTCCGCGCATGCCGGTCGGGGCGGCGCCAACCTGCATCGCTTCATCGTCTCGGGACTGGCGATGGCTTGTCTGACCGTCTTTCTGTTGCCGGCCCAAGCGAGGGAAACCTCTCCGGTTCCGCCATCTATACAGCCCGGGCTCGCTGAGGCCCTGAAGTATTTCAACGTCATCGTGCTCGCTGATCCCGCCACGGGCCGTCTCGTCGTCGAGCCCCGCCGCGACGCCAATGGTACAAACCAGCGCGAAGTGATCGTCGCCTACATCGATGCCGAAGATACACGCAAGCAGCTCGCATCGAGCGGCGCCGGCGCGTCCTTCGAAGGCCGCCTCGTCAATGCGGCCGTCATCATTGCCAATACCGGCGGCGATGTGATCTGGCGGGGCGCCTCGGCCAACACCGAGTTCACCGCTTCCGGCGGGGTGACCGTCCTCGGCTATTTCCTCCGCAACGAAGCAGACTTCCCCCTGACCCAGAAGATCGACGGCAAGGACAAAACCCTCATCTACATGGACAAGGAGTCGGCGCAGAAGGCCAAGGAGTCCACCGAGGCCAAGCTCGCCGCTTCAGGCAATCCGGTGAAGCTGATCGTCGCGCCGGTCGATGCGCTCGACCTCATCGAAAAAGTCCGCACCGGTGAACGCACCGACCTCGTCTTCGCGTCCGCCAGATCGACAGACCGCTGGCTCACGCAATGGGACAAGGGCGCCCGCCTGATTTCAGACTACAAGGACGAGTCCCAGGAAGCGATCGAAGCCTTGGCAGACGCGCTGTTCCAATAGAAGCTGGGATTCAGCCCTCACCGTAGCCATATCCCCGGTGAAACCCGTTTTGCGGATCCCACACCATGCCGACCCCCGAAAGCCTCGTCGCGCTGGCAGTATTCGTGCTCGCCAATCTCGCGGCCGCCTCCAGCGGCGCCTTCTTCCGGCCGGGCGAGTGGTACGCCGCGCTCGCCAAGCCGCCATGGACGCCGCCGAATTGGGCATTCCCGGTCGTCTGGTCGATTCTTTTCGTGCTCAACGCCGTCGCTGGCTGGCTGATCTGGATGGCCGCCGGCGCCGGCGCAGCGTTGCCGCTCGCGGTCTACGGCGTCAGCCTGCTGATCAATGCCAGCTGGTCGGCCGTCTTCTTCGGCGCCCGCCGCATGGGTCTTGGCTTCGCCGTCGTGATCACCCTCTGGCTCTCGATCGCCGCCGTGATGGCCATGTTCGCCCCGATCAGCCCGCTCGCGGCCGGCCTGATCGCGCCTTATCTCGTCTGGGTCACGATCGCCTCGGCGCTGAACCTCAGGGTCTGGCAGCTCAATCCCGCCGCCCGCGCCCCGGCCTGAGGCGGCTTATTTCGTGTAGGCGAGGCGCTGGGCAGCGGCTTCCGCGTCCCAATAGGCTTCCTGAAGGTCGACGCTCCAGTAGCGCAGCGCGCCCAGCGGAATCTGCCGGCCCGTGACGGCGCAGGTCACATAACTGCCCGGCGACAGCATGTCATAATCATTGTCGCCATAGCGAAGGCGGGCCTCGCCGCTGGAATTTCCGGAACGTGTCAGCATGCCTGCAACCATGCCAGAGGCGGGCGGGAAAGAAAAGCCGTCCATGGAAAAAGTTTCCGCTTTGTTCTGGGGAACAAATAAGGTACAAGCTGTCTCAGCACGGCAATCGGGGGCCTTGCCAAACCGGCCCCCATGGTAGACCTAAGGAGACGACTCGTGACCAAACCTGCTCTCATTCTCGTGGACAAGGATTCCGGCGTGGACAAGCAAAAAGCCCTCGAAACTGCGCTCGGAAACATCGAGCGTTCCTTCGGCAAGGGCTCCGTCATGCGCCTTGGCGAGAAAAAATCCATGGATATCGAGGCGGTATCGACCGGCTCGCTGGGGCTCGACATCGCGCTCGGCATTGGCGGCCTGCCGAAAGGCCGGATTATCGAAATCTTCGGCCCGGAAAGCTCGGGCAAGACGACGCTGGCGCTGCATTGCGTGGCTGAGGCCCAGAAGAATGGCGGCGTGTGCGCCTTCATCGATGCTGAACATGCCCTCGATCCCGTCTATGCCGGCAAGCTGGGTGTTGATCTCGATGACCTGCTGATCTCGCAGCCCGACTCGGGCGAGCAGGCGCTGGAAATCGCCGATACGCTGGTGCGTTCCGGCGCGGTTGACCTGCTGGTCATCGACTCGGTGGCCGCGCTGACGCCCCGCGCCGAACTCGAAGGCGAGATGGGCGACCAGCTTCCCGGCCTGCAGGCCCGCCTGATGAGCCAGGCGCTGCGCAAGCTGACCGGATCGATCTCCAAGTCGAAGTGCATGGTGATCTTCATCAACCAGATCCGCATGAAGATCGGCGTGATGTTCGGCAACCCGGAAACGACCACCGGCGGCAATGCCCTGAAATTCTACGCCTCCGTGCGCCTCGATATCCGCCGTATCGGCCAGATCAAGGAACGCGAGGACGTGATCGGCAACCAGACCCGGGTCAAGGTCGTCAAGAACAAGGTCGCGCCGCCCTTCCGCCAGGTCGAGTTCGACATTCTCTATGGCGAAGGCATCTCCAAGACCGGTGAGCTGGTCGACCTTGGCGTGAAGGCAAATGTCGTCGAGAAATCGGGCTCCTGGTACTCGTATAATGGCGAACGCATCGGGCAGGGCCGCGAGAAGGCCCGCCAGTTCCTGAAGGACAATATCCCGATGGCCAACGAGATCGAGGATGCGATCCGGCGCAATGCGGGTCTGCTGGCTGAAGAGCTGCTGGCCGCGGGGATGTCGGCAGACGACGAGGCTCCGGACGCAGCCGAAGGCTGATCGCGCCCTGAGCCACACAAGATCCGGCGGTTTCCGGCCCGAAAGGGCGGCCCCGCTGGCAGACGAGGCAGCCGGGTGGGTCCCGCAACTGCCCTCCGGCATGCTTCCGGCCTAACGATCTCCGGGCCGGAAGAGTCCCCTTTGCGGCGCGCCTTGTCTTGGCGTGCTGCAAAGGGGCCTTTATATCGCCTCTGTAATCCGTCTCGCGCCTCGTCTATGGCAGGCGCAGACATCATCCATGATGGCAAGGACCAGAAGCGAAACATGCAAGGCGTAAACGAGATCCGGGAAACCTTCCTCAGCTTCTTCGAGAAGAACGGCCACGTGCGCCGTCCCTCGGCGCCCCTGGTGCCGCAGAACGATCCGACGCTGCTGTTCGTCAATGCGGGGATGGTCCCGTTCAAGAACATCTTCACCGGCGCCGAAGTGCCGTTCTCCCCCCGCGCGACCACCTCGCAGAAATGCGTGCGGGCCGGCGGCAAGCACAATGACCTCGACAATGTCGGCTACACCGCCCGCCACCACACCTTCTTCGAAATGCTGGGGAATTTCTCCTTCGGCGATTATTTCAAGGATGACGCCATCCGGCTCGCCTGGGAGCTGATCACCAAGGATTACGGCCTTGACCCCAAGCGCCTGCTGGTCACGGTCTACGGCGAAGACGAAGAGGCCGCCGCGATTTGGAAAAAGGTCGCCGGCTTTGACGATTCGCGCATCATCCGCATTTCGAACTCCGACAATTTCTGGTCGATGGGCGACACCGGCCCCTGCGGCCCGTGCTCGGAAATCTTCTTCGACCATGGCGACAAGGTCGCCGGCGGCCCGCCCGGCAGCGCCGATCAGGACGGCGACCGGTTCATCGAGGTCTGGAACCTCGTCTTCATGCAGTTCGAGCAGCACGAAGGCGGCAGCCGCACGAGCCTGCCCAAGCCCTCGATCGACACCGGCATGGGCCTTGAGCGGATCGCCGCTGTCTTGCAGGGCCAGCACAACAACTATGACATTGATCTCTTCCGTACGCTGATCAATGCCGAAGAAGACGTCTATGGCCAGAAGGCCGCCGGCGACAAGGCCGCCTCCTTCCGCGTCATCGCCGACCACCTGCGCACCTCGGCCTTCCTCGTGGCCGACGGCGTCCTGCCGTCGAATGAAGGCCGCGGTTATGTCCTGCGCCGCATCATGCGCCGCGCCATGCGCCATGGCCACATGCTCGGCGCGCGCGAGCCGCTGATGCACAAGCTGGTCCCGGCGCTGATCGCCGAGATGGGCAAGGCCTATCCGGAACTCGGCCGCGCGCGTGTCGCAATCGAAACCGCCATCGAGCAGGAAGAGGCCCGCTTCCAGCGCACGCTCGGCAATGGTCTCGCCCTCCTCGACAAGGCCGTGGACGAGCTGAAGCCCGGCGCTGCGCTGCCCGGCGATGTCGCCTTCCGCCTGTCCGACACGTTCGGCTTCCCGCTGGACCTGACGCAGGACATCCTGCGCGGCCGCGGCCTCGAAGTGGATGTTGCCGGTTTCGAAGCCGCCCTCGAGACGCAGCGCGAAGCCAGCCGCGCCGCCGGCTTCTCCTCCGGTGATCAGGCCACGGATGAAATCTGGTTCGAAGTGCGCGGCAAGAGCGGCGGCACGAAGTTCACAGGCTATGGTGCCACTTCCGGCGAAGGCAAGCTGGTCGCCATCGCGGCCGGCGGCGCCCTCGCGCCCACGCTCGCGCCCGGCGCGGCCGAACTCGTCTTCGACGCCACGCCCTTCTACGCCGAATCCGGCGGCCAGGCGGGCGATCACGGCGAGATCATCTTCGAAGGCGGCGCCCGCTTCATCGTGCGCGATGTCCAGAAACGCGCCGGCGATGTGCATGTCCACATGGGCGAGCTCGTCTCCGGGTCGGTCAAGCTCGGCGCAAAGGCGCAGATGAAGGTTGACGGTATCCGCCGCCGCCAGGTCATGGCGAACCACTCGGCGACCCACCTGATGCATGCCGCGCTGCGCAAGGTGCTCGGCGAGCATGTCACGCAGAAGGGCTCGCTGGTTGAGGCCGACCGCCTGCGGTTTGACTTCTCGCACGGCGCCCCGGTCACCGCGGCCCAGCTCGAAGCCATCGAAGATCAGGTCAACGCGCAGATCCGCGCCAACGTTGCCACCGGCATCAAGGTCACGACGCCCGAAAAGGCGATCGAGGCCGGCGCTCTCGCGCTGTTCGGCGAGAAGTACGGCGATGAAGTCCGTGTGCTGTCGATGGGTGAGCCTGCGGATGGCGGCCGTCCGTACTCGGTCGAGCTTTGCGGCGGCACGCATGTGGAGCGTTCCGGCGATATTGCGGTCTTCGTCATCCTGTCGGAAGGCGGCGTCTCCGCCGGCATCCGCCGCATTGAGGCCGCCACTGGCGCCGAAGCGCTGAGCTATCTGAAGGGCCGCGCCCAGATCGGCGCCGATGTCGCCGAAAGCCTGAAGGTGCCGCTGAAGGATCTGCCCCGCCGCGTCGCCGCGCTCAGTGAAGAGCGCCGCACGCTCGAGCGCGAGCTTGCCGAGGCCAAGCGCAAGCTCGCCATGGGCGGCGGCGGCGGCGCCCCGGCCGGCCCTGAAGTGATCAACGGCGTCAATCTCATTGCCCGCGTCGCCGAAGGTGTCGGCGGCAAGGACCTGCGCGCGCTCGTTGATGAGGCCAAGACGAAAATCGGCTCCGGCATCGTCGCCTTCGTCGGCGTCGAAGGCGGCAAGGCCGGCGTCGCCATCGGCGTCACCAAGGACCTCACGGAAAAGTATTCCGCCGTCGAGCTCGTGAAAGTCGCCGCCGCCGCCATCGGCGGGCAGGGCGGCGGTGGCCGGCCCGACATGGCCCAGGCCGGCGGTCCCGATGCCGGCAATGCCGAAGCCGCGCTTGAGGCTGTCCGCGCCGCCCTGAAAGGTTGAGTTCTGGCCGCGCGGCGCGCGCGGCCTAAGTCAAAGGCACAACATTGACGCCCGCGATGCCGCGGGCGGCCAAAACGGAGACGCGCCGCATGATCCGTCGTCTTGTCCCGGCAGGCCTGCTGGCCATGCTTTTGATCAGCAGCTGCACAGCAGGCCCCGCCGCGGTCGTGCTCACGCCCTTTCCGGTCGAGCCGGTCGAATATCGCAACTATGATCAGGTCTATCATCCGATCGAAGGCTATCAGGCCTCAAAGTTTCCGGCAGGCTTCGCGCTGGACTTTTCCGCAGTCGAGCCGCAACCCGATGGCTCGATCATCCAGCGTCTGACTGAGACCCGCGGCTCCGCGATCAAGTGGGAAAGCGAGCGGCGAAAAGGCAAGACGAGCGGCAAGTACATCGTTGAAACCACCTTCTCCGAAATCTGGCCGGGCGTTGTCTATGCGCCTCTCTGGCTGTTCTCCGAGGGCGGCAGAGATGGCGGGCATGAGTTCGATTTCGAGTACATGGACGGCCGGCTCGAATACAATCTCCACAATGGCGAAGGCGGGTTCCGCATGCGCTCGGTGAAGAAGGATCTCGGCGGTCACCGCGTCCGCTGGACCATCGAGCGCCGCCCGGGCCGGGTCATAATGTCGGCTGTAAGCCTCACGGATGGCTGGCGAGACGAACTTGTGGTCAGGCCCCGAATGGTCGCCGAATGGGCAAAACAGAAAGGGGCGCCGCCAAACCTCGAGTTTCCGCCGGACTCGGTTGAAATGTTTCCTTTGACCGAGCTGTGGCGTTGCCGAACGCCGTCCTGGTGCGGCACGTGGCGGCCGCTGCCCCCTGGAGGGACAGTCGACATGACGGTCCACGGCTATCGCTTCACCCGCTGAGCGGAACGACTGTTCGGACCTTGGAAAGGATGGTCGGAGTGAGAGGATTCGAACCTCCGACCCCTAGCTCCCGAAGCTAGTGCTCTACCAGGCTGAGCCACACTCCGATGCCATCGCTTGCCACACGCGCCGCAAGGCGCCCGGGCCGGGAAGTGGCGTGTTTACGCGCGGCGCCGAATTTTGCAAGTGGCAAAAGCGGCCCCGGCCTGTCCCGGCCCGATTGACGCCTGGGCCGCAGCAAGGTGGGATATCCGCATGATCGCGAGCGTGTCCAAACCCGCCCTTCTGGCCTTGCTGGTCGCGGCCTGCACCGCCACGCCGCCCGCTTTGCCGTCACCCTCGCCGGATGCCGCTACCCCCGATTCCACTCCGCCGAATGGGCTGCCTTTGCCGCTGGCGCTGGTCATCGACAGGCTTCCGGAAGATTTCCCGCATGGCGGCGAGGCGCGCGAGGCGGCCGATATTGATCTGATCGTCATCCATTCCATCGGCGGGCCGATCTGCAAGGAAGGTGCGATCTGGTTCACCCCGGCAAATGGCGGCGCCGTCTTCTGGCGCGACTGGTTTCTGGATCAGGGCGGCAAGAGCATCCATTATGTCATCGGCCGCGACGGCGACATCGCCCAGCAGCGCCCCGAACTGCGCACCGCCGGCCATGTCAGCTTTGGCGGCATCATGACCGAGGTGAACCGCCGCTCTATCGGCATCGAACTCGTCAACCGCGGCGACGGCATCGAGCCGTTCCCGGAGGCGCAGCTCGAGGCGGCCCGCGCCCTCGTCGCGGAAATCGCCGCGCGATATGACCTGCCGCCGGAGGCGCTGGTCACCCACGCCGCCCTCGACGACCGGATGCAACCGGATTGCGGCGGCCAGCCGCTCCGGCGCAACCTCGATCCCGGGCCGCTGTTTCCGCTGGAAGACGTGCGCACGGCGATCATGGCGCGATGAGCAGCGGTTCGACATCTCCCGGCTGCCAGCGCGGGAACTTTGCCATGATGGCGGCAAAGCGCTCGCTCGCCGTGTGCCCGTTCAGCCAGGCCTGCAAGTTGGCCGGCGCGCTCGCCGTCCAGAAGGCTTCATCGGTGGCAGCGAACTGGCGCACGAATGGAAAGATCGCGATGTCGGCCAGCGTCGGCGCCGGGGCTATCAGCTGGCCGCCCGTCGCAACAAGGCGCTGCGCCAAGCCGCTCAGAATGTCCATGCCGGCGGCGCGATGCTCTTCGGCGTTCGCCTTGTGTCGCCCGGGATACTTGTAGCGGTCGAGGGCGTGTTTGAATGGGCCGTCATTCTGCCGGATGAGGCAGGCGGTTTCTTCCGCATCCGCGGTGAGCCAACCGTACGGATCATTCTGCGACAGGGCCCAGCGCATCACGTCAAGGCTCTCGTCGATGACGCGTCCATCCGTCAGCACAAGGACTGGCACTGTGCCTTTGGGGCTGGCGGCGAGTATTTCGGCGGGCTTCTCGCGCAGGATGATTTCTCGCACCCGCACGGCAACACCCGACGCCGCGAGGGCCATCCGGGCGCGCATGGCATAGGGGCAGCGGCGGAAGGAATAGAGGACAGTCATGGATCGCGGGACGCAGGCGCCAGGTGTTTTTCGCCGCGGGCCTTGGCGAGTTCGATCTGGCGCTGGCGTTCGGCGAAGCGGGCGCGCTGATCTTCGGTCATCTCGTTGATGCAGGCGGCGCAGGAAATACCCTCGACATAATCCTTGTGCTGGCGGCCTTCGGGCGAAACGGGGCGGCCGCAGGCGTGGCAGAGGACGTGATCGCCGGGAGTGAGATCATGGCGAACGGAGACGCGCTCGTCGAAGACATAGCATTCACCGCGCCATTTCGTTTCGGGTTCGGGCACGGTTTCGAGGTATTTCAGGATGCCGCCCTGAAGGTGGAAGACGTCGTCGATACCTTCGGCCTTGACGAAGCTGGTGGCCTTCTCGCAGCGGATACCGCCGGTGCAGAACATGGCGATTTTCGGCTTGCGGCCTTCGGATTCGAGGCGCGCTCGGAAATCGCGGAACCAGGCGGGGAACTCCCGGAAGCTTTCCGTCTGCGGATCAATCGCGCCCTCAAAGGTGCCGATGGCGACTTCGTAATCGTTGCGGGTGTCGATCAGGACGGTATCCGGATCAGAAATCAGGGCGTTCCAGTCTTCCGGCTTCACATAGGTGCCCACGAGGCTGCTCGGGTCTGTGCCGGGCACGCCCAGGGTGACGATTTCGCGCTTCAGGCGCACTTTGAGGCGCGGGAAGGGTATCGCCTCGGCTTCGGAAAACTTCGCTTCAAGGCTCTCCGCGCCGTGTAGGGCCCGCAATGCGTCCAGCGCCGCCTCGATCGCCTCTGGGCTGCCGGCAATTGTACCGTTCACGCCTTCTTCGGCTATCAGCACCGAGCCCTTGATACCCAGGGCGCACAAGCGTTGCGCTAGCGCCTGCCTGCGCGTGGCATAATCCGGAAACCGGAAGAACTTGTAGAAAGCGGCAATGCGGACGGTCATTCAAAGGCTTATGGCAAAATCGGAGGCTGGGTTCCATAGGGTGGGTCATTGGTTCAGCTTGTTCCATTACAAGGCTTGACGGTTCTCAGGCGTTGGCGCTCAAGAGCGGTGCTTGTTGTTGTCGTTCGAGGCCTGCGCATGTCTGATTCTCCGATCTTCACCCCCCTGAAACTGCCGAACGGCGCCGTGCTGCCAAACCGGATCTGCAAGGCGGCAATGGAAGAAAACCTCTCGGCGCCTTGTCAGGTACCGGGCAAAGACCTTTTCCGTCTCTATGCAGCCTGGGCGAAGGGCGGGGTGGGTCTCGTGCTGACCGGAAACGTGATGATCAGCCCCGCCGCGATGACTGGTCCCGGCGGGGTTGTTCTGGAGGCGGGAAGCGACCTCACCCCCTTCCGTGACTGGGCCCGCGCAGCAAAGCCGGAAGGCGGGCATCTGTGGATGCAGATCAACCATCCTGGCCGCCAGACGTTCGAGGCGCTGGGCGAACAGGCTGTAGCGCCCTCGGCTATCCGGGTTGATCTCGGCCAGCATTCGAAGCTTTTGGCGCAGCCCCGCGCGCTGCAGGATGCAGAAATCCGTACACTGATCGCCCGCTTCGCCAATACCGCCGCGCTCGCCGAACAGGCAGGTTTTACCGGCGTGCAGATTCATGCCGCGCATGGCTATCTAATCAGCCAGTTCCTCTCGCCGCTGGTAAACCAGCGCACCGATGACTGGGGCGGCAGCCGCGAGAATCGCGCGCGCTTCCTGCTAGAAGCCGTGAAGGCAGTGCGCGCTAAGGTGAGCCATGGATTCTGCGTTTCAGTAAAGCTGAACTCGGCCGATTTCCAGAAGGGCGGGTTCTCACTCGAAGACGCCAAATGGGTAACGCAGCAACTGAACCCGCTGGGGGTCGATCTCCTTGAGCTTTCCGGCGGCAATTACGAGAGCCCTGCGATGCAGGGGCAGACGGATGATAGTTCGACCTCGAAACGCGAGGCCTATTTCATTGACTTCGCCCGCGAGATTGCGGCCGAAGCGTCGATGCCCATAATGGTGACGGGCGGGATTTACCGTAAGGCGACGGCCGAGGCGGCTTTGGTGCGGACTGGCACCGCAACCGGGGTGGAAGTGCTGGGCATCGGCCGGGCCATGTCTTACGTGACGGACCTTCCGAACCAGTGGCGCGCTGGCCGGATGACGGAGGTGGTGATGCCGGAAGTCACGTGGAAGAACAAGACAATGGCGGGCCTCGCGACAATGGCGGTGATCAAGCGACAACTTTCATTTCTTGCAGCTGGAAAGCGGCCGCGGATGGGTGTTTCGCCTTTCGTCAGCATCATCCGTGACCAGATGAAAACCGGGAAATTGACCAAGCGCTACAAGGCCTGGCGGGCGGGGGCTAAGGCATCTCGGTAAGGCTTAGGTTGTTGCCGTCCGGATCGTTGAACCAGCAGATTTTCACGGCCCGGTCCGGGGCGGACCAGACTCCATCGCCGTCCTGGCCGAAGCCGGGATAGATAATGAACTCGACGCCCCTGGCCTTCAGGTCGGCTATTGCCACGCGGATGTCCGGCACGGCCCAGCCGATCACGGTATGGGCGCCGGGGGTGAAGCTAGGCACGGTGGTGAGGCGCATCCGCGTGCCCGCCAGATCGAACGTAGCGGCGAACTGGTCTTCGCCCTGATAGGTGAGGCCAAGCACGTCGCGGTACCAGGCGGCGGCGCGTTTATGGTCTGGTGTCAGGACGAAGGTTATGGCCTTGGCATTCGTCAACATGGCGTGGCCTCCCGGCATACAGGACGGAGGATAGCAGGAATTCGCGTGGTACAGAAGCGCTAGCCCATGTCGGGATCGAAGCCGGACCAAGGGTCCGGGCGGGCGAGGAGGTCGAGGGGGGGAGGATGAGCCGCGCGCCGGGGGAAGGACGCGGATGACATGCCACGGCACGGCGAAGGCGCGCCGGAAGGCGGCGAGCAGGGTTTTGGTGCGCTGAAGGCGAGGAGATAGCGGCGCACGTGGGCGCCGGCCAGGGCCAGATCTCGGTGGGCCTTAGCGGCGATGGTGTCGTATCCGCCGGTCAGCGCGGTCCTCAGCGGGTCCCTCACTACTAGGAGGATCCACGCAACCGGATACCAAAGCTCGGGAAGGGTGCGCGCCTGGCTAGTGCAGCCCACGATCTAAGACACAATTGGTCCCGCATTCGAATGGAGAGTCTGTCCGAACAGTTCAGGGCCAGACTCTCGACTTAAACCATGGACCCGAGGCGCTCAGGCCAGCTTTTACCCCGCCAGCACTCTCGGTAACTTGAACGTCACGGTCTCGTCCGCCGTCTTCACCGTTTCCATGGTCACGTCGAAGCGGGCGCGGCAGGCGTCGATGACGCCTTGGACGAGGTCTTCGGGGGCGCTGGCGCCGGCGGTGAGGCCTAGGACTGAGACGCCGTCGAACCAGGACCAGTCGATGTTCTCGGCGGAGGCGATGAGCTGGGCGTTGGCGGCGCCGGCGCGCAGGGCGACTTCGACGAGGCGGACGGAGTTTGAACTCGTCCGTGCACCGATGACCAGCACGAGGCCCGCGCCGGGGGCGAGGACCTTGACGGCTTCCTGCCGGTTGGTGGTGGCGTAGCAGATGTCTTCCTTGTGGGGCGTTGAAATGCCCGGGAAGCGCGCCTGCAGGGCGGCGACGATTTCGGCCGTGTCGTCGACGCTGAGCGTGGTCTGGGTGAGGAAGGCGAGGTTGGCGGGGTTTTTCGGCGTGAAGGTGGCCACGTCTTCCACCGTTTCGATGAGGGTGACAGCGCCTTCCGGGAGCTGGCCCATGGTGCCGATCACTTCGGGGTGGCCTTCATGGCCGATGAGGACGATCTCGCGCTGGTTGTTGAAGTGGCGCTCGGCCTCGATGTGGACCTTGGAGACGAGCGGGCAGGTCGCGTCGAGGTAGATCATGTTGCGGCGGGAGGCCTCGGCGGGGACGGATTTGGGCACGCCGTGGGCCGAAAAGATGACCGGGCGGTCATCCGGGCACTCGTCCAGCTCCTCGACGAAGACGGCGCCGAGGGCCTCGAGGCGCTCGACCACGTGGCGGTTGTGGACGATCTCGTGGCGCACGTAGACGGGGGCGCCCCATTTGACGAGGGATTCCTCGACGATCTGGATGGCGCGGTCTACCCCGGCGCAGAAGCCCCTGGGGGCGGCGAGGCGGAGGGTGAGGGGGCGTTTGGGGGGCATGTGGGACTGAATTCTCCTGCGCCAGACAAGTTGCGTGCGGGCGCCAAGGCCTTTAACACGGGCA